>Ga0209591_10001666_pt1 | contig 27250 bp, 21 predicted proteins | sample MAT01_FD_187207 | JGI IMG/M metagenome (GOLD analysis project Ga0209591, IMG submission 187207) | Freshwater microbial communities from Lake Fryxell liftoff mats and glacier meltwater in Antarctica - MAT-01 (SPAdes) (version 2) | ecosystem: Environmental > Aquatic > Freshwater > Ice > Liftoff... | reverse complement strand
TCAGGCAAGCGATCGCCCGCAGGCAACATGTAATGTATGTCAGCCTGACAAGGACCAGCAGTATTAAACCATTTCTTCATAATCAGCAACGTTAGGGGATATCCATGTCCAATATATCGCAGCCAGCTAAGCAAACACCTAAAAAGCTTGCAATCTCGTTAGGCTAAATGAGTATAAATACTTATTCGTATAAATTTTATGGCAGATAAGACATTATTATCTGCTCTAAGATAAACCTAAGACGATTTAGTGCTTGACGGATATGTCTGCACCAAATATTCTTTCGATTTTGACTACCAAGAAATTGTCTTGGTGTCGGAATTACAATTTTTTGTCCGCACCAGCGATCTCTTTATTTCTTTCTCTTCCTACCAAGTGGACGTATTGAATGGAAGCCAAGTATTGAGGGGTACAGGCCAAGGTCGAAAATGTAAAAGGTAGGGAAATCCCTTGAATACGTTGCCTGTAATGGAGATCGGTACATCAAACCCTAGTGTGGGTGGATTTTTCAAGACTTCTAGAGAAACCCATCCAGGTAAGAGTACTAAGCTGTAGAAAATGTTAAGTGGTTCTGGTAGCTTCGTGTTTGGCTTCGGCTGATAAACGGATTCGTTTAAGACTAAGTTGCCTGTCACCACACAGCGATCGACCTGAAGGATCACAGCAGTAGCTAGCTGAAATGATTTATTACGCAGGCGATTTGCATTCATGGTAATCATGCTCTGGGTCTGTTGGTCGGTATCCCACACAAATAGTGGTGTCCCTGATGGAGCCTTGGGTGTAAGGGTCGTTATCGCATTATGGGAAAAATCTAGTGACAACTGAAGAGGAAATTGCACGGATCGCTGGAACGCGGCTAACTTGATAGCTTCTAGGCGATCGCCCAAAGTCTTAGCAAAGCCAATGGTTTCTTTTGTGGCAAAATCTGCGGGATTAAATTGTATATTATTGGCAATGTCTGACAAGTTCAGATTTGGAAGTGATACAGATGTATCACTGAAGGTATTACGAACTTGCGCCATAACGGTTGAAAGGGGTTGCGAAACGGTAACGAGACGAGTTTCTCGTTTAGAAACTTGGATGGTATCTCTGGGATTAAATTGAGACGGCAGGGCATAACCTTGAGCAAGCATGATGGTAAGATACGTAATAGGTTCCTGAATCATACCGAGCACACTAAGCGCAACTAATTTATCCAAATTTCGGATTGGATCATCCGTTGTGGATGAGGCAATTTCACGGAGTTTTTCATCTTGCAGCGATAGATTCCGCAAAGTTAGTAACCAAAATCCGCTGTAGCAATCTACCACCGTATTGTTAGTCATGCTCACACCACCCGTATCCGCCATGATCAACGCCGCAAAGGTCAATCCAACAAATCGGTTGTTTTCAAAGCAGGCATCTTGTAGGAGCGATCGCACCATCCCTCCACTGAGTTGTGAATTAGTGGCATTCCTGTCTTTCAGGGTGATAGTCGGAGCCAGTAGGTAACCGATCAACATCCGTAGGGGTTCTTGCAAGTTTTGGAGATATTCATCATCATGCAGGAAGCGACAGTTTTTGATAGTCAGCCCCCAACATTCACTGCCCGCAAAAATGCCAACTCCAAAGGTATCCGCACCTTGGGTTAGCTCATAGCGAAACAAGCAATTTTCCACCGTTAGTAGGGCGCAGTGAAGGGGGCGAATGCCAATCGAAACGCTCAGATCCCTTAGCCGAGGTAAAGATCGACTGATTAGATCGCTCCGTAAGCCTGCGATCGTACCACCCACTTCAAAGAAGCGAACTTGGGGCATTTGAAAACGTAAGCGACGCAACGTAACATTGTTAGCCCTATTGAGGATGATTAATCCCTGAATAAAGTTGGCTTCTTTACCCCGCTCTGCTTCGATCACAGCCCCGTCATGGCAACCTTCTAGGGTGAGGTTAGCGTGTTCTGGACGGATTAGCAGTGGTTCTGGTAAGTAATAGGTTCCAGGCATTAGGCAGATAGTGATGCGATCGCGGTTTGTAAAGCGATCTAGAATCGATTGCAATGGTTTGGACTGGGTTATATCTTCGGGTCTTACAGTAACAGTGCAACATCCCCCCAAATTCCGTCGCGTTAGGTCTACCAAATTATCAAATGGATTGCGGCAATCCTCGATAATATTTAGCTGCCTATCCTTCCAATCGATTACCGCTAAAGGGCACACCCATAAACGCGGTCCATCGGAAGGTTGAGGGTCTGTCAGATAGCGATGGGGATAAATTTGCATTGGCTCCCCTGGACGGACGGCAATTTGCCAGTAGTCGCCAATATGAAACGGTTGATTGCTAGGGGAGTGTAAGGTGACTTGCAAGCCCGTTTGTCCTAAGCTGACTGGCACATCAGGAGTAAAGGGAATGGACTCTTGCCAAACGCGGAAAAATAGAGGAGGAAGAGAGGGCGTAGGGGGAGAAGAAGTCGGGGGCGTAGGGAAGTATTCATCTGGCAATACGGTGGTTAAATCGACGGTTAAACTTACTTCGCGCGTATCGGGATTGTAGGGAGCCGTAAGTGTTGTGACCAGTCCCGTTGCCGCCGCAATATACTCCTCATTATGCAATTTTGCTGCCGATCGCAGCACCTCGACAGCTTGATTGGTGCGGGGGCGATGAAATTCATCCACAGGACGAGACTTTAGCCGTAACGTCTGATGGTTGACAACTTCGACTCGATAAAGGAAAGCGGCGTTGTCAAAGCCCCAAACTAGTTGATATTGCTTGGTAATGGGATCAAAGCCTGAAATCTGTACCCGAATCAGTTGATTATCTGCACCTAGGTAGCCACTGCGGGCTTCGGGTTCGCAGAGATCTACTGGGGTCGGTAATGGCGCAAAACTGACTTGTAATGTGGCGGAAGATGACAGGCGTAGTGTGGAACGATCAAACTGTAAACCCTGCCCACGCCAAATTTCGATGGCTTCATCAATGGCAGAACTGCAAGTTTCACCTTTCGTTTGCGATCGGACAATGTGTTGAATTAGCCGTAGGCGTTGAGTGGTATCGGGTCCACCTAGGGCTTTTTCTAAGAGGTCAGAATCTTCAACAGCACTAACTTCCTGTTCCTGTAATAACAAATAAACCAGTTCGCGGACTGGCGGTGATTGTATCAGATTCCCCAGATCTACCCAATTTGGATCGCCCTCACGATTTAACCAATCGAGCTGGTCGCTGTACTGAATAGGGTTTTCAACAAACGCTCGTACACCACCCACATACATCGTTCCCAATGTGGTCGCAAAATCAAATGGTTTACTGCCAGCAGAAGAGACTACTTTATAGCCATCGTCGGGTGTGCCACTAACGCCCACGAAATCCAGAGTTTCCTCCCGTAGTTCCTCGCTGGCAATTTGTTGGGCTTCATTCCAATCTGTTTCTAGGGTGACTCGTCCTTGCTGTGCTACTACCGCCCGATATTGTTGGGTGGGGTCGTAGGAAATTCTGGTGCGATCGCTTCCCATGGTGGTTCCTCAAAGGTGATTTTATTAGGTAACGTAAACAATTACGGGGACTAACCCCAATGGCATATATTCTTCGTACTTAATCCGTAAGCTGCGCTCCTTGATGGAATTCTTCTCACGGGCAAAAGCTCCCATTTCTGAACCATCCTCTGCACCCTCCAAAATGGAGGCAGTGCCACCACCTGTGTGGCTGAGGATCGTAGCATCAGCACCTGACTGGAGTTGAGCATAGCCAGAATGACCAAACACCCGACTGGTAAACAGAGGGGAGTTAGGTGGAATCTCCGCACTTTCGTAGGGACGAGGCAACAGACTGCCCTTTGCCCAAGCACTAAAACGAACGCAGCCCTGTTGTCGGTTTTCGACCTGAACAATATCATTCAAAATACATTCACTGGCTTCTAGGCGGTGTAAGTTTGCACGTCCTAAGAGTGTGCATCGGTTAAGGTGAATATCTCCATTGGTAAAGGTCAAAGTCTCCTCTGCATCAAAGGTCTGAAGAATACTGTTACTGATACTTAGTTGGATGACATTACCAAAGGCGCGAGTGGCGATCGGACCAGTAATGCAATGATCCACCGTCAATCGATTGACTTGAGCTTCTATCCATAGATGGGAAGACTTTAGCTCTTTGCCATCTACGGCTGTGAGATACTTCTTCGTGTCGGGGTCAAAGTGACCTGGATCGAGGGTACAGCAGTTTAAGGTTACAGAGTCAAATTCACCTTGGAGAACTATATCGATGCCACTGATGAGTAAGCCCGTTAAAACGAGATGACTACCCGATGCACCATAGAAAATCCAAGTGATTGGATTTGTTGCCTCTGCTTGCGGGCGTAAGACTGGACGTTTTCGATTTTCTGCCTCAATCGTTACATCATTAATGGGAGTAGTATTACTGCCAACATTACTGATATCAGTGTAGGTTAGAGAATCTGTCAAAGTGATTGTTCCAGTCGGAGCCAAGGTGGTCAAGGGTGTAGCCAATGCATCTGCTCCTCCTGCAATTTTGGCAGTTGGTTCTGGTGCGGCGGTTACAGTTGCGCCAATCAGGCGGCGATCAAATGTGCCTGCGCCAATAGTTGAGGAAAAGCCGTAGTGATAAGTGACGTATATGTTCTCGTCTGGCTGAGGATCGAGTATTTTAAATCGACCCTGTTTGGGATATAAAGTGACTTTTGGCGCTGGTCTGCTAGGTATTTCGGGAGTAGGAATAGCGGCTGGCACTAACTCATAAAATCTCCCTGGCTTACGGTAAACGCCTAGAGAATTGGCGATCGCTTTTGTGTTGTCGTTAGGATCGATCTTCGCATAAAGCTCTTGCTGTTTTGCTTTCAGATCTATTTCTAACAGCGATCGACTGATGGGTGTAGGTAATTGCCATTCTGCGGGAGAAATCCAGCGATCGCCAAACGCTCGCGAACTTTTGGCAAATACTCCTACTAAGGGATCGGTTGGATCGAAAACACGCCCAGTTGGATCGAACGTGTAATAAACCGAACAGTCTTTCACGGCAACGGGTGTGGTGTAATCTAACCCAAAGCTTTTCAGCCGCCAGAGAAACACTCCCAAACGAGGAATATTATGCCAGCCCACTTGACCTTTCCCTCGGCGAACATCGGCATTGTAGAAAAATTCGTCAAACGCCGAATGTGCTTTTGATGCGCCATAAACATTTCGCAGGTCAGCCCAGCCACCAATCATGGTTTGGGTCAAGTCTCCTACTAAACCTTGAGATCGCTGCAATCCTCGGTTCCCGACTGGATCATCGGTTTCTGAGGAAAGTCCGATCGCAGGGTCAAAATTATGGCGATTGCGCCCCATGCGACGAAAGAACTCCACTACTCGCGCATCCCAACCAGTGATGTCGGCGGCGATTTCTTCTAAAATTGCGATCGTTCCTTTACGGCGGCGGTAGTATATCGTTTTGGCAACATCCAGCCTTTGTCCGCGCTCATCTAGGCTGGTAACCAGATTAGTTGCGAGAAGATCGCCAATGTAGGCAATCACCCAATCATCACAGGTTTCAATCGATTGGTCTGCCCATAGGCGATCTAGGCTACGGCGTAGAATTGCCGCTTGCCCTCCTAGACGATTGACTAGTTCCCGCAATGGTCCATTGCGATCCAGAATTGTACTGTCTTCTGCTCGATAAACCGCAGGCAGCAGATTCCAGAGTTTATCAGCATAATAGGCTTCGTAATGATCGCGATCGCTCCACTTCATTTGGCAACCTCCGCTGTCAGTATTAGGTTCTCAGTGGCTAGTTGATAGAATTTGCCTTCTCCCGAATCGTGACGATATGGCGGATCTAAACCGAAACCACTGTTAGAAGCTTTCAGGAACATCAGTCCATGCACAGCAACCACACCTTGAATTTGCAGACAGGCGGCGTAGATCTGGCTTTGATAGACCGATTGACCAATCCGCACATTGTTCGCGCCAAATAATCCTCTATCAGCATCTAACAAGGCATTTTGCACGCCTAGTAAAACAGGTGGGTGGGAGTAGGTTGGATCGATTTGCACCGATAAGTTGAGTCGAATCGGGATGGCGATCGCCTGTTTGATCAGCACAGGACGATTGGGATCGGCGGCATTTCGTAAAGCCGTGTTTGCGGCTGTGACTGCACTGGCATCATCACCGACATAAATTACCACTAGCGATCGCTGTTCGTCAGCATCCCAAGTCCAATATGCCCTTGCCCTTGCCACACCAGGAGCCTGAGCGGCGATCGTTTCATAATCATCACCAGAGACGGCGCGATCGAAGGTGAGCACCGATCGCGGCGCATAGCGACGAATTTGTTCGGGTGGATCGGGTTCGGCACCTCCACCCACGGCAACGGGATTACGAATCGCTTTAAGGTTGGGATAGGGTTTAACGATTACATTCAGAGAGCCAGTTGCTGGCGCTTCTTGACCACTACCATAGCGATAGGTTGCTACTATGTTATTGTTGCCTGTTGGCAATCCTGCTCCATTTACCCAGTCACCAAACAAGACATGGGTTTTCTGTTCGACATCTTCACGAGTGACAAAGATGCGGGCATCGGCACGTTGCCCATAAAAGCTGGGAACTTCTCGCCATTCAATATCGTTTACCCAAATTCGCAGTGTACTTTTGTAATCTTTGCCCGAACTGGATTCAGGATCGAGCAAGTAGGTGAGCGGCGATTTGCTTAAGGTAAACTCCTGTCCTGCAAAGCTGGCATCGCCACTGCCAAACACTTCATTGGTGACAGTCTGCCCTCGCGAGACGGGAAGTAGATTTAGCAGCACTCGTAGAGGTGCTTTCAGGTCAAGATGAGCCTCGGTCAGATTGGTAAGTTGCAAAACGGGCGGTGGGCTGCCTGCCGTCACCTTAGCTGCCAGACCCTGATTGTTGGCATCTTCTAGAAGAATGGGTAGTTGGTTACTGCTTGGGGGAAAAGCGATCGCACTGGCAGGTACAATTTTTGGATCTGTACTATGAAAGGTACTGGTAGGTGTTTCAATCAACTGTCCCACTTCCTGCCAATCGTAATATACAGAGACGTTTGGTTTCTGAGTATCCCAACTGCTGCCTAATGTTTCAGTAACAGTCAGTTGGGTATGAGGAATCGGAATCAGCGGGACGTTTACTGACAGTGGTGGAGCTGGAGGTTGAGGCGATTTTGTGGGATTAGCAAGGTCGCCATTGGCGTACCAAATGACTTCGGCATAGGCAGTAACGCTGCCTAACTGAGGTGTAAGGGCTGACTGTTGTGGATCGAATAGAACCGGATCGCCGACTTTGATTTGACGAGCGATCGCTTCCAGATGCACGCTGCTACTGCCAATGACAACATTCGCATTTGTCGGATATTGCCAAACATGAGCCGACTGATTGCTCTTGAGCAGGCGAAATTGACGTGCTGCGACATTGCCCAAAACAGGAGTACTCGTAAAGGTAACGCGGGTGTTAGGTTTGCCAGTCGGGTCAGGTTTAGGTTGCACCTGTTGTACGGTAACTAAGGCATATTGCTTGTTCGCGCCGTTCCAGCCCTTTTCTAGCAACAGAAGCAGATCGCCTACTTTCACCGTCGTGACGTTGCCCTTCAGCAGCACACTAGCTCCCCTGAGCAATTGTGGATTGTTCAGAGGGGCTGCTTCCACTGCATCCAATGATTTAATTGGCGTGTCAGCATCCAACTCAAAAATCTGAGGCTGCTTACCCGGTTCTGGTTTGCTTTGAATTTGAAACCCTTGAGGCAGTGTGAAGGATTTTGAAGAGTTTATCAATGCCGCTACTACACCACGCGCTCCGATACCAGGACGGGGACGATACCCCAAAATTTGGATCAGCCCATGCACACTTTCTGGCAAGTCAGCGGTTCTGAGATAGGTCTCGTTGGCAATGCGTTCGTTGTAGAAGGTAAGAATATCTGCTATATACGCCCACCACTCCACCATTTGTAATGCCAGATCTCGTTTTGCGCCTGGTCGCCACTGGGTTAGTTCGGTTTCATTATCGAGAGATTGTAGCAATGCCCGACGAAAGGTGATGTAGTCGCCGCCCCGATAGGCGATTGCATCTCGTCCTGGCGGATTGAATAGAACCGCAGGATGGTTAAAACCTTCACAGGGACAGATCGGTGAATCGTTCATTTGCCTCCCTCCACAGTTATGTTCAGTGAACCTCGCTCTGGTCGGCTGGGGTCATTATCCAATCGCAAGATCGCATCCACGAGAATTTGTAATGTTTCTGGCAAGTCCAAGAATGTGTTCGTGATACCACGTTGACGATATTGAATTGCCACAACTCCTGCCACGCCATAGACATTTTGAATCGCAGCTTCTAAGGCACTGCGCTCTAGGAACATGCCAAAAGTCCAGCGATCGGCATGGAAAAATCCCGTTGTGCCATCTCTCTGTCGAGTGTCACTTAAGGCAGCTAACAGAGCAGCTTCCACATCGCCTCGGAACACATCGGGACGAGCACAGACCTGCACCCGCAGATCCAGAGAGAGATAGCGAGGAGCGGGAACGTAGGATTCGTAACCTGCCAGTCGATATTGATTCAGCAGGTCGATCAATTGAGTATGTTGTGGCACAGTCATGGTCTCACTATCCAACGGGTCGGGAGTAGTAAAGACAGTAAGCCAACTGCCTGTCCACCGAAAGACCGTACCTGCCCTCTGCACCCAAGGCAAGGTTTGGGCAGCAGCTTGATAGTCCTGCGATCGCACAGCACGAAACTGCTTGGCTCGAAATGCTTGGGGTGCTAGGCGGCGGACTCGCTCAGTTGGTTCTGGATCGGCTCCACCAGTTGCAGGGAAAGGATTGGTGACAGATGTAATCAATGTAACTGTTGGATTGATGTAGGTAATGGCATCTGCCGCAACATTGCCGATCGCCCCACATCCAACTCGATAAGTGGCTTGAAATAAGGTTTCTAAGTCAGGAATCTCGCCAAAAATGCCATCCCCAAAGCGGATTGTATCGCCTTGATCGCCATCGTAATCCAAGTGTTCCTGAGAGGTGGAACCATCGGTGATCCGAGCAATTCGGCTATACCTTGCTGGGTCGAGAGTAAACGCAGATTCAAATGGCTCTGCATCCAGCAGGGTTCTGCGCCAGATCCATGGATTACCACTGACTTGCGGTTGCAGAACAATTTCTGGCAAGGGAGGGAGTTCGGGATCGTCCTGTGCCAGCCATGCTAAGGGAGCAACGCGGAGAGTGTACAAATATTGGGAAATTCTTGCTGATCGCTCAACACAAACAGAAGGATGAGCTTCTGAATCATTACTCACGTAGCGTCCCTCACGAGCGATCGCCTGAGGAATGGCGCGAATGGCAAGAGGCACGAGAGTCTCAGGATCGTTAGGAATGCTAAAGGTTTCGCTATAGCGCCTGCCTTGAGTGGCGGGAACGAGATTCCCTGCTAGGATTGTTTTTGAATTCCCATGGGCATCAAGAGTTAAATCATGGTCGAATTGGAGTTTATCTTCTTTGCGCCAGATTAAGTGGGTGACTGGCTGACTAAACAGGGAATCGGTTTCTTCAAAGGGATTAACCGCTAATTGCACAATTTCTCGTATAGGTGGATCACCCTGAGTCACTAATGTTTCAATCAAGAGGCGATCGCCTGCTTGCAGACCCAACCCGTGATTGACCACCCACATCTCCGTTGCACCTCGTTTCAGACAACGCTGGCTGTCGTCCCACCAGTAGGGATGCATCTGGGCACGGTTCCATAAGGGATTTACCCGAAAGGTTTCCTGCTGAAATTCTCCAGTTTGGGGATTCACCAAGCCTGTCCCCGTCTCAAACGGAATCGGCATTCCTTCTGGACTATGGGCACCGACAAGTAGACCAGAAGGAATCGTTAGCCCAGTGACATCTAACTGTAACCAGACCCTGGCAGTGGTGGCGGGACGGGGTTCGTAATCGACTAGACGAGCATGGTGCAGAATGGAACGGCGTTGAGTCGCAGTTTCCAGAGTGGACTCGGCGGCAATCCGATCTTGGGTATAGCTGAGGTCATCGGCAAGGGCGCAGAGCGCCTCCATAAACATTATCCCAAAATCGGCTTCAGAGCGTTCTTGCCAGTCGGGATAACGCAGGGCAGAAAAGTCGGACAAGGCTCGTCGAAAGCTGAGGAAGTCTTTGGCGAGGTAGTCGATTGGCGGCAAATCTTCCAATAAGGTCGGACAGTCTGGTGGAGATGGCGCACAATCTAGATCAGAAGGACACAGCACCTTAAAGGAAAACACGACCTGCTTGAAAAAGTCATCTAATTTCGGGCTGGTCAGGCTCAAGGTGTAGCGGGAAAAGTCGCCTGAGGCGGCAACGGTTAAGGTTAGGAGGGGATGAGCTTCGGAGTCGCTACTCCAATTTGAGGCTTGAATTGGGTTCACAATCACGGTGGCGATCGCTTCTCCACCTGTGATCGTCACAGCAGTGACAAGTCCTTCCAGAGCCACCTTATTTAGAAAGTGAACCCGCAGCGTTTTCTGATCGGTACTGGCAATTTCGACAAAATCAATACCATTGAGAGTGGTTGAGGCAATTAAGCGCGATCGCCGATCTTTAGGTTCTGTTGTCATGATGGTAATCGCACCTCTAGACGTTGATTAGATTGCGTTTCAATTAACACATACTCAACTAGGATCAGTAATTGAGATTGATCGACCGATTCCCCTTGTTCAGTGCTGGTTCCTGGGGGGACAACTTTCACAGCTTTCACGTCGATCTGTCCCGCTAGCCAACGATTGAGGGATTGCAGCACAATCATTTGGGTAGTTACTTCGAGAGCCTCGGAATGGGGCGCGAAGAGTAATTGCCGCAAACCACAGCCGAACTCAGGCAAGTTGACCCGTTCCCCTGGAGAAGTTAGCAGCACTTGCCGAATCATTTGTTGCATATGGGCAGCATAGTTGGTTTGGGCGGCTTGTCGAGAAGCAGCATCAATCCGAAATGGAAAAGCGTAATCCTGACGTGGCATCAGTTACCTCCCAGAGACTTTGGGTTGAGTTGTGTTAATCAAAACGGTTCCCTGCACTGCTTGGTCTGCGGCAACGCATAACCCCACACTGTCTAGAGTTAGGGTGAAATCTCCGATCGCTTTCGATTTCAGGGCAGTTTGCACCCATTGCACTTGCATACAGGGATGGGGAGCACCAGCAACATTTAAAGGACAACCAGCGATGATAAAGGTATCGGAGGAGCGTAACAGGTAACCTCCATCTGCCTTGGCTTTGGTATTGGAACTGATGGCATTGACGGTTCCCCCATGGGGACACATCATCATACTGGAAGTAGTCAATAAATTTGACATCAGATTACCTCCAATGAGCCATCGTTGATGTCAACTTTAGCATCACTGACCGCTATTTTTTTGCCCTGACGTTCAATCTTAATACCAGAGGATTCTAAGGTGATGATGTTGTTGTTAGGGTCTGCGATCGTAATAGTTTGCTCATCATCATCCAGCAGAATTTTATGCCCCGCCTTGGTGACGATCACCTTCACCGTAGGCGTTGCATCTTCTGGTTTTTCGTCAGTGCGCCAGTAGCAGCCTGTCCAGATCGGATAGGACACATCACCGCCCTCAAATTCAATCCATACGCCAGATCCTTCTTCTGGCAAAAAGGCAATACCGACATTAGCCCCCGCATAGGGAACGCAAGGCATACACCAGCCTGTTTTTTGTTGCTGCAACACCGATGGAACTTTAGCTTTGATCCGCAATGTGTCGGTATCAATATCGGTGACAGTACCCCGATATTTACCGTAGAAGCGGTTACGGATTCGCTCCAGAATTTCTAGCATCATGGCATCGTTCATAACAGTCCTCCTAGCAATCCACTGCTGTTTTGGGGTGGTGCGCCAACCGCATTGCGAACCAAAGTGAATTTCATTTTGTGGGAATCGGCGGTAATCGTATGGCGGACGCTCCAGACATAGTATTTGCCAGAGTTGAGGCTGCCAACTCCTTCGATTTGGACAACAGTTCCCACTCGCAAGACAGCGCTGAGCCGCGACACATCCGCTTCGCCTTCACATCGGACAAACCAACCAGATTCTCGCAAGAGAGATTTTGCCCGCAACTGCAATTCTCCAGCAGCATCAACGGGAGCAGTCAATAACACAGTCATGGGTTTGCCCGCAAAATCTGCCAGCGATCGCGCATCGAGTAAGGGCAATTCAGAATCATTGGTATCGCCACTCACTCCGTCTTCGTTGTTGTCACTAAAGAGAGCTTGACTAGCTTTGACCGCACTGGGGCGCGTGACATCCCAATCAAAATCTAAGGCTCGCACAGTCCAAGCTTCTGGGTCATTCAGGGTCAGGGTGAGCAAGGGGTCGCCATCGAGTTTGGGACTGGCAAAGTAGCCAGTGCACTTTCCGGGTGTGGTGGTGCAGGCGACGCGACAGAGTTTGCCATTGCGTCGGGCGAGGTTGCGGAGGAATTGGATATCCGATCCTCGCTGCATCAAGCTATGTCCATCTTCGGTGTGGGAAGGGGAATCGTCTTCGGTGTTACCCGAGTCGGGAGTAAAGCCATATTCATTAAAAATGGTGTTCGCCACAGATGCGTCGGTGACATCGACCCATTCCCGTGTTTTTTCTTCCAAATTCATCAGCCAAGAGGCATCTTGACCCCAGACTTGCAGGGAGGAGTTGGTAATCCCCGTTTCTAGATGGAGTTTGTGGGATAGGACGTAGCCATCGAAAATACATTCATCGGGTTTATCTTCTGGAGTCGCGATAATGGCAAGATTGGCGAAAGGCTGCAATCCAGCATCGTTGACGAAGGTTAAATCGTCTGCTTCAGAACGACTGATGGCGAAGTTCAGTTGAATCGCTCCAGAGAGATCGGCGTTTTCTTCCACTTCCAATGAAGACAGCGCATTTAGCAGATTGTCATCTGCTGCTGTCCCGTTTAAAAGTAGTTGGAAAGTGCTTGCCATGATCTAGTTTAGGTTTTAGGTTTTAGGTTTTAGATTTTGGATTTTAGGATTTGGGAGGAATACCGACTAAATTTCTGGCTGCCAAGGCATCGGGAAGCATGGCATTATTAGCATCACAGAGTTGCCAGAAGGCGGTGGGATCTTTTAAATAGCGATTAGCGATTAGGTCTAGCCTCTGTCCGTCTAAGCGCTGATGGTAACCAAGTAGTGGTTTTGGAGTTGGTAAGGGGAGTTTTGTGACCCTCACAGTCTTGCCATTGGGTAGCGTGACTGAATAGAGCCCTGCGGATTGGTAACGACTGCCGGGAAAAAACATAGTGCTCTCCTCGTGAATTTAGATCGGTAACATGCCAATGATGGACTCGGCGGCATTGCCTAAATTAGCAACAGCCAATGCCTCACGTAATCCTTGGGAATAGGCATAGGCTCCTTTAGCAATCTCTTTTAATGGACCTGTGACAAATTTAAGCTCTTCTAGAGTTAACACCCGTAAACCCAGTTGTGCTTCGGCATGGATCGGATTTAATAGATTATCATACAGCTTTTCGGTAATTGTTAGGTTTGTAACACGCACTGGCACGATGCGTCCTGGTCCCCAAACGAATAGCACCGTTGGCACCTGCGATTGAGGAATATTGCGTTTCACTGCACCATCCGCCGATGCATTAAGAGAAAGATCAATGCTGCCATTGCTAAGGGATGCTGAAACTGATCCCAGAAGTCCACCACTCCCTTTTCCACCTGTTGGATACTGCAACATTTCTAAGGCTGCCAATCGGGAGTACACCCCGCTCACTTCAGCCAAAGGTCCCGATATCGGGTTGTTGTCGGCGATCGAATCGTTGGAATCGAGCATGACGGTAAAGGAGAAGGACTCACCAGGAACGCCGCGCACTGCTAGAGGATTGGCATCTGCTCCAGAACCTCCTGCTGCGGTGGGTTGAGTCCAAGTGTGGGTCATGGTTTCAGGGTTGAACTGAAAAACGATGACGTTCGGCAAGGGGAGCAAGAACGTCTCCATGAATTCGACTAAAGCGCCTTTGATGAATTTTCCAGCCATGATGATGACCTTAAGCGAGGGTTGAATTGATTTGACGTAAGACTTCTGAGATGATTTGATTGGCTAACCGATCAACATTGGCATTAGGTTGAGCCGTAATGTTTAATTTCAAGCTAGGCGCATCGCGGGCAGAGTAACTAGAAATTTCACTGTTGGCAAGCCCTTCTGTAATTAATTGTGCCAGATGATGTCCCTGATCTTGGGAGAGTCCAGAGAGTTTTAGAGTTAGGCGATCGATGTTTAAGTTTGTCATGTCATTTTTGATTTATAAGATTTCAAGTTGTCGGGAGCCCTGCTTTGTTTCGATCAATTATTACTAACAGTGACGCTCATCGTTTTTCCAGCAGAACTATCCAGAGCAAGTCAAACGGTGGCAGTTTCATTCTGTTCCTCGGATGGCGATGGTTCATTTGCTGCTAAGGCTGGTATCAATACTGGGGCTACCTCTGGGAACAAAGCAATCAGTAGTGCTAGTAGTGCCACAGCAGCTAAGTACGCTGTCGCCAATAACCAGTCTGTACGTATGCAAATTTGGTACACAATTAAGCCTGATCTAAAGCGTTGGACACCCAGAGAAAACTCAAATGGCAGTCCAGCAAACGTTGTTGATCCAATAAAGATGCGGGAGCTAGGAGTATAGGAAGTACCAAAGCGATAGGGAAGACTGAGGATATTGGTCATGTAAAAATTAATAATTGTGAGATCGGCAATGCCTCCCGTAATACCGTAAGCAGAAGCTGGCTTGACTTCTTCGTACTCGTGACGAGCACCATCATCAATCAACATATCTGGTCGTTTTAGAGCTGATCGAATAAATCCCCGCTCGAAAAAGCCCATGCCAGGATTCTTCGCAATGATGAAGTCACCGTATTTAGGGTCAATAGGACCTGCAAAGGAATCATCAAAATAAACATCTGTTGGAAGTGCTGCCATATTGGCTAGATAATCTAAGGCAATCAATTTGTGGGCAATAATACCGAAAGCAGATGCTAGCATCGAACCAAAAACCGAACTGAGAGGGAAAAAGAGTTGACCTGGTTCAAAGCAGAGGGTACTCAGCACTCGCTGAATCATTAGTGGACTTCTCTGGATTGTTCCTGAAGCACCAGAAGTACTCTTTACTGAGGAAGTAGAAGGTGATTGTTGAAGCGTGTGGGTTAGTTCGTGTGCCAGTAGATGCTGACCATATGCTGTGTTGGGTTGATATTGTCCATCTGCAAAGACTATGTGGTTGCCCAAGGTATAAGCTTTGGCCCGAAAAGCGCTAGCGGATTCATCTGCCTGAATACCAGTATGAATTCGGACATGGCTAAAATCTTTGCCGAATCGAAGTTCCATAAAATCGAGACTTTTGGAATCTAATGGTTGTCCATTAGAGCCTAAAATGCTGTCGATGAATTGTACTGTTCTAGAATCACTAGCGGCGCTGCCGACTCGTGACTGTTGATTAGGCTCTCCTATATCAGACCTGTTTTGTCGTTGGAGTTGCTCGACTGAAGAATTCAAGGGCACTTCTGATATCGGCATTTGCATGATGCGATCGGCAACCCGATCGGCTTCTTGTTCGTAGCGATCACCGACTTCACCGATCTGCAATTTGGTTTGTAAAATACCCTCCTGCTGGCTCTGACATTCTACACAACTTCCTGATGACCCAGCACTATTGCCACAGGCACATTTACGTTGCAAGATGTCACCCTGAGTTGGCGATCGCCTCTTCATCCTTAAAACAGCCTGATTTCCATAGACTTTCTGCAAATTAGCCAAATTTGACCGTTGTTGTAACTGAAATTGGCGCGAACGCCCCGTTTCACCCATCAACTTCGAAGATCGCTTTTGTTCGGGCAACTGTTCAGCCGTTTTGGCACTGGTCTCAGTTTTGGTTTTGCGATCGCTGTTAGCAAGTAGCAACATGGCTTTTTTCTTTTAGGATTAAAATTTTTTTATTGATAGATATTGTGAGAATTTAGAGAGTTAAACAAGGAGACATTCACGCTAAGATATGTTTATTGAAGCTGTTAGTTGACACCCTGAGCGACTATAGACTCTTAGGTAATAGTTATTATTGCCAACAATGATTCCTGCACCTGGCAATGTTGCTGAGTCAGTCAATGTTTGCCCAATACTCTTGGTTCCAAAGTCTTTGACTTGTGAATCTATCCAGCCACATTGCATCAGCTGAACGCGAAAATCTTCACTGCCCTGAGGGAAAGAGCATGACGCTGGATCATTATAATTGACAGTAACATTGACGCTTACTGCCGTTCCACTGGGTGCAGAAAAGGAACTTGAATAACAGGTGTTATTGTACGCAGCGCAACTGTCACGAAGAGGAAGTCCACTTACAGTGCTACAGTTGGGATCAGCCAGCCGCTGTACAGTTGTTCTAGATCCCAAGCTGTTTTGTTGAACAACATGAGTCAGTTCGTGGGCTACCAATCGTTTCCCCGCGTTTGTATTGGGTGCGTAGTGGTTTGCTCCAAACACAATATCTCGCCCAACCGTATAGGCTAAGGCATTGATTGCTCTTGCCGATTCACTAGCTTTAGAGTCCGTATGCACTCGTACTTGACTGAAGTCATGTCCAAAACCAGCATCCATAAATGCGAGAGTTTCGTGGTCAAGAGGTTGGCTAGGAGAGTTGAGAGCTTCGTGGACTACAGAGGGAACTTCTGAAGATGGTAAATCCGTGCTCAAAGGGGTGAGTGTTGCTTTCCTTTGCGCCAATTTCTCTTTCTTCTTTTCAAGATGCGCTTGAGGATTAACTCGCTCTTGAAGAGATGAATTAGACATTTGCACTACTTGATCGGCAACGCGATCAGCTTCTTGTTCATAGCGATCGCTTGGTTCACTAATCTGTAATTTAGTCTGTAAAATATTTTCTTGTTTGCTCTTACACTCTTCACAACTTCCCGATGACCCAGCATCATTGCCACAGGCACATTTACGTTGCAATGCACCGCTGCGACTCATTCGTAAAACAGCTTGATTGCCATAAGTTTTCTGCAAAGCAGCTAAATTTTCTCGTGCAGAGAATTGTCTAATTTCGCCTATCAACTCAGAAGATTTTTCCTGCTCAGTCGAAGGTTCGGCAGTTTTGGAACTTGCCTCAGTTTTGTTTTTGCGATCAGTGGTGGAAGTTTGCAACATAATTTTGTTTTCAATATTGATAATTAATTAAATTGTTAGAATTCAGGCTAATTAACTTGAATAGTCGTTTTTCCGCTCCAAGAGTTTTTATTAATAATTTCTGCTTTATCACAACAAACCCTTACACAGCCATGAGAGTGGATGCCTTTACCAACACGTTGTGAATCATGGAATCCAATCCTAAGATTTTCCGACTGAAATCCGGTAAACCATGCCATGCCATCTTTCTTTTTATTTGTATGTTTAATGCTGCATTTCACCCCAACAATATCTCCACCAGTTGGTGTAACATCAGGGTTTGGTGAACATGGCCAAGTTTCTTTAGTTCCATTTGACCAAGCTACTTCAACTGTTTGACTCGAAAGTGAAACAGTTAGGCTAGTAATAAAAAGATCTTTGTCTTTTGGTTCACTAGCAGCACAATCATCTCGAATAACTTTTTTCTGCTTTCCCTGTGGACAACTCCCAGCAGAGCAGCCTTTCCTCTGTAAAGTTTTTCTGGATAGACTACTACTATTTGATTGTTGGATAACGTGAGTTAATTCGTGTGCTAATAACTTCCGCCCTTCATGACTATCAGGTGTATATTGCCCTTGATTGAAATAGATATTTTTTCCGACTGTATAAGCACGAGCCTTTAATTTCTGGGCAGATTGCACGGATGCTGTATCAGTATGAATATGAACGTTACCGAATTCATACCCAAAACGTGGCTCCATAAAATTCCGAACATCTTTTGTGAGAGGATAACCTCCTTCACGAGGGATATCAGCACTTGAGACCTCTACTGAAGTTAAATCAGAGTTTTCGTTTTCTCTTTTGGGCATACCTGTTTCATCAGGCTCAATGTCTTCCTCTCTTGGTTCTGAATCCAGATCATTAAACATTGTTGTTTCAACGTCCTCATCGTCTATGACTTGTCTATCTAGTTTCTGACCGTGATTTCTAGATAAATTCTCAGCTCCTATACTTTGTCTTAAGGGAGCCACTGAAGCTTGCGAGTCAGACATCTGCATGACCGACTCTGCCACCTGATCTGCTTCTTGTTCATATTTATCTCTTGGCTGGCTTAATTTTAATTTAGGTTGTATAAAAGTCGGATAATCTTGCCTAGAGAACCCATGATTCTCCCCTTCTCGCATCCGCAACACTGCCTGATTTCCATACGTCTTTTGCATAGCAATCAACTTTTCCCTCTCTTGTTTGGAAACATGGCGTGATGGCAAATCTGACAATTGCTCAATAGTTTTGGAACTAGTTTCAGCTTTGGTCTTTTGATCATTTGTTGGAGCATGTAGCATAATACTTTCCTCTTAAACTAATTACCTAATTACCTAATTACTAATTCAAAACTGGACTTCGACCATTCAGCCCAATCCTCGGGACGTAGAGCCACACCATGTTTCGTCATCTCCCGTTGGGCCGCATGAAGAATATGCGGCATCGTAATTCGAGTTCCCGCCGCCCGCGCCAAAAATGCCGCCGATAATGCCGCCGCTTTAATGTTGGCTCCCGTCATATTCAGCCGATCCGCCAACAACTGCCAGTTAATCTCATCCAGCAACACCTCTCCCGATGGAGTCCGCTCTGGCAACGCCAATTTCCACAATGCTAACCGCTCCGTTGGTCCTGGTTGCATAAAATCGACAATGAACCGAATCCGCCGCAGAAACGCCTTATCCAGATCGCCCTTACGGTTCGTAGCCAAAATTGCCATCCCATTAAACTCCTCCATCCGTTGCAGCAAGTAATCAATTTGAATATTGGCATAGCGATCGTGGGCATCCTTCACCTGACTTCGCTGCCCAAACAAGGCATCTGCTTCATCGAAAAATAGCAGCACATTCGCACGTTCACAGGCATCAAACACATGCTTCAACCGTTTTTCCGTCTCGCCAATATACTTATTCACCACCCCTGCTAGGTCAATGCGATAAAGTTCCATGTTGAGTGATCGCGCCAATACCTGCGCCGCCATCGTTTTTCCTGTCCCACTAGGACCAGCAAACATCGCCGTCATTCCCTGTCCCAACGGAGACAAACGCTCAAAGCCCCATTCCTGATATACGGCATGTCGCCAGCGAGCCTGCTGCTCTAGTTCCCTTAGATGCTGCCGCACAGAGCCAGCCAACACAATGTCATCCCAGCTATAGGGGCAGATTAAAGATGTAAACAACTCGCCTGGAGCCTGATACACCATTTGCCGACACACTGCATCCACTGCCGCCGTTCCAGCCAAAGCTACCCTTGCCACATTAGCAACCTCGGCAGGGGTCAGATGCCAGTCGGCGATCGGGGCTGGTACAGGGCGATCGCTGGTCAAGTTCTGCCAGAGAGCTATGCGTGCTGACGAAGTCAGGGGTGGCAGAGTAAACACCCGATGGATGCAGCCCTGATGAGTTAACTGAATGGGCTGGGTAGTACTAAACATCGTTAACGGTGCCAGATGTGCTTGGGTCTCCCAGATTTTAGCTGGAATTTCTTCTAGCTTCTGCCAATAGAGTGTCGCCTGACTCAACCGAACTTGCCGCACTACCCTAAGCAACCGTTCCTGTTGTAGGGATGAATTCATCTCGCCCCCCAGCAACAATTCTGCATTGACAATCAACAAAGGCATTTTCAGACCCTGACAAAACTGGAGCGCCAACAGTCGCTTACCACTGCCCTTTTCTCCCACCAACTCAATTGCCAGAGGTAAGGAACTGATTCTCTGCATTGATCGGACAAATTCCTGAATCTCCGTTAGTAACTCCGAGTATAGACAAGGAACGCTAGCATTTTCTACGGGCATAATTAGACGCGCCGCCTGACCCAAGGCTGGATCTAAGCCCTGACCCGTCAGCAACCAAGTAACGATCGCGGGATCAGCAATCCAAGCAGTGGCGATCGCCCAAGGAGTGCGACTATCTGGCATAGGATAGGCAATTTGCCAACGCACCAGTGGTGATTGCGGCACAAGACTTTGCCAACCAGACCACTGAAATAGACTTGCCGCCAGATGGGGCGTGGCATATCCTGCGGTGGCATCATCCTGAAGGTAACCATACACCCGTCGCAATGCAGGATCGACGGCAACAGCGATCGCCAATGCCAACAAATCCTGCTCTGGCACTGACAAGCCAAATATCTGTTGGATCTGCTGCCATCGTTGATCCTGAGCAACTTGCCGATCGACAGCTTGAATCTGGTGACTGAGTTGCCGTGCCTCAGTATTCTGAGCATAAAAAGCAGTCTCTTCCGCTTGGATTGCTTGGGGATCTCTGAGTAGATGCGTCACTTCTGCTTCAGAAATAACCATCTCTCCCAGCATTTCCACATCTAGCTTTGACCAAAGATGGTGCAGCCAGAGCGATCGCCGATGAGCATACAGGCGTACCCGCTGTAAAATAGCAGGTTGAACGGCTTGGGGATGAGAGGTGATGTCGCTCGTCATCATGCCACCTCCACCCACTTAGCAGGTAAAGACTCGACCTGATTTACACGCACTCGCACCATATATCGTCCAGCAAGAATCGTTGGCGGGAGTTGGAATTGCAGGGTTGTGAGGTTTACTACTTGTAACTGACCCGCAGAGGGAATACCACTCACGGGAACTAGTTTGATGCTGCCCAACAATACTTCAGTCTTACCAAGCACAAATCCCTGCCCTGTTAACGCGATCGCGATCCCAATCACACCACTCACGATCGCGCCCCCACTGGGATCAACAAAGGCAGCAATGTTAAAAGGCGTGGGATTAGAACGACTAGCACTGGGGTCAGCGATCGGTAAAGCGTTCCCAACTTGCAACTGGTAAACTCCCGGTACTGGCGGACTGACTGATGGTATTTGCAACTCTAATCGGGTTGATTCCCTTGCCTGAATCCAACTCGTAATATCTGTTTCCGTACCATTTGCTGACAGTAGGTAAAGATGACTCGCTTGTCCTCCTGTCAACCCCGTTCCATATAGGAAAAACCTCTGTCCCGATGCAACTAAAGCAGGCGACGGCGAAAGGTTGTAGGTTTTTGCATCGGGTGCAACATAGCTGAGATTGGCAGATGTACTCAATAATTGTCCTGATAAAGTGAAGGGCAGTACTTCTGATGTAATCCGAAATACCCACACAGGTGCAGGGGCAATGGTCGGTGCAGGAGGAGTAATGAACACCACGCTCACTTTATAAACCGTTGCCAATCGCATCGCAGTGGTCGTTGCCTGCCAGAGCCGTCCCAAGCTATCGGCTGTTTCCATCTCCATCGTCAGGCAAAATTCTTCTTTAATGGTTTGCTCTTCCGAAATCACATCAGTGCGAATAATGGGATTTTCATGAAAACACCGCAGACCAATACTCATTATTTGCTGTTCTGCTACATGTCCGCCATCAGCATCGCTAGCAAATGCACTAAGCAGATAGTACAAATTCAAACTCAATGGTTGAGCGGGAATTTTTGTATCTCTAGCACCACTGACCGAACTGTTCTTCTGAAATTTGTCGGACTCGATATGGAATAAATAAATGCTGAGATGGCTATCACCTTCTTTGGCAACCTTATCTGGTGGATTACCAGATACAGTAAAACTAGCAAATGTCTGAAACAGCGGTAACTGTCGATAGTCGTCCAACAGCTTAATAAGGCGATCGGTGACAAGCGAAAGATCCAGTAATCCCAAGAGTCCTAGTGTCATAGTGTATTACCCCTGGCGCAAGCCGAAAGCGGACGTAAGCCCCCGTGCCAAGGGGGAACTGAGCTTCGGAGCTGTTGCTACAGGCTGAATGGGTGGGCTTGGCGGTGGTGCAATGTGGATGTCAATTGTACCAATATGAACGGTATTGGCTGGAGAGTTAGTGGTTTGGGAACGCGATGGTGGTAGATCCGATCGCGCCAGTAAATTAATATTTTGGCTTTCCGCTCTGGTACTCCTTAAACCAGAATTATTCCGTGGTGGCTGGAGAGTAACAACTGATTCTGATACTTTTGAAGCATCTGATGCTTTTGGAACAGATGTTTCTGCTGAGGATACAATCAGCAATGTTGGAAGCGTTTCTGGCGTTAGAAGTCTGGCAGCAGTTTGCAAATACGATCGCGGCTGAGATAAGGAACTAGTCGGAGCATCATGAATCTGTACCGATCTGTCTAGCGATCGGATCGGTTGAGCCTCTGGAGTTACATTTGGAGCTGCATCTTGTGGATTCAGGTGGGTGGAATGCTGTTTGGAGGGCAACGCAACAGAACTGATAGATCTCGTTTCAGAAGAGCTGGGAGCAGCCTTAAATTCGTTCGGTAACTCGACCTTCAGTGGAACCTGAGAGAGAGCAGGAGAACCTATAGCCCCCATGGGTGGCTGTGGAAGCAATGATGGCATTTCTCTTCGCGAGATCGTAGGCGGATGTTGCTCCGTGGAAATGGCTGTCGCTCCTAATGGATCGGAGGGCTGCACGGGCATTGGCTCATTTGGAGGCTCGGATATCAGAGGAAATTCTGTCCGTGATAGGGGCGATCGCGGTGGCATTAACATCGGTAGATGAATTTTTGCGCGACGGGCGATCGTCTGGAGATAGGATGGCATCTTAAGCAGTCCTCCTAGCTTGGCGAACTTGTTCGGCATAATGCTGACGGCGATGGTGGGGAAGAGCTAGAATCGCTAACTCCGACCATTGATAGGAGGATGCCAGTAAATGGATTTCCTCATACACGAAAGCAGCCTGACGACGGAGTTCTTGCAATGTGAATTGTGGGACATCGAAAAATAGCGTAATCGCTGTACCACACTCAGCACATTGCCCTTGCAAATCATCCGATAGATTTGGAGCTAATGCTGCCATTGCTGTCTCTACCCGTTGCCGCAGCTTTGCCGAAATTTCGCTGGGTCGAATGCATCGATGCCGCAACGCCTGCTCAGGTTGGGGGTGGTAAGTTATTGCTATCTGATCGGCAACGGTGGGAAGTCGAAAGGTTACATCGGTATTTCGGAGTTGAAACCAATCGGGTGTTTCAGTAGGAGTAATAGAGTGCGATCGCCGAGGGAGATGATGGGACAAATAATCACTAATTTGGAACGACACATCCACCCGTTTACCACAACCCTGCGTCGGGCAAATTGCATCTGTGCGAATCCAATCTCCAAAAACGATTTGCCGCAAGGTGAGGAGCAGGAATTCTAGATCACTAACACTTACATCTCTCCAGTTAATCACTACACCATTTACAGATTGTGCCAATCGAGAAACCAAAGCTAGAGACAGATCTGTATCATTAGATGGTGTCTCCAGCAGCAAAATATCCTCCGCCCCAGCAGGCTGACGAAGAATCAGTTCCAGTCCACTCACAGGCAGTCGGATCATGTTGCTTTACAACTCCGTTGGTTCAGTCAGAGTCAGATCCCTTTCCCAACCTTCGTTTTCAAGTTTGATGTGTTCGATCGCGTAGGCATTGGCACCAGCATCCAAGTCAGGAAGTGCTTGATATTCAGAAACCCAACAGCGATGCACAATGTAACGTTGCACAGGTTGTCCAGCCTCATTTAGTAAATCAATCCGCACCTGCTTCCGCAAGTTCTTAAGTGATTGCGTAGCGGCTCCTTTATCCAAGATTTGAGGCGCATTCGCCCACAGTTCAAAGTCCGTATCATGGGTGACACCACGTTCCAGAGTAATGGGTTCATATTTAGTCCGACCCATACCTTTACGGATGACGGGATTGCCTCCTTCTTTGTATTCGCTCATGTCTGTTGATCGCTTCAGCCCTGTCACTTTGCTTAAACCAGCAACAGGGGTAGTGGTGGTGTCGAAATAGACCAGAAATCGATAGGTCTTGTAAGGATCAAAGCGATTGATGTTGACAGAAAATGGTTTGCCCATGGTGTTCTCCTCTATGACTGTACTTGACCAGCAAGCTGAGCAATTTTGACAATGACAAATTCCGCAGGCTTCAACGGTGCAAATGCCACGATAATATTGACAATACCGTTATCAATATCAGTTTGAGTAGTAGTTGAAGAATCACACTTTACCTGAAATGCCAGACTCGGTTTAGATCCCTGAAATGCCCCCTGATTGAACAAGGACAGCATAAAATTTTCGATCGAGGTACGAATCGCAATCCACAAGGGTTCATCATTTGGTTCAAACACAACCCAGCCTAGATTGCGGTAAAGCGTTTGTTTAATAAACAACGCTATCCGTCGCACAGGTACATAGCGCCATTGTTGGTAAGCAGGATTGTTTGTTACCAGAGTGCGCGCCCCGTAAACAACAGTGCCAACCCCGGGGAATGATCGCAAACAATTCACACCAAGAGGATTTAGCGTTCCCTGACGCTGATCTGTCATGAGCCCTTGTTCCACGACACCCGTCGTATTCAGGATCGTGGTTTCTAAACCAGCTGGGGCTTTCCAGACACCGCGATTTAAATCAGTCCGAGCATAAATCCCAGCGACAAATCCACTGGGCGGTAAGTCCAGTCGCCTTCCAGTTATAGGATTGACAGATTTTAGATAGGGAAAATAAAGCGCTCCATTCTTACTCTTAGGCAATATATCGATCAAATCTGCGATTGGAGTTAACGAGCCACTGCCATCTGCTGCTGCCTGAGGGGGGGGGTCCATAATAAAAAAAGCTTGTTTGCGCTCACAAAAAGCCAGTGCTGCACTCAAGATTCCGTTATCTACTACTCCAGGAATCAATAACAGATTAAAAATAGAAACTTTATCGAGTGACATGTCTGGTTGCAAGACATTTATAAAGTCATCAGGATGAAACGTGGTTGCGAATCCAGAAGGAGGCGTTTTGGTTAAAGATTTCTGCTGGTCGGCAGGAACTGTAGGAAAGGTTGCGGGATAGTTTGTAGAGGAAGGCGTAACCCGAATCAGTGCAGAGACGGGATTGGAGTCGGTACCTAGTCGCTTCTCAATAAAGTCAGAACTACTGGTGTTGAGGCTAACACCTCGATAAACCTCTACTTGAGAACCATAAGTAATCACAATATCAGCAGAATCAGCAGTGCTATTGAGATTACTAATCGTTACGGTCATTGGGATTAGTTCAGTAGGTTCTAGACCAATGAACTTGATTCCACCTGTGATTGCTTCTGACCGCTCAACCGTTCCACTACCAAGTACACCTCCAGTATTATTACGATACTTGGCTTGCAGACCAACAACGTAAGCAACAGAACCACCGTTGATAAAAAATTGATTCACTGCATGAGCAACCTGACAATCAACTAAGCCACTCTCATAAAATCCTCCAAATTCGCGTTCGTATTCAGTGAAGTTGAAAATTTCGATCGCCTGACTAGGTTTTCTGGTCTTAAACGGATGAGTATAACCAACAAAAACAGTAACGGATGTTGGTGCTGCCGTAATTGTGCGGGCACTACTGGGCAGTTCTTCGATGTAAATACCTGGATAGGTGGGTGTAACAGGCATAATCTCTCCTATAAATTTAGATGGAGCTTAGATAGATCTGATAGGGTGATCACACGTTTCTCTCTGTGAACCGTAAATTAACTGGTAGGAATTGTTGCAGAGGCCTGAACCTCATCTCGTTTATCTGCCCCACCATTAAGTGCAAATAAACCTGCCGAAGGAATAACTGTAAATCCACTGGCGGTTCCATCAGGTTTGGTTACAGTGATGATGTATTTATTTGTTCCTTCTAGCTTGACTGGCAAATCAGCTAGCTTGAGCGCTGCGATCGTTTTAGTCCAGACAATAGTTAATCCGAATGTTTTAGCGATTGCATTAACATCTAAAATGGTAGCAACAGTATTGTTACCATCCTCACCAACTTTTTTAGCCTCCAAGTTGAAGGTAGTACCAGATGGATCTCCATCTACAGGCTTAGTTGCTTTGGTTGTAGCATTTCCACTTTCAAGCGTGTAAGTTCCTAGTTTTGGTTGAGATGGAGTGTCTGTAGCCTTAATGCGAACTAAGCTTTGTTTGCTGCCAGACAATGTGTCTGTTCCCAATATTGTTTTAATAAAAATGGGTGAAGCTGGATCAAAGCTGAAAGTGTGAATTTCCTTTTCAGTCACAACTGCATCAAAGGTTGTCTTTGCCAGATTCGATGGATCTACTAGATCGGGCTTAACATTTTTAAATTCAATTTGGATATTGTTGCCTGCGCTACCAGCATCAGTTGCTTTAATGATCAAGGCAGGCTGCGGTGGAGGAGTCTCACCTGCTTTAATTATTTCCTGTTTAGCTAGGTAGTCTAGCCAAGGTTGAAGCTCTGTCTGATAAGTACTGTAGACGTTACTCAGCTTAACAGCGCCATTCTCAAAGCTTATTGCCGTCAGAGGAATCAGGAGTGCCTGACCATCTTTTTTAGTTGTAAAAGCAATGGGTCCAGATCCGATCGCGATCGCGCTTGCCATTCTTACTCTCCTTATTCACTTGTTGGTCAGGAAATTTTTCAAAGTAAGCATTTATACATTCTTAAGACGATGTTAAAATAATCTCCAAAACATTAATTCCGCTTTGCTGAGATATCGATAATCTGGGGTGAGTATTCATCTGCTAGGGAAATTAAGAGGTTCTTAGCTTTTCGTCGAACACCATGTGTCTTTGCTAGATGACAAAAATGATAGTTGCAAAAAAAGCTATAAGCTTAAAAATTATAAAATCTTTACAAAATTACATCTAAACGCGATGTGTTTAGTGTCTTTATTTTTTCGCTACCAGCAAAATTTCACTTTGTTAAGCCTTACAGCAAAAGCATTTCAAAATTTCAAAATACAGGTGACGAAAAATTCGTGACACTAACAAATAAGAAATAATTATTAAATAATCCCTAAATAGCCAAAATGCGATCGCAACACCCATAAGCAAAACTTAATTCGTAAGCATATTCTCAATAAGCTAGTTTCACCTTGACTATCGAAACTTGAAACTATTGCTATTCAAGCATTTAAGCGCTTAGCTTACGATAAGGCCCCTTTTCGTAAGCTTGGGGCTATTGGGAGTAATTTAAAAAGTTAGAGATGGTAATAATTCTCGCGATTCCCCAATTTTCTTGTTATTACCCTAAAGTTGATGATGTGCAGAGCAAGTCTCTGTATATCATCAACTTCAAGCTTTACACTTTCTTGTGCTATGGCAATTCCAGAACCGACTTTAATTGTTTATAGTCAA
>Ga0209591_10001665_pt1 | contig 27251 bp, 21 predicted proteins | sample MAT01_FD_187207 | JGI IMG/M metagenome (GOLD analysis project Ga0209591, IMG submission 187207) | Freshwater microbial communities from Lake Fryxell liftoff mats and glacier meltwater in Antarctica - MAT-01 (SPAdes) (version 2) | ecosystem: Environmental > Aquatic > Freshwater > Ice > Liftoff... | reverse complement strand
TCATGGGCGGGTTGATCGTCGCCACGGCGCTCACTTTGCTGGCCTTGCCGGCAATGTATGCGGCATGGTTCCGCATCAAGCGAGAGGGCGCGGCTGGGGCCGGGCCGGCGGCAGGATAAACTCGCATGTTTTGCCGCTGTCCGGCGACCACCTGCGCGGGTGGCGAAATTGGTAGACGCACCAGGTTTAGGTCCTGACGCCTTCACGGGTGTGCGGGTTCGAGTCCCGCCCCGCGCACCAGCCGGCATTCAATGCCCTTGTTCCCAAGTCCGTCACCCAGAACAGAAGCGAAGACAACATGGCCGTCACAGTCGAAACCCTCGAAAAGCTCGAACGCCGCATCACCCTCACGCTGCCTTCAGAGGTCATCAACGGCGAAGTCGAATCGCGGCTGAAGAAGCTGTCGCGCACAGTCAAGGCCGACGGCTTCCGCCCAGGCAAGGTGCCGATGAGCGTCGTCGCCCAGCGCTACGGCTACCAGGTGCAATACGAGGTGGTCAACGACCGCGTGGGCAAGAGCTTCAACGAGGCCGTGAACGAGGCCAAGCTGCGTGTCGCCGGCGCCCCCAAGATCACGCAGAAGGACCAGGCGCCCGAGGGCGCCCTGGCCTTCGACGCCACCTTCGAGGTCTACCCCGAGGTGAAGATTGGTGAACTGAGCGGCTCGGAAGTCGAGCGCATCAGCACCGAGGTGACCGAGGCTGCCATCGACCGCACGGTTGAAATTCTGCGCAAGCAGCGCCGCAGCTTCGGCTTGCGCGCGAAGGACGAAGGGGCCATCGAAGGCGACCGCGTCAGCATCGACTTCGAAGGCAAGATCGACGGCGAGCCGTTCTCGGGCGGCAAGGCCGAGGCCTTCCAGTTCATCATCGGCGAAGGCCAGATGCTTGAGCAGTTCGACCAGGCCGTGCGTGGCATGAAGGTGGGCGAGAGCAAGACCTTCCCGCTGCAGTTTCCGGCTGACTACCACGGCGCCGATGTGGCAGGCAAGGAAGCCGATTTCCTGGTCACGGTGGGCAAGATCGAGGCCCAGAACCTGCCTGCCGTGGACGAGGCTTTGGCCAAGAGCCTGGGCATCAAGGAAGGCACCGTCGAGGGCCTGCGCGCCGACGTGAAGAAGAACCTCGAGCGCGAGGTCAAGTTCCGTGTGCTGGCGCGCAACAAGGTCGCAGTGATGGACGCCCTGGCCGCTGCTTCGGAACTGGAGCTGCCGAACGCGCTGATCGAAGCGGAGTCGCAGCGCCTGATCGAAGGTGCGCGCGCCGACCTGAAGCAGCGCGGCGTCAAAGACGCCGACAGCGTGGACATTCCGGCTGACATCTTCAGGCCGCAAGCCGAGCGCCGCGTGCGGCTGGGTCTGGTGGTTTCTGAGCTGGTGCGCCTGAACAAGCTTCAGGCCAAGCCTGAGCAGCTGCAAGCTCACATCGAAGAGTTGAGCCAGAGCTACGAGAAGCCGGCCGAGGTGATGCGCTGGTACCTCAGCGACCGCCAGCGCATGGCCGAGGTGGAAGCGGTGGTCATCGAGAACAACGTGACCGAGTTCGTGCTGGGTCAGGTCAAGGTTGTCGACAAGGTGCTACCGTTCGACGAACTCATGACCCAACAAACCCGAGATTGAAAGAGGAAGCCCTGATGAGCGTTCAAGACACCGTCGGCCTGGGCATGGTGCCCATCGTCATCGAGCAATCGGGGCGGGGCGAGCGCGCCTACGACATCTACAGCCGGCTGCTGCGCGAGCGCATCGTGTTCCTGGTCGGCCCGGTGAACGATGGCACCGCGAATCTGGTTGTGGCGCAGATGCTGTTCCTCGAGAGCGAGAACCCCGACAAGGACATCTTTCTCTACATCAACAGCCCGGGCGGCAGCGTCAGCGCCGGCCTGTCGATCTACGACACCATGAACTTCATCAAGCCCGACGTCAGCACACTGTGCATGGGCATGGCTGCCAGCATGGGCAGCTTCCTGTTGATGGCGGGTGCCAAGGGCAAACGTTCGGCGCTGCCGAACTCGCGCGTGATGCTGCATCAGCCATCCGGCGGCGCCCAGGGCCAGGCCACCGACATCGAGATTCAGGCACGCGAGATCATCAAGACCCGCGAGCAGCTGAACAAGATCTATGCCGAGCGCACCGGGCAGCCTATTGAGCGTATTGCCATCGACATGGAGCGCGACAAGTGGTTGTCGCCCGACGAGGCCAAGGACTACGGCCTCATCGACCAGGTGCTGGACAAGCGCGCCTGAGCAGCGTCCGTCACCCCCCCGTCAACCCCGTCACCCGCTCGCAGACACAGCCCGCTGATGGCGCGCTGTGTCGTTCCAACGACTCGTACACGGCGTTGCAGCAGCCGCTTTCGCAGCCCTTTTCCTCGGGAACCTGAGCTGGGGCTTTGGTCTATGATGCCCCGGCAAACCGCGCTCAACCCTGCACTGCAGATCACTCATGGCCGATAAGAAGGGCGCCTCTGGCGAAAAAGTTCTGTACTGCAGCTTCTGCGGTAAGAGCCAGCACGAGGTCAAGAAGCTCATCGCCGGGCCGTCGGTGTTCATCTGCGACGAATGCATCGAGCTCTGCAACGACATCATCCGTGACGAAGTGCCGGCCGAAACGCCGGGTGCCAAGTCCGCGAAGTCTGACTTGCCGATCCCCAGCGAGATCAAGGCCAGCCTTGACCAATACGTCATCGGGCAGGACGTGGCCAAGCGCACGCTCAGCGTGGCGGTCTACAACCACTACAAGCGCCTGAAGCACATGGGCGCGAATGCGTCCAAGGACGAGGTGGAGTTGACCAAAAGCAACATCATGCTCATCGGCCCCACAGGCTCGGGCAAGACGCTGCTCGCGCAGACCCTGGCGCGCCTGCTGAACGTGCCCTTTGTGATTGCCGACGCCACCACGCTGACCGAAGCCGGCTACGTGGGCGAGGACGTCGAGAACATCATCCAGAAGCTGCTGCAGAGCTGCAACTACGACGTCGAACGTGCGCAGCGCGGCATCGTGTACATCGACGAAATCGACAAGATCAGCCGCAAGGCCGACAACCCCAGCATCACGCGTGATGTTTCGGGCGAAGGTGTGCAGCAGGCGCTGCTGAAGCTGGTGGAAGGCACCATGGCCAGCGTGCCGCCGCAGGGCGGGCGCAAGCATCCGAACCAGGATTTTTTGCAGATCGACACGACCAACATCCTGTTCATCTGCGGTGGTGCTTTTGACGGTCTGGAAAAGGTCATCCAGAACCGCACCGAGAAGTCGGGCATCGGCTTTGCAGCCAGCGTGCACAGCAAGACCGAAAAGCGCGCCGCCGATGTCTTCCGCCACGTTGAACCCGAAGACCTGATCAAGTTCGGCCTCATCCCCGAACTGGTGGGTCGTCTGCCGGTGGTGGCCACGCTGGGTGAACTCACCATCGAAGCGATGGTGCAGATTCTCACCGAGCCCAAGAACGCGCTGGTCAAGCAGTACCAGAAGCTGTTCGCAATGGACGGCGTCGAGCTCGAGATTCGCCCTTCGGCACTGACCGCCATCGCAAAGAAAGCGCTGGCGCGCAAGACTGGTGCTCGCGGCCTGCGTTCCATCCTGGAACACTCGCTGATTGACACCATGTTCGACCTGCCCACGCTCGACGGCGTGGCCAAGGTGGTGATCGACGATCACATCGTCGAAGACGGCGCCAAGCCGCTTCTCGTGTACCGCGAGCAGAAGGCCAGCGCCTGACACTGCACCGCGCCGGCGCGCTGCCGGCCCCCGCATCCGTCTTGCATTCCTGATCTCGGGCCCCAAGTGGGCTTGAGAAAGAGAGGTTCTTCAATGTCCGGACATCCCATCCTGCCGCCTGACCCGATCACGCTGCCGCTGTTGCCGTTGCGTGACGTGGTGGTGTTCCCGCACATGGTCATACCGCTCTTCGTCGGCCGCCCCAAGAGCATCAAGGCACTGGAAGCTGCGATGGAGCAGGGCCGCCAGATCATGCTGGTGGCGCAGAAGGCCGCCGGCAAGGACGAGCCCAAGGCCGACGACATGTTCGATGTCGGCTGCGTCAGCAGCATCCTGCAGATGCTGAAGCTGCCCGATGGCACAGTGAAGGTGCTGGTAGAAGGTGTCCAGCGCGCCAACACAACGCGCATCACCGAAGACGACGACTACTTCGTCGGTGAGGTTGTGCCCATTCAGGCGGAGGCCGATGCCACGCCCGAGATCGAGGCCCTGCGCCGCGCGGTGACACAGCAGTTCGACCAGTACGTCAAGCTGAACAAGAAGATCCCGCCGGAGATACTGACCAGCATCGCGGGCATCGACGACCCGGGTCGCCTGGCGGACACCATCGCCGCGCACCTTCCCCTGAAGCTGGAAGCCAAGCAGGCCGTGCTCGACCTCTTCAGCGTCGCCAAGCGGCTCGAGAAGCTGCTGGAGCTTCTTGAGCACGAGGTCGACATCCTGCAGGTGGAAAAGCGCATCCGTGGCCGCGTCAAGCGCCAGATGGAGAAGAGCCAGCGCGAGTACTACCTGAACGAGCAGGTCAAGGCCATCCAGAAGGAACTGGGCGACGGCGAAGAAGGCGCCGACCTGGAAGAGCTGGAAAAGAAGATCAAGGCCGCGCGCATGACCAAGGAAGCGCGCAAGAAGGCCGACAGCGAGCTGAAGAAGCTCAAGCTGATGTCGCCGATGAGTGCCGAAGCCACCGTGGTGCGCAACTTCATCGACACCCTGATCAATTTGCCTTGGGCCAAGAAGACCAAGATCAAGCACGACCTCGCCAACGCCGAGGACGTGCTGAACGAAGACCACTTCGGTCTGGAGAAGGTCAAGGACCGCATCCTCGAGTACCTTGCGGTGCAGCAGCGAGTGGACAAGGTCAAGGCGCCCATCCTGTGCCTGGTCGGCCCCCCGGGTGTGGGCAAGACCTCGCTGGGCCAGAGCATCGCGCGCGCCACCGGCCGCAAGTTCGTGCGCATGGCCCTGGGCGGCTTGCGCGACGAGGCTGAGATTCGCGGCCACCGCCGCACCTACATCGGCAGCATGCCGGGCAAGGTGCTGCAGAGCCTGTCCAAGGTGGGTGTGCGCAACCCGCTGTTCCTGCTGGACGAGATCGACAAGCTGGGCATGGACTTCCGCGGTGACCCCAGCAGTGCGTTGCTGGAAGTGCTGGACCCGGAGCAGAACCACACCTTCAGTGACCACTACGTCGAAGTCGACTTCGATCTCAGCGACGTGATGTTCGTGGCCACGTCGAATTCGATGAACATTCCGCCGGCCCTGTTGGACCGCATGGAGGTCATCCGCCTGGCCGGCTATACCGAGGACGAGAAGCTCAACATTGCCCAGCGTTATCTGATGCCCAAGCAGGCCAAGAACAACGGCTTGAAGGACGGCGAGATGGAGATCACCGAATCTGCGCTACGGGCCATCCTGCGCTACTACACGCGCGAAGCCGGCGTGCGATCGCTGGAACGCGAGATCGGCAAGATCTGCCGCAAGGTCGTCAAGGGCATCACGCTGAAGAAGTACGACGCCAAGGTCGTCATCACCGAGGAGAACCTCAACGACTTTCTGGGCGTGCGCAAGTACGACTTCGGCCGCGCCGAGAAGAAGAACCAGGTCGGCCAGGTGGTCGGTCTGGCGTGGACGGAAGTAGGCGGCGATCTGCTCACTATCGAAGCCACGGTAATGTCAGGCAAGGGCAACATCATCCGCACCGGATCGCTCGGCGACGTGATGAAAGAAAGTGTGGAAGCCGCGCGCACCGTGGTGCGTTCACGTGCGCGCCGATTGGGCTTGAAGGACGAGGTCTTTGAGAAGCGCGACATCCACATTCACGTGCCCGACGGCGCAACGCCGAAGGACGGCCCCAGCGCGGGCGCTGCCATGACGACGGCACTGGTTTCGGCGTTGTGCGGCATACCCGTGCGCGCCGACGTGGCGATGACGGGCGAGATCACGCTGCGTGGCGAGGTCACGGCCATCGGCGGATTGAAGGAGAAGTTGCTTGCGGCGCACCGTGGTGGTGTCAAGACGGTGCTGATCCCGGAAGAGAACGTCAAGGACCTTCAGGACATTCCCGAGAACGCCAAGAACAACCTCGAGATCGTGCCCGTGCGCTGGATCGACCAGGTGCTGAAAATTGCGCTTGAGCGCATGCCCGAGGCCTTGCCTGATGATGAGATCGTCGCCAAAGACGCAGCACCCAAGGTCGACGTGGTGCCGCCAGTGGGTTCTGCTGATGCCTTGCCTCACTGAACCAGCCGAAGCCAGCACCAGGCACTTGCAGAAGCTTCGGAAGCTGGCATAGAATGCGAGGCTCAGCGCGGTCGAAGTGGCATCCGATGCATTGCGCGACGAGCAGCATGAAAAACGCATGAAAAACATGCGGGATTAGCTCAGTTGGTAGAGCGATACCTTGCCAAGGTATAGGTCGAGAGTTCGAGCCTCTTATCCCGCTCCAAATTCGAAAAGACAGGCAAATAGAATGGGAAGCTTCGGCTTCCCTTCTTTTTTTGGCTCAAAATGCCTGCGGCAGTGCAGGCCAGGGCGCGATAGCAAAGCGGTTATGCAACGGATTGCAAATCCGTCCAGTCCGGTTCGACTCCGGATCGCGCCTCCAGAGTCCCTTGCCCTGATTCCATCGCGCAGAGCTCTCATCGAAGCTCTTGCGTTCGGCGATGCTCCCAGCGTCGTCCATGCGCCCGGGTGGCGAAATCGGTAGACGCAGCGGACTTAAAATCCGCCACCTCTCACAGGGTGTACGGGTTCGAGTCCCGTCCCGGGCACCAGTGCTGTTGCGCAACCTTGCCCATCTTCCACGCCTCAGTCCGTGGCGCCATGACGCCATGTAGCCAGCTCAGACGGCGCGTTCGTCGGAAAATAGTACGACCGTACTATTTTTTAGCCCGCAACGCCTCCAATGAAGGGCCCGGCGCCTAGAATGGTAAGACCAATGTGAACTTAAACTGATTGCAGGAGCGTCATCCATGAAGGTGCTGGTGCCCGTGAAGCGGGTGGTCGACTACAACGTCAAGGTGCGCGTGAAAAGCGACAGCACTGGCGTGGACATTGCCAACGTCAAGATGAGCATGAACCCGTTCGACGAAATCGCCGTCGAAGAGGCGGTTCGGTTGAAGGAAAAGGGTGTCGTCACCGAGATCGTGGCGGTGTCCTGCGGCGTCACGCAATGCCAGGAAACCTTGCGCACTGCAATGGCCATAGGCGCAGACCGCGCCATCCTCGTGGAGTGCGCCGATGAGTTGCAGCCGCTGGCCGTCGCGAAACTGCTGAACGCCCTGGTAACGAGAGAGCAGCCGGGCCTGATCATCCTTGGCAAGCAGGCCATTGACGACGACTGCAATCAGACCGGCCAGATGCTGGCTGCGCTGGCCAATCTGCCGCAAGCTACCTACGCCTCGAAGATCGAGATTTCCGACGGCCAGGCCTCCATCACGCGCGAAGTCGACGGAGGCATGGAGACACTGAAGCTCATCCTGCCGGCGGTGGTCACGACCGATCTGCGCTTGAACGAGCCCCGTTACGTGACGCTGCCCAACATCATGAAGGCGAAGAAGAAGCCGCTGGAAATGTTGAAGCCGTCCGATCTGGGTGTGGACGTTGCGCCACGTATCAAGACGCTGAAGGTCAGCGAGCCACCCAAGCGCGGCGCCGGGATCAAGGTGCCCGATGTCGCCACGCTGCTGGCAAAGCTGAAGAACGAAGCCAAGGTGATCTGAGCATGAGCGCACTCGTTTTTGCCGAACACGACAACCTCTCCATCAAGGGCGCCACGCTGAATACCGTGACGGCTGCGCTCGCGTGCGGCGGTGACGTGCATGTGCTGGTAGCCGGGCACGAGGCCGGTGCTGCGGCCGCTGCCGCGGCGCAGATCGTCGGCGTGAGCAAGGTGCTGCACGCCGATGCCCCAGGCCTGAACCACGGCCTGGCCGAGACCAGCGCGGCGCAGGTGCTGGCAGTGGCTTCGAGCTACAGCCACATCCTCTTTCCGGCCACGGCCAGTGGCAAGAACATTGCACCGCGTGTCGCCGCCTTGCTTGACGTGGCGCAGATCAGCGATGCCATCAAGGTAATCAGCGCCGATACCTTCGAGCGTCCCATCTACGCCGGCAACGCCATCGCCACGGTGCAGAGCACGGATGCCATCAAGGTCATCACTGTGCGCACGACAGGCTTCGATGCTGCTGCAGCCGCAGGTGGCAACGCCGTGGTGGAAATCCTGGCAGCTGCTGCTGACACCGGCGGCTCCACGTTCATCGGCAGCGAAATCGCCAAGAGCGATCGCCCCGAACTGACCGCCGCCAAGGTCATCGTCAGCGGTGGCCGCGCCTTGGGGTCCAGCGAGAAGTTCAACGAAGTGCTCTTGCCATTGGCTGACAAGCTGGGAGCGGCACTGGGTGCAAGCCGCGCTGCGGTGGACGCCGGCTATGCGCCCAATGACTGGCAGGTGGGCCAGACCGGCAAGATCGTCGCGCCGCAGCTTTACATAGCCATCGGCATCAGCGGTGCCATTCAGCACTTGGCCGGCATGAAGGACAGCAAGGTTATCGTGGCCATCAACAAGGACGCCGAGGCGCCCATCTTCAGCGTCGCCGACTACGGCCTCGAGGCTGATCTTTTCACGGCAGTGCCTGAGCTCATAGAGAAGCTCTGAAACAAGGCCTGCACCGGGGCGCCCGTTGTGGCGCCCTTCTTGTATCTGGAGACTGAACATGAGTTACCGCGCCCCCGTCAAGGACATGCTGTTCGTGATGAAGGAGTTGGCCGGCATCGATGCCGTGGCCGCCTTGCCCGGACATGAAGACGCTGGCTATGACACGGCCGCTGCGGTGCTGGAAGAAAGTGCCAAGTTCAATGAGGGCGTGGTAGCGCCGTTGAACTGGGAAGGCGACAAGAATCCGTCGGTTTTCAAGAACGGTGTCGTCACCACCACGCCGGGCTTCAAGCAGGCCTTCCGCCAGTTCGCCGAAGGAGGCTGGCAGGGCCTGCAGCACCCGACGGAGTTCGGCGGTCAGGGTCTGCCCAAGCTGATTCATGCCGCGTGCAGCGAAATGGTGAACAGCGCCAACCTGAGCTTTGCGCTGTGCCCGCTTCTGACAGATGGTGCCATCGAGGCACTGCTTACCGCTGGCACGCCTGAGCAGCAGGCCACCTACCTGCCCAAGATGATCGATGGCAGCTGGACGGGTTCGATGAACCTCACCGAGCCGCAGGCCGGCTCTGACCTCTCGGCCGTGCGCACGCGCGCCGAGCCGCAGCCGGACGGCAGCTACAAGCTCTTCGGCACCAAGATCTACATCACCTACGGCGAGCACGACATGGCGGACAACATCGTCCACTTGGTGCTGGCGCGCGTGGTGGGTGCGCCCGAGGGCGTCAAGGGCATCAGCCTTTTCATCTGCCCGAAGTTCATGGTCAACGCCGATGGCACGACCGGCGCCCGCAACGACGTGCATTGCGTCAGCATCGAGCACAAGCTGGGCATCAAGGCCAGCCCGACCGCTGTGCTGCAATACGGCGACAACGGCGGCGCTGCCGGCTACTTGGTGGGCGAGGAAAACCGCGGCCTGGAGTACATGTTCATCATGATGAACGCGGCTCGCTACGGTGTGGGCGTGCAGGGCATTGCGCTGGCCGAGCGCGCTTACCAAAAGGCCGTGGGTTATGCCCGTGACCGGGTGCAAAGCCGCCCTGTGGACGGCAGTCTGCCCGGGGCCGGCGCCATCATTCACCATCCCGATGTGCGCCGCATGCTGATGACGATGCGCGCCCACACTGAGGGCTGCCGTGCGATGGCGCTTGTGGCCGCAGCGGCCTTCGACGCCTCGCATGCCCACACGGATGCCGAGAATCGCAAACAGAATCAGGCGTTCTACGAGTTCCTGGTGCCGCTGATCAAGGGCTTGTCCACCGAGATGAGCCTGGAAGTGGCCAGCCTGGGCGTGCAGGTGCACGGTGGCATGGGCTTCATCGAAGAAACAGGCGCAGCGCAGTATTTGCGCGACGCCAAGATCCTGACCATCTACGAAGGCACGACGGCCATCCAGGCGAACGACCTGGTGGGCCGCAAGACAGCGCGCGACGGTGGTGCCGTGGCGCACGCCATCGCCGGCCAGATCGAGGCGACTGAAGGCGAGTTGAAGGCCCGCCCCAGCGCAGCCTGCCAGGCGATGGCCAAGCGTCTGGGCGCTGCGCGACGCGCCTTCGAAGATGTGGTGTCGTTCGTTGCCGGCCACACCAAGACCCAACCCAACGCCGTGTTCGCCGGCAGCGTGCCTTATCTGATGATGGCCGGCACCACCGTGGCCGGCTGGCAGATGGCGCGCGCGCTGATGGTCGCGGAAGACGCCCTGGCCGCGCCCGAAGCCGATACCGATGCGGCCTTCATGCTGGCCAAGATCGCGACCGCGCGCTTTTATGGCGACCACATCCTCAACAAGGTACCGGCCCTGCGCGACAGCATCGTCGAGGGTGCCGATGCCGTCACTGCCCTCGCTCTGGAGTCATTTTGATGCGCCCACTTCCGCCCGCCCTTCAACGTGTGCCGCTGCCGATCATCGGCGCGCCGCTGTTCATCATCAGCAACCCGAAGCTCGTGATTGCGCAGTGCATCGCCGGCGTGGTGGGTTCGATGCCGGCGTTGAACGCACGCCCGGCCTCGCAGCTCGACGAATGGCTGGCCGAAATCACCGAGACCCTGGCCGCCTGGGACCGTGCACACCCTGAGCAGAAGGCCGCACCTTTCGCCGTCAACCAGATCGTGCACAAGAGCAACGACCGGCTCGAACACGACCTGCAGATGTGCGCGAAGTACAAGGTGCCCATCATCATCACCAGCCTGGGCGCGCGCGTGGATTTGAACGAGGCCGTGCACAGTTGGGGCGGTGTGGTGCTGCACGACATCATCAACAACTTCTTTGCGCACAAGGCCATCGAGAAGGGCGCTGATGGCTTGATCGCAGTGGCTGCCGGCGCCGGCGGGCATGCGGGCGTGAAGAGCCCGTTTGCGCTGGTGCAGGAAATCCGCGAATGGTTCGATGGCCCTGTGGCGCTGAGCGGCGCCATCGGCACCGGAGACGGCGTGCTCGCCTCGCTGGCCGCCGGGGCCGACTTCGCCTACGTCGGAAGCGCCTTCATCGCCACGGAAGAGGCTCGGGCATCAGACGACTACAAGCGCTGCATCGTCGAGAGCAACAGCGACGACATCGTCTACAGCAACCTCTTCACGGGGGTGCACGGCAACTACCTCAAACCCAGCGTCCGGGCTGCCGGCATGGACCCCGACAACCTGCCCGAAAGCGACCCCAGCGCGATGGACTTCGGTGGCGAAAGCAGCAAGCCCAAGGCCTGGAAAGAGATCTGGGGCTGCGGCCAGGGCATCGGCGCGGTGAAGGCCGTGGTTCCGGCAGCCGAACTCGTGGCCCGTCTGAAGCGTGAGATGCACGCGGCGCAGCAGCGCGTTGCCGCGAGGCTGGCATGAACGCGCGCCGTGTCGTTCTGCTGGGCGGTACCGCGTTGCTGGCGCTTTTGACGGGATGCAACAGCATCGGCATCGGCATCAATTTGCCGATAGGTCGCGGTGGCAGCATCGGCGTCGGCGGGTCGATCCCCTTGCCGCGGCCGTCCGCGCCGCCCGCGCCTGCAGCAACGGCACCGCAGGCTGCCGCCACGCCGGCATCGGCGAACCGGTAAGGGTCGCCGCACCCTCTGCAGCGAGCTCACCGACGGCGGGCAGCGATCGCTGCCGCGCCTGGTCGACTCTTCTGGCGCTCAGCGCCTCACTTCACGGTCGTGAAGCGCATGTGCGGGTTGTCGTTCGAACGGTGCAGTGTCGTCACGTTCGTTTTCATCGCCCACGGCCGCACTTGGTGGTGCAACGGAATCACCAGCACCTCGTCTTTGATGCGCACCAGGGCTTCGCGAATCATCGCGTTGCGTTTGGCAATATCGGGCTCGATCTTCATGGCGTCATTCAGCCGGTCGACCGTGGGGTCGCTGATGCGGCCGAAATTGAAGTTGCCGTCGGCGCCGGTGGTGCGCGTGCGGATCAATGACTGAATGGCGTACTGCGCGTCGTAGGTGGCCACGCCCCAGCCCAGCATGAAAAGCGAGGTGTCGAAGTTCTGGAACTTCTGGCTGAAGGTGGCGAAATTCTCAGCCGCCAGCTGCGCCTTCACGCCTATCCGCGCCCACATCGCGACGATGGCTTGGCAGACCTCTTCGTCGTTGACGTAGCGGTTGTTCGAGCAGCTGAAGCGTACCTCGAAGCCGTTCGGGTAGCCAGCGTCGGCCAGCAATTTCTTCGCGCCTTCGATATCGACCTTGGCGGGCTGGTCGAGTTCAGCCGTATGCCCGTTGACGCCCGGCGCCACCAGGATGCCGGCCGGCACGGACAACCCGCGCATGATGCTGCGGCGGATGGCTTCGCGGTCGATGCTGATGTTCAGCGCCTGGCGCACGCGCTTCTCAGCGAACGGGTTCTTGCCCTTCACGCTGCTGTACTTCAGTTCCGGGCTGCCCACGTCCATCACGAGAAAGATGGTGCGCACTTCGGGGCCTTCCAGCACCTTCAGCTTGTTGTCAGCGCGCAGCCGGGCCACGTCTTGGGTGGGAATGTCGGTGAGCAGGTCGACATCGCCCGAGAGCAGGGCTGCCACGCGAGTGGGGTCGCTCTTGATCGGCGTGTAGATCACTTCCTTCACGTTGCCGCCGGTCTTGTCCCACCAGTCCGGGTTGGCTGCCAGCGTGACACGTTGTTCAGGCTGCCAGCCGGTCACGCGGAAGGCGCCGGTGCCCATCACGTTGCGCGAGGCGTGGTTCTCTTCCTTGGCCTTGTAGTCCTGAACGCTGGTGGTCTTGTTCTTTTCTGCCCAGGACTTGCTCATGATGAAGAAGTTCACCAGGTTGCGCAGCAGGATGGGGCTGGGTGCCGAAAGCATGAAATCGACGGTGTGGCTGTCGACCTTCTTCACTTCGTTGATGCCCGTGACGTAAATGGCCATCGTGCCCTGCGGCTGCCTGATGCGGTCGAAGCTGAAGACCACGTCATCGGCCGTGAAGGGCGTGCCATCATGAAATTTCACACCCTTGCGCAGCTCGAACCGCACTTGCGTCGGGCTGATGAAGGTCCACTTGTTGGCCAGCGCGGGTTCCACCTCATAGGTGGCGCTGTAGCGCGTGAGGCCTTCGTAGGCATGCGCCAGCACCGTGTTGGTGGTGGCATGATTCTGCGAGTGCGGGTCCATTGTCAGGATGTCGTTCTGCGCAGCCCAGCGCACCGTCTGTGCATGCAAGGGCAGGACCATCATCACGACGGCGGCGGCCGCGGCCACCAGGGTCTTCAGGTTCATCGGCGGATTCCTTTTCGCGGTTGCCGGGTAAGGCGGTGTCGCGAATGCTAGAGCCATTGCGGCCCGTGGACAGCGGGGAAACGCCAGAGCCTGCAAGTAAGCGGGCGAGTGGGTGGGCAACTGAGTGACCCAGTGAGTCGGCAACAGGCCCGGCTCAACCCGCTTCGAGCTCGGCGTCGCAGCCCTGGGCGGCAGCTATCCAGCGCGCCGCCAGGCGCCTGCCCAGTGCCGCCGGCAGCCAGGGCAACCAGCGCCGCGGCTGCGCGAGCACGCCGCAGACATAGCGTTGCTCGGTGGGCTGCCATGACAGGGCTCGGCAGCGGCCATGGCGCCGGCGTGAAAGCAACATGCCAATGGGGCAGGGCTCGGAAGCACAACACAGGCCACAGCCGTTGCAGGCCGCGCCCAAGGCCGGCTTGGCCGGCGCTTCGGCGCGCAACAGGATCACCTTGTGTCGCATATCGGGCGGACTGTGGGCTGCATCGGCAGGCGCTGCGCGCGGATCAGCGCTTGGTTCGCAGTCCAATCTGGCACCTTCTTGCGCCCAGGCGCGGTGTTAAACTGCCCGGCTGAGTGAACACGGTCCTTCCCGTCCCCTTGCTGGCGTTGAACAGCAGCAAGGCGGGTCGCTAGTCCGCTTGCCCGGCGCAGCCGGGGCCGCGGAAGGTTGATCAACCCATCGGAGCCCTGGAAACCGGGGCCAAAGGTGAGCGAAAGATGATGCAGCAATACAGGTCCACTTCGTACCTGTTTGGGGGCAATGCTCCCTACGTGGAAGAGTTGTACGAGGCTTACCTCGACAACCCTGGCAGCGTGCCCGAGAACTGGCGCACCTACTTCGACAATCTGCAGCACGTGCCCGCCACCGACGGCAGCGATGCCCGCGATGTGGCGCATGCACCGGTCGTCGAAAGCTTCGCGCAGCGCGCCAAGGCCAACGCCTTCGCATTGAAGGCCAGCGAGGCTGACTTGGCCGTCGCACGCAAGCAGGTGCACGTGCAGTCGCTGATTGCCGCCTACCGCTTCCTGGGTTCACGCTGGGCAGATCTGGACCCGCTGAAGCGCACCGAGCGCCCGAAGATCCCCGAGCTCGAGCCGTCGTTCTACGACCTCACCGAGTCGGACATGGACATCACCTTCTCGGCGGCCAACACCTACTTCACCAAGGCCGAGCACATGAGCCTGCGCGAGATCGTGCAGGCCCTGCGTGAAACCTACTGCCGCAGCATCGGCGCCGAGTTCATGCACTGCACCGACCCCGCCGAGAAGCGCTGGTGGCAGGAGAGCCTGGAATCGCGACGCAGCAGCCCCACTTTCAGCGCCGACGAGAAGAAGCACATTCTCGACCGCCTGACCGCTGCCGAAGGCCTGGAACGCTACCTGCACACCAAGTACGTCGGGCAGAAACGCTTCAGCCTGGAAGGCAGCGAAAGTTTCATCGCCAGCATGGACGAAGTGGTGCAGCGCGCCGGCACCAATGGCGTGCAGGAGATCGTCATCGGCATGGCTCACCGCGGCCGGCTGAACGTGTTGGTCAACACCTTGGGCAAGATGCCGGCTGACCTCTTCGCCGAGTTCGACCACACCGCGCCCGAGGCGCTGCCTGCGGGTGACGTGAAGTACCACCAGGGTTTCAGCAGCGACATCACCACGCCCGGCGGCCCGGTGCATCTGAGCCTGGCCTTCAACCCCAGCCATCTGGAGATCGTCAATCCGGTTGTCGAAGGCAGCGTGAAGGCGCGCATGGAACGCCGCGGCGACAAGCACGGCGACCAGGTGCTGCCCGTGCTGGTGCACGGCGATGCGGCCTTCGCCGGCCAGGGTGTGGTGATGGAAACGCTGGCGCTGGCGCAGACGCGTGGCTATTTCACCGGCGGCACGGTGCACATCGTCATCAACAACCAGATCGGTTTCACCACCAGCGACCCTCGCGACAGCCGGTCCACGCTGTACTGCAGCGACGTGGTGAAGATGATCGAGGCCCCGGTGCTGCACGTGAACGCCGACGACCCCGAGGCCGTGGTCTGGTGCACGCAGTTGGCCATGGACTACCGCAAGCAGTTCAAGAAGGACGTGGTGGTCGACATCGTCTGCTTCCGCAAACTGGGCCACAACGAGCAGGACACGCCGTCGCTGACCCAGCCGCTGATGTACAAGAAGATTGCCCAGCACCCGGGCACACGCCGGCTCTACGGCGACAAGCTGGTGGCGCAGGGCGTGCTGCCAGAGGGCGGCCCCGACGACATGGTCAAAGCCTACCGCGCTGCCATGGACGAAGGCCGACACACCGTTGACCCGGTGCTGACCAACTTCAAGAGCAAGTATGCGGTGGACTGGGCGCCCTTCCTGGGCAAGAAGTGGACCGATGCCGCTGACACCGCGCTGCCGCTGGCCGAGATCAAGCGCCTGTCCGAGCGCCTCACCACCATTCCCGGCAACTTCAAGGTTCACCCGCTGGTGGAGAAGGTCATCGCCGACCGCGCCGCGATGGGCCGCGGCGAAATCAACGTCGACTGGGGCATGGGCGAGACCCTGGCCTATGCCTCGCTGGTGGCGAGCGGCTACGCCGTGCGCCTGAGCGGTGAAGATTGCGGCCGCGGCACTTTCGTGCACCGCCACGCCGTGTTGCACGACCAGAACCGCGAGCGTTACGACGAAGGCTCGTACGTGCCCTTGCAGAATGTGGCCGAGAACCAGGCACCGTTCATGGTCATCGACTCCATCCTCTCTGAAGAGGCGGTGCTGGGCTTCGAGTACGGCTATGCCGCAGCCGAGCCCAACACGCTGACGATCTGGGAGGCGCAGTTCGGCGACTTCGTCAACGGCGCCCAAGTCGTCATCGACCAGTTCATTGCCAGCGGCGAGGTGAAATGGGGCCGCGCCAATGGCCTGACGCTGCTGCTGCCACACGGCTACGAAGGGCAGGGCCCTGAACACAGCAGCGCCCGGCTCGAGCGTTTCATGCAACTGTCCGCCGACAACAACATGCAGGTGGTACAGCCCACCAGCGCCAGCCAGATCTTTCACCTGCTGCGCCGGCAGATGGTGCGGCAGTTCCGCAAGCCGCTGATCATCTTCACGCCCAAGAGCCTGCTGCGGAATAAGGATGCCACCAGCCCGCTGACGGAATTCACCAGAGGCGAGTTCAAGACCGTCATCGGCCCCGCCCGCGAAGAGGTCGAAGGCGCGAAGGTCAAGCGCGTCATCTGCTGCTCGGGCAAGGTGGCCTACGACCTCATCAAGAAGCGCAACGAAAGGAAGGCCTGGGACGTGGCCATCTTGCGTGTGGAGCAGCTCTACCCCTTCCCGCACAAGGCTTTCGCGGCCGAGATGAAGCGTTTCCCTGATGCCACGGAGGTGGTGTGGTGCCAGGACGAGCCGCAAAACCAGGGTGCCTGGTTCTACGTGCAGCACTACGTGCACGAGAACATGCTTGACGGCCAGAAACTCGGCTACGCCGGCCGCCCGCCGTCGGCGTCGCCCGCCGTGGGCTATTCACACCTGCACCAAGAGCAGCAGAAAGCGCTGCTCGACCAGGCCTTCGGCAAGCTCAAGGGCTTTGTCCTCACAAAATAAGCGCAAACGCTGAAGAGTCAGACCATGTCAATCGTTGAAGTCAAGGTTCCGCAGCTTTCAGAATCGGTGGCTGAAGCCACCTTGCTGCAATGGAAGAAGAAGCCCGGAGATGCCGTCGCCATCGATGAAATCCTCATCGAGGTGGAGACCGACAAGGTGGTGCTGGAAGTGCCTGCGCCTGCGGCCGGTGTGCTGGCCGAGATCGTGCAGGCCGATGGCGCCATCGTGGCCGCCGAGCAGCTGATTGCGCGTATCGATACCGCAGCCAAGGCCAGTGCCGCAGCGCCGGCGGCAACCCCGGCTGCTGCACCTTCTGCGCAACATGCAACCGCCCCCGCCTCCACCAGCAAGGCCGGTGTGGCCATGCCGGCCGCCGCCAAGCTGATGGCCGACAACAGTCTGGCGTCAGGCAGCGTGGCCGGCACCGGCAAGGACGGGCGCGTCACGAAGGGTGATGTTCTGGGCGCGTTGGCTGCACCCGCCACGTCTCTTGCGCCGGCGCCAGCACCCGCGGCCGCACCCAAAGCTTCTGCGCCTGCCGCAGCGCCTTTGCAGCAGGTGGCCGCGCCCCTGGTCACCAACCTCGGCGAACGCCCCGAGCAGCGCGTGCCGATGTCGCGCCTGCGCGCACGCATCGCAGAGCGCCTGGTGCAGAGCCAGAGCACCAACGCCATCCTCACCACCTTCAACGAGGTGAACATGGCGCCGCTGATGGAGATGCGCAAACGCTTCCAGGAGAAGTTCGAGAAGGAGCACGGCGTGAAGCTGGGCTTCATGAGCTTCTTCGTGAAAGCGGCCGTGGCGGCTTTGAAGAAGTACCCGGTCATCAATGCCAGCGTCGACGGCAACGACATCGTTTACCACGGCTATTTCGACATCGGCATCGCGGTGGGTTCGCCGCGCGGCCTGGTGGTGCCGGTGCTGCGCAACGCCGACCAGATGAGTTTTGCCGACATCGAAAAGAAGATTGCCGAGTACGGCCAGAAGGCGAAGGACGGCAAGCTTGGCATCGAAGAGCTCACCGGCGGCACCTTCAGCATCAGCAACGGCGGCACCTTCGGCAGCATGCTCAGCACGCCGATCATCAACCCGCCGCAGAGCGCCATCCTGGGCGTGCATGCCACCAAGGACCGCGCCGTGGTCGAGAACGGACAGGTCGTGGTGCGCCCGATGAACTACCTGGCGATGAGCTACGACCACCGCATCATCGACGGCCGCGAAGCCGTGCTGGGTCTGGTAACCATGAAAGACGCGCTGGAAGACCCGGCACGTCTGTTGTTCGACATCTGACGCGCCCTGCACGCGGCGCAAGAGGGGCCACCATGGGATTCGTCGACGACCTCGCCAGGCTGGACGAACTGCGTGCACGCGGTGCGCTCAGCGACGATGAGTTCCAGCGGGCCAAGGCGCGGCTGATCGGCAGCGGCAACGAGCCGGCCGACAACCCCACCGCGGCCGCCATCAACCGGCTGCGCCGCAGCCGCGGCGACCGCTGGATTGCCGGTGTCTGCGGCGGCATTGCGGCGCTAACGGGTGTCGAGTCGTGGATCTGGCGCCTGGTGCTCACCGCACTGGCGCTGTTCGGCGGCGTCGGCATCCTGTTCTACATCCTGCTGTGGTTCTTCGTGCCCGACGAAGGCTGACCCGGCGACACCGAACCCAACATGTCCAAGAACTTCGATCTCATCGTCATCGGCGCCGGCCCCGGCGGCTACATCGGCGCCATCCGCGCTGCTCAACTGGGCTTCAACGTTGCCTGCATCGACGAGTGGAAAAACGGCAAGGGCGGGCCTGCTCCCGGCGGCACCTGCACGAACGTCGGCTGCATCCCGAGCAAGGCACTGCTGCAGAGCAGCGAGCACTTCGAGCACGCCGGCCACGCCTTCGCCGACCACGGCATCGGCCTGAAGGACCTGAGCATCGACGTGAAGAAGATGCTGGATCGCAAGGACAAGGTCGTGGCGCAGAACAACGACGGCATCCTCTACCTCTTCAAGAAGAACAAGATCACCTTCTTCCACGGCCGCGGCTCGTTCGTGAAGGCGGTGGAGGGCGGCTACGAGATCGCCGTCGGCGAAGAATCGCTGCTCGGCAAGCAAGTGCTGCTGGCCACAGGCTCCAGCGCGCGTACGCTGCCGGGCACGCCGTTCGACGAAGTGCACGTGCTCAGCAACGACGGTGCGCTGCGCATCGCTGACGTGCCGAAGAAGCTGTGCCTCATCGGCAGCGGTGTCATCGGCCTGGAGCTGGGCTCGGTGTGGCGCCGCCTGGGTGCCGATGTGACGGTGCTGGAAGCGCTGCCCACCTTCCTGGGTGTGGTGGACGAGCAGATCGCCAAGGAAGCGCACAAGGCCTTCGTCAAGCAGGGGCTGAAGATCGAACTTGGCGTCAAGGTCGGCGAGGTCATGACTGGCAATAACGGCGTCAGCGTTGCGTATGCCAATGCGAAAGGCGAAGCCCAAAAGCTCGATGTCGACAAGCTCATCATCAGCATCGGGCGCGTGCCCAACACAGTCGGTTTGAACTCCGAAGCCGTCGGTCTGAAGCTGGACGATCGCGGCGCCATCGTCGTCGATGACGACTGCCGCACCAACCTGCCTGGCGTGTGGGCAGTGGGTGACGTGGTTCGCGGCCCGATGCTCGCGCACAAGGCCGAGGAAGAGGGCGTGGCAGTGGCCGAGCGGATGGCCGGCCAGCACGGCCATGTCAACTTCAACACCGTCCCGTGGGTCATCTACACCAGCCCGGAAATCGCCTGGGTGGGGCAGAACGAACAGCAGTTGAAGGCTGCCGGCCGCGCCTACAAGGCCGGCACGTTTCCCTTCCTGGCCAATGGCCGAGCGCGCGCCTTGGGTGACACCACCGGCATGGTGAAGATCCTGGCCGATGCGGCGACCGATGAAATCCTCGGCGTGCACATCGTCGGGCCTCAGGCCAGTGAGCTGATCAGCGAGGCCGTGGTGGCGATGGAGTTCAAGGCCAGCGCCGAGGACATTGCACGCATCTGCCACGCGCATCCGTCACTCAGCGAAGCGACCAAGGAAGCCGCCCTGGCGGTGGACAAGCGCACCCTGAACTTCTGAGCTCGTGAGTGTTCGGCAGCTTTATGAAGCCACGCTCAAAGAACGCGGCTTCAAGAATGACGCCGCGCAGTTGCGCGCGGTGGATGCCCTGGAGCGCTGCGAAGCCGAGTGGGTGGCCTACAAATCCAGGCGCAGCAACGCCATCACCAAGCTCATCAGCCGTCCGCCCATTCCTCGCGGCGTGTACATGTGGGGTGGTGTCGGGCGCGGCAAGAGCTTCCTGATGGATTGTTTCTTCCAGGCTGTGCCGCTGCAGCGCAAGACGCGTCTGCACTTTCACGAATTCATGCGCGAGGTGCACCGCGAACTGCAAGACCTGAAGGGCACCGTAAACCCGCTGGACCAACTGGGCGCACGCATCGCGCGCCGCTTCCGGCTGATTTGCTTCGACGAGTTCCACGTCTCTGACGTCACTGACGCGATGATCCTGCACCGCCTGCTGGCGGCGTTGTTCAACAACCGCGTGAGTGTCATCACGACCTCGAACTTCCACCCCGACGGCCTTTATCCCGACGGCCTGCACCGCGAGCGCATCTTGCCGGCCATAGCGCTGCTGAAACAGAAGCTGGAGGTGGTGAACGTCGATGCAGGCACAGATTACCGGCAGCAGGGCCTTGCCGGCGTCGAGATGCTGCATTGCCCGCTGAGCCCCGAAGCCGAGACCGCAATGGAGCGTGCATTCGACAAGCTGACCGAGGCGCGCGACGAGTCGCCGGTGATGAACATCGAACACCGCGAAATTCGTGCCGTGCGACGTGCCGGCGGCGTGGTGTGGTTCGACTTCCGCACCCTGTGCGGCGGGCCGCGCTCGCAGAACGACTATCTCGAGATCGCCGCGCGCTTCCACACCGTGCTGCTTTCCAACGTGCCGCAGATGCCACCCCGCCTGGCCAGCGAAGCCCGGCGCTTCACCTGGCTGGTGGACGTGCTCTATGACCGTCGTGTGAAGCTGTTGATGAGCTGCGCCGTGCCGCCCGAGCAGCTGTACACCGAGGGCCCGTTGGCCCACGAGTTTCCCCGCACCGTGTCGCGCCTGCACGAGATGCAGAGCGCCGAGTTCCTGGCGCTGGCACGGCGCGACGTGGACACCTCGCTGACATGAGGCCGATGCCCAAACTTGCAGTGCTGGCCGCAGGGGCCGCGCTGCTTCTGATGGCCGGTGTGGCCCAGGCGGCATCCGCACCCGAGTCCGCGCCCGAATCCGCAGCCGCATCCGCGTCCGCATCCAACGCCCAAGAGCGCGAGCTGCTTCGTGCGCGCATCGAGGACGAGCGCAGCCGCATCGAGGTGCAGTTCAACGCGGACATGGCAGCGTGCCGGCAGCGCTTCGTCGTCACGGCTTGCGTGGACAACGCTCGCCGGCGGCGGCGCGATGCGCTGACAGCACCGCGAGCGGAGGAGTTGACGTTGGACGACCTCCAGCGGCGAGAACGCGCCGCCGTGCGACGCGAAGTCATTCAGGCCAAGCAGCGCGAAGCGGCCTCGCAGGCGGCTGCGCCGTTGGCGGCGTCAGCGCCCGGGGAGCGTGTGCGGCCAGGCCCGTCTACTGCAACTCAAACACCTGCCCAGCGCGCCGACCCTGGCGCAGCCGCATCGGCTGCGCAAGCCTCAGCGCGGCAGCGCGCCAATGCCGCGCGCGAACGCCAGGCTCAGATCGAGGCCACGCAGGCTCGCATCCGTGAACGCCAGGCCGAGCGGTTGCGTGAGGGCAAGCTAGCCGCGCCGTTGCCAGTGCCTGCCGCTTCGCGCTGAAGGCTGCTGCGCACCGCCTGTCGCGGGCACCAGCGCCAGGACAGAAGCTTGTCTGCGCAGAAATCAGCGTACAGCTCAGCGCAGGGGGTCGATCCGCGCCAGCGCCAGCGAGAGGTTGTCGCCGCCCCCCCGGGCGCGCTGACGCGCTTTGCTGATCAGCATCTCGCTGGCTTCGCGCGGCGGCAGCGCGTGCAGGATGGCGCCGATTTCCTTGGGCGTGAAGTAGTGCCACAGGCCGTCGCTGCAGGCCAGCATGGTGTCACCGAATTCGAGCTTGTCGATGTGCCACAGCGCTACCGGCGGGTCGGCGTGGGTGCCCAGGCAACCGGTCAACAGGTTGCTCTGCGGGTGCGTGTTGGCGGCCTCTTCGCTGATCTTGCCTTCGTCCACCAGGCGCTGCACGAACGAATGGTCCACCGTCCGACGCATCATTTCAGCGCCGCGGAAATGGTAGACGCGTGAGTCGCCCGCGTGCGCCACGTCGCATTCCAGCGTGGGCGAGACGGAAAACGCGGCCACGGTGCTGTGCGGCTCTTCTTCAGACGTGATCGCCGTCAGCTTGATCATCAGGTGCGATTCGAGAACCACTTGACGCAGCATCTCGGCGGCCTCGTCGCTCGTTGGAACGAAGCGTTCGAAGATCTGGCGGCCCGTCATCAGCACCTGGTCGGCGGCCTTGCGCCCGCCGCTCTTGCCGCCCATGCCGTCAGCCACCAAGGCCAGCACCGAGCCAGTGACCTTCGGGTGAGCAATGATTTCGACCTGGTCCTGCTGGTAGGCGCGGTCGCCTCGGTGCAGGCCGGTGGCGGCGCTGAAGCGGAACGAAGCGGCTGGGGTGGGCATGCTGCGAATATAAACTCGGCCTCCGCCCCCCAACGTGCCGCAATGGACGAGAACCTGCATTCCCCGCAGCGCCGCCTCATCGAGATGCGCATCGAACATGCCGATCTGGACGATCGCATCGACCGCAACCCGTCCGACAGGCCGGCCGACGATCTCGTGCTGCGCCGACTGAAGAAGCGCCGCCTGCTGCTGCGCAACCACATCACGCGCCTGGAAGCGCAACTCAGCCCCCCCGAGCCGGCGTGAACTCCGAACGCGGAGAGGCTCTGGCAGAAGCGGTGGCGAGGGCCTTTGCCGCAGATGGGCCGCTGGCGCGTGCCGATCCTGGCTTCCTGCCCAGGCCGCAACAAGATCAAATGGCAGCGCAGATCGCGCACGCCTTGCAGGCGCGCGGCACGCTGGTGGCCGAGGCCGGCACCGGTGTGGGCAAGACATTCGCCTATCTCGTGCCGCTGCTGCTGTCGGGCAAACGTGCGCTGGTCAGCACCGCCACGAAGAGTCTGCAGGACCAACTGTTCCTGCGCGACCTGCCGCGTCTTGCGGAAGCTTTGAAGGTGCCGTTGCGCTTGGCGTTGTTGAAAGGCCGGGCCAGCTACTTGTGCCGCTGGCGCCTGCAGCAGGCCCAAGTCAGCGGGCAGCTGCCCGACCGTTTCGCGCTGCGCGCCTTGAACCGCGTGGCGATCTGGGCGCAGGGCACACGCAGCGGTGACCTGGCCGAAATCGAAGGTCTGGATGAACGTTCACCCGTCATCCCGCTCGTCACCAGCACGCGCGAGAACTGCCTGGGCACCGAGTGCCCTGAGCACCGCAACTGCCATGTCATGCAGGCGCGGCGTGACGCGATGGCGGCGGACTTGGTCGTCGTCAACCACCATCTCTTTTTCGCCGATCTGGCGCTGCGCGACAGCGGCGTCGCCGAGTTGCTGCCCACGGTGGACGCGGCCGTCTTCGACGAAGCCCATCAGCTGGTGGAAGCGGGCGTGCAGTTCCTGGGTACCACGCTGGCCACGGGCGTGGCGCTTGAGTTGGGGCGCGACCTGCTGGCCGCGGGCTTGCAACATGCGCGCGGCCTGCAGCCCTGGGCCGAGCTGCAGCTTGACGTGGAACGTGCCGCGCGTGAGCTTCGCCTGGCCGCAGCCGGCACGCACCGCGAGGTGCGCGGCACGCTGAAGCTGCGCTGGGACGAACGTGCCGATGAACTGCTGGAGCCTTTGCGCAGTTTGGCAAACGCGGCGCTGGCGGCAGCTGCAGCGGCGGCTGCCGTGGCCGAGACCACGCCCGAGTTTCCCAAGCTCGAGCAGCGTGCGCGTGCGCTGGCCACGCTGGCCCGGCGCTTTGCGCAAGACGCTGCGGCCGGGCAGGTGAGATGGGTGGATCTCACGCCGCAGCAGGCGCGGTTGGTGGAGTCGCCTCTGGACATCCGCGACATGCTCACCCAGCAGCGTGCGGCCTCCTCCAAGGCGTGGATCTTCACCTCTGCCACGCTGGGTGATGACGAAGGCCTGAGCTGGTTCACTGCCACCACGGGCCTGGAGGACGCTCAACGCCTGCGTGTGGGCAGCCCATTCGACTACGCCGCGAACGCACGCGTGTGGGTGCCGGCACGCTTGCCGCTGCCCAATGCGGCCGGCCACCCGGCAGCGGTGGGCGCGCTGGCGGCACGCTGCGCGGTGGCTCTGGGCGGCCGTACCTTCGTGCTGACGACCACATTGCGCGTGCTGCCGCTGGTGGCAGAGGCCCTGAAGGCGCAGGCCCTGGAGCTCGGCCACGAACTCGCGGTGCTGGTACAGGGCACAGAGCCACGCCGGGCGCTGCTGCAACGCTACGGCGACGGCCGTGGCTGCGTGCTGGTGGGTTCAGCCAGCTTCTGGGAGGGGATAGACATGCCCGGCGACGCGCTGCAGTGCGTGTTGATCGACAAGCTGCCGTTCCCGCCGCCTGGCGACCCCTTGGTCGAAGCGCGCGTGAAGCAGCTGCGTGAACAAGGCCGAAACCCCTTCGAGGACTATTTCGTCGCCGAGGCCGCGGTGTCACTGAAGCAGGGAGCGGGCCGTTTGATACGCACAGAAAGCGACCGTGGCCTGCTCGTGCTGTGCGACCCCCGCGTGCGCCAGATGGGCTACGGCCGCCGCTTGATTGCTGCGCTGCCGCCCATGGGTATGCTGAAGGAAGAAGCCGAAGCCCTGGATTGGCTGGCCGAACTGGCCGCCGCACACTGAGCGCGAAGCAAGTCCGCAGGCCGGCTTCGTGCCGGCCACTGCTTCACCAGAAACGCCACCAGGGTTTGGGGGCGAGTGCAGTCCCCAGGCCGAGGAAACTGCTGTTGGGGAAGTTCTTGCGAAGCACGCGCTCGGCGTCGTCGCGCAGGCCAGCCAGCTGCAGCTTGTCGTAGCTCTGCATCATGATGTGGAGGGCTTCTTCGGCAGCCGGCGACTGCTGGTACTCGACCACGGCCTGTTGCGCACGCGCGGCCGCAGCCACATAGGCGCCACGGCGGAAGTAGTAGCGCGCCACATGCACCTCGTAGTTGGCCAGCGAATTGATGACGAAATTCATGCGCGCCTTCGCGTCTGGCGCGTAGCGTGACTGCGGGAACTGGTCGACCAACTGCTTGAAAGACTGGAAAGACTCGCGCGAAGCGCTCTGGTCCCGCTCCGACAGGTCTTGCCGGGCCAGGTTGCCCAGCAGGCCGAGGCTGTCGTTGAAATTGATCACGCCGCGCAGATACAGCGCATAGTCCAGCGCCGGGCTCGAAGGGTTCAGCTTGATGAAGCGGTCGATGGCAGCCAGGCCTTCGGTGCGCTCACCGCTGCGCCAGCGGATGTACGCGGTGTCCAGCAAGGCTTGTTGGCCGAGCAGCGAACCCGCGGCCAGGCTTTCGACACGCTCCAGGGTCTTGATGGCACGTTCGAAGGTGCCGCCGAGCATGTCTTCGCGGGCCTCTTTGTACAATCTTTCGGCAGTGGTTTCTACCGATTCGCCCTTGGGTGCGCTGGCACAGCCGGCCAATTGCAAGGCCACTGCCACCAGGCTGACAAGCGCCAGCCGCCAGGTTCCTCGCCATATCGGGCGACGCATCAGAAGAAGGCTCATCAGGAAAGGTGCCGATCGTGCAAGAAGGCGCTGATTATAGGGAGCCCCCCCTCGTCGACCCCGACGTCGAAGACAGCGCCGCAGGGCCTGATGACGCAAGCACGGACGCACGCACAGACGCGAGCACGGACGCCAGCACGCATGGGCCCGACGCTGAACCTGAAATTCGCACTGCGGTGGTCAGCCCTGCACAGCACGGCGAGCGCCTGGACAAGGTGCTGGTGGCGCTGGCGCCCGAGTTCTCGCGCAGCCATCTGCAGCAGCTGCTGGAACGTGGCCACGTGCAAGTGGACGGTGCCGCAGGCGGTGCGGCCTCGCGCCGAGTTCGCGGCGGGCAGCGGCTGCAACTGGAACTCGTGCCCACCGACGAGAGCCGAGCCTTCCGGCCACAGGCCATGGCACTGCAGCTGCTTTTTGAAGACGAGCACCTCCTCGTCATCAACAAGCCCGCCGGTCTGGTGGTGCACCCCGCCCCGGGCAACTGGTCGGGCACGCTGCTCAACGGGCTGCTGGCCCACCACGCGGCTGCGGCCCATTTGCCGCGGGCCGGCATCGTGCACCGGCTCGACAAGGACACCTCGGGGGTGATGATGGTGGGCAAGAGCCTGCCGGCGGTCACGGCGCTGGTGCGCGACATCGCAGCGCGCGTGGTCAGCCGCCGCTATCTGGCGCTGGCTCACGGCGTGCCGAATCAGGCCGTGTTCAGCATCGAAGCCCCGATAGGCCGCGACCCTGCGGTCCGTGTGCGCATGGCCGTGGTGGCCAGCGGCAAGCCTGCGCGCACCGATGTGCAGGTTCTGGCGGCGCACGAAGGCGAGCAAGGCAGCGTGGCCGCGCTGCGCTGCACCCTGCACACCGGCCGAACACATCAGATCCGCGTGCATCTGGCGTGGAAAGGCCATCCTCTGGTGGCCGATGCCATGTACGGCGGCAAGCCCGTGTTGGGTCTGCAGCGCCAGGCCCTGCATGCCGCCGAGCTGAGCCTGGCTCACCCCATCACCCGCCAGCCGCTGGCATTTGCATGCCCGCCGCCGCCCGACTTCGAACTGGCCTGGCAGCAGGTCAACCGCTAGCGCAACGTCTGCGCAACAACTGCTTGGCGGCAGGACTTGGCGGCAAGAAGCGCTGACGGGGCTACAATTCGCCGAAATCACAGAGCCGCCGCACGTTACCGCGTACCGCGCCTGTTCGACCCGCTGCACCGAACCTGGCCCCCGGCTCCGCCGCACCGGGTTCAGCCCGCGCCCCGACTTGGTCGGCTGCGCGGCCCCCCGACTCTTCGGACGAACCTTGAGACCTTGGCTCCGGGCCATGGCCACACACAACGCAGGCGATGAATACAGCTGAGGCCAAACGTGTCCTCGAAACGGCGCTGATCTGCGCCAGTGCCCCATTGCCGATGGGCGAGATGAAAGCCTTGTTCGACGGCGAGGTGGGCGCGGACACCTTGCGCCGCGTGTTGGACGAACTCGTAACGGACTGGCAGGACCGTGGCGTCGAACTTGTCGCACTGGCCAGCGGCTGGCGGTTCCAGAGCCGGCCCGAACTGCGCCCTTTTCT
>Ga0209591_10001662_pt1 | contig 27274 bp, 18 predicted proteins | sample MAT01_FD_187207 | JGI IMG/M metagenome (GOLD analysis project Ga0209591, IMG submission 187207) | Freshwater microbial communities from Lake Fryxell liftoff mats and glacier meltwater in Antarctica - MAT-01 (SPAdes) (version 2) | ecosystem: Environmental > Aquatic > Freshwater > Ice > Liftoff... | reverse complement strand
CGGCCGAGTCCAGGCGCGACTCGCTGAGCCGGGTCTCGGCGGAGTCCGGCTCGATGAGCACGGCGCTGTCCCCGGCCCGTCGGGTGCGGGCCTGCCGCGCCGAATAGTCCGCGAGGTGGTCATCAGGCACCCGGCCCGGCGCGGCGGGCGGCCGGAGCGCGAGGTGGATCTCGTCCACGAGGTCCTGGACGTAGCTGCGGCGCTGCTCGGGGCTGCGCAGCGTGCTCCACGGGCGGTCGCGACACCGGACCTCGCGCCGGTCGAGCCCGCCGAGGACGGCGGGGTGGTCGGGCAGGCCGTCGAGGGCGAACGCCACGACCCGCCCGCCCTCGCGCAGCGCCCGCGCCCGCTCGCGCTCCGCCCCCGCGAAGTAGGGCGGCGCGGCCAGCACCACACGGACGTCCGCCACGGCGCACAGCCGGTCGCGGATCTCCTCGGGGTCCTCGCCGATGCCGACCGCGTCCGGGTCGGCCAGTTCCCAGGTCCGGTCCGGGTCCAGGGCCAGCGCGTCGCCCAGCCTGGTGCGCAGATCGGTCAGCCGGCGGGCCTCGGCCGCGGTACGGGGTGGCGCCACGCTGACGTAGACCCGGGTCCGCCGTGACCGCCCCAGCTCGGCGACCTCCGGCCCGACGGGATGCTCGATCCCGGTCCGGACGGCCTCCCCGCTGAAGGTGGCGATGCCGTCGTCGACGAGGTCGCCGCCGGTGAACCAGCCGTGCCGCCGGTCCGGCGGGGCCTTGCGGGAGTCCAGCTCCAGCCGCAGCGGCACCCCCGCGGTCGATGCGGCCTCGTTGATCCGGCGCCGGAAGTCCTGGAACGCCTCCTGGCCCTGGGCGTCGCCCGCGGGGAACTCGGCGGCCACCAGCGCGGCCCGCAGCAGGAAGCGGCCCTCACCGTCGACCAGCCCGGTGACGGTCACCAGACGGGCCGCCTGCATCGTGGTCAGCGAGGCGCGGCGGCGCAGCTCGGCGACGTGCCGCTCGACCTGGGCACGGTGCAGGCGGGGGGTCACAGCGTCCGGTATCCGTTCTCGCCCAGGGCGCGGCGGCGGATCGAGCCGGCCAGGTCGTTCGCGAACCGGGTCCGCCGGGAGCCGGTGAGGTCGGCGAAGCTGAGGCCGTCCCGGGTGAAGACGAGCTGGCGCTCGACGCCGCCGAGGTCGTGCTGCGAACCGTGGCCGGGCAGCGGGCTGAGCGCGACGGGCAGCGCGCCCCTGTCGGCCGTGGGGCCGGCGAACCGGGGCAGCTCGTGGCGGCGGACGAACGGCCGGGACAGGAACCGCGTGCTCAGCAGCAGCAGCCCGAAGTCGCACTCGTCGAGCCGGCCGACGATCGACTCGGTCAGCTTCTCGCCGCAGGTGAGATGGCTGTCCTCCCACCATCGCACGGTGAGGTCGGTGAACAGGCCCAGCACCGGGAGCAGGTCGCGCAGCAACGCCTCCTTCAGGACGCGGTCCTGATGGCACCAGCTCAGGAAGATCTGTACCTCCACCGCATACCTCCCGGATGATCCTGGATCGGATCCGGGATCACCGAAAGTGTGGCAGACGGCATGGGCGGGTGTCGATCCGACATGCCCTGCCACCATGTGTCGCGTGACGGCACCGGTGGTGGAACAGCTGTGGCGTGAGCAGTCGGTGTGGTCCCGCACGGCCAACCGGATGAAACAGCGGATCGAACGCGCCCGGCTGGCGGCGCTGGTGCTCGTGGTCCTCGTCGCGCTCTGCGGCACGACCGCGGCGGCACTCGCCCCGGTGGCCGCGGACCCGGCGCGTTGGCTGGCGGCGGCCGCCGCGGTCGGGTCGGCGGTGCTGCCGCTGCTGCGCCCGGCGTGGAGCGGGGATCGGCTGCGGGACTGGACCCGGGCGCGGTCGGTGTCCGAGGCGCTCAAGAGCGACGTGTACCTGTGGCTGGCCCGCGCTGGTGACTTCGCCAGCGACGGGGACGGGGTGCTGCTGGCCGAGCGCACCGACCTGCTGCGCACCGACGCGGCGGACCTGCTCGCGCAGCGACAGGGCATCGAGCCCGAGCAGCGGGGGCTGCCGGAGGTCACCGACCTGCCCTCGTTCTTCGCCGTCCGTGTCGGCGGGCAGATCGACCGGTACTACCAGCCACGCGCCGACCGGATCCGGGTCGTGCTGGGCCGGTTCCGTGTGGTGGAGGTGGCTCTGGGGTTGCTCGGGGCGGCGCTCGGCGGGGTGGCGGCCGTCGCCGGCGCGGCGCTCGCGGCGTGGATCGCGGTGGTGGCCACGGTCGGGGCGGGCCTCGCCGCGCACGTGGCCGCGGCCCGCTACGAGTTCCAGCTCGTGGAGTTCCTGCGCACCGCCGAGCGGCTGCGGCAGCTCCGGCGGGCCGCGGACATGCCCGGCTGCACCGACGCCGAGCGGGCCGCGCTGGCCCTACGTGCGGAGGACGTCGTGTCGGTGGAGAACCAGGGCTGGATGGCCAAGCTCGCGGAGGACCCGCCGAATCACGTGACGCGCGGAGCGGCCTGATCTCGTCGAGCCTGTCCGGGTCTGCGCCGCCGGCCCGCCGTCTGTGGTCACGCCGCCGCTGATCCAGGGGGGTGGTCGCAGTGGACCAGAGACGTCCGCCCGGTGGACTGCGCGCTCCGGCGCGAGACGGATCGGAGGCGCCCGGGTGCTGACGGTGAGCGCGGCTTGTCTCGGCATTGTCGTCGGGTTGGAGGCGGACGTGCCGACACTGGAGCCCGCCAAGCATGGGACCCTCGTGGGACTCACCCGCGAGATCGTCACCTTCGGCCGGTTCGCTACCGCGGTGATGCCGGCGGTGCGGCTGATGACCGGGCTGGGCATGCCCACCATGATCCAGAACCTGTCCTTCGCCTGCGCAGACCTGATCAAGAAGACCAGCTACCGTGACCCGCCCCGCCGACCTCGTAGACGGGATTCCTTCGTCACAGCACCCGGCCGGCAATGTCAGTTCCGAGCCGCACATCCCGGTCAACGATCGGCTACCGGGGGCACGCTTCGCACCTGGGATCGGGGAGGATCAGCCCATGTGAGGCCGCCGAGGCGGCGGCTGTGTTGGCGGGGCTGGTCATGATGATCGTGATCACCGCGTACTCGAGGGGCCGGTTCGCACCCGCCCTGCCAGACAGGGGAAGCGATGACCAAGGAGCTGGCACATCCGGGTCTGGCCAGCTCTGGTGAGTCTCCTCGCGTGCTTATTCCGGGCTGCTCAGCTGCCGGTAGGGGATCGGCGATTGGGACACCTCCCGCTGCCCATCTCGACTGGCGGCGGTTGACAATCCAGTGCTGTACGGCGGATCGTATACAGATGACGACTACGACTGGTGCCTCCGAGACGTGGCAGGCTCGCATCACCCACGAACTAGCAGCTCAGCTTCGAGACGACGCGGAGCTGCTGGGACTGGTCGGCCGAACGGAGATCGTCAAGGCCGCCCTCGAGCTGCTGCACAAGCGGGCTGCCGAGGAGCGGATGGCCAGGAGCGTGGACTCCTTCTACGCGGGCCGCGAACCCGCTCTGCCTATCGGCGTCCGGCCCGGGCGCCGCAGCGCTGATGTCGATGTCCCTGCCTGAGCCGTTTCGCGGCGAGGTCTGGGACGTCGACTTCGACGATTTCGGGCCGCATCCAGCTGTGGTGTTCAGCATCAACGTGTTGAACACCCGCCTCGGACACGTGGCAGTGATTCCTGTGACTGGGACTCGCGGGCCGGACCAGACTCACGTTCCACTTGATCGAGACGCGGGGCTCACGCTCTACGCTGAGTCCTTCGCCGACGTGACGGGACTGCAGCCTGTGGCTCGGGGCCGCCTGCTCGGGCGTCGCGGGCTTCTCGCAATGCCCGAGCTCGACCGCCTGGCGCGCCAACTTTCCGTGTACCTCGGGCTGGACTCGACGCCGGGAGTGGCGTCCCGCTGATCCATCGGCTAACGGGGGGGGGTGTAGAGGGCGGTGTCCCGCATGTTGCTGTCAGCGCCGGTCGGCGGGTTAAACGCGGGCCGGTCGGACGCCTTCAAGTTCGGGGGCGTGGACGCCGCTCACGACCTCGGCTGCGACCAGCCGGGCCACCGCTGGGGCCAGGGTCACGCCGGAGTGCATGACGGCGACATAGGTTCCGGGGGCGCCGGGGATCGGCCCGGTGACCGGTAACCCGTCCACCGGCATCGGCCGCGCACCGATGCGCACGCCATCCAGACGCACGTCGTCGGCCCCATGATGGAAGGTGTCGCGCAGACGTCGCAGCACCTCCTCACCCGTGCGCTGGAGGTCTTCCTGGTTGACCTCCCCCTGGTACTCGGCGGCGATGAGGAGCCGGCCGGCGGAGGCCTCGCGGACCTCGAGGCGCGGGGTGGCGACCAGCGAACGGACCAGCCCGGCCGGGGCGGTGCAGCGCACCAGCAGCGCCGGCGACGATCACACCGGCAGGTGGAACCCGAGCGGCGCGCACAACTCCGGGGCTTGCGCCCCTGCGGTGACCACCACGGTGGTCGCGGGCACCAGGCCGCTCGAGGTATCCACGCCTACAACCCAACCGTCCGACCTTCACAACGCTGTGACGGGGCAGCCCGTCAGCACCGTGGTCCCGTGACGGCGAGCGGCGCGGACGAGGGCCTGCGTGACGGCGACCGGGTCGACGGCCCCATCGCCCGTCAGGTGCAGCGCGCCCTGCGGCGGCTCGACCAGGTGGGGCTCCAGCCGACCGGCCTCTGCCGCGTCTACGAGGCGCTCCTCGAGCGAGGTGGTGATGCTCATCGGCCTCGTCCCACACCAAGGACCCCCGCCAGCGAACCTGCACGCCCGGCACCTCCGCCTCCCAGCGGCGGTACCCCTTCAAGACCTGCAGGCGCAGCGGCGTGCTGGCGTCCGGGACGTCCCCACCCCTCGGCCCGTCGATCCAGGCGAAGGAGTCCCCGGTCACGCCCGAGCCGGGCAGCGACCTGTCCACGAGGACGTCGGCGCCCGCACGCGCCGACTCGTACGCCACCGCAGCCCCGACGATCCCCGCCCCCACGACCACGACCTTTGACCGCGCCTCCTGCCCGAACTCAGGCTCCCCTCGCGATCCTGTAGTCGTTAAAAGTCCATCGTCAGCGCGTCAACCGGCACACCGAGATGAGGGATGCGGAGTCTGCGGCGAACTTCCCGCCGCTCCAGTCACCGGTTCCCCCTGGCAGGCACGACCGTGCCGGGAGACTTCACGGTCGAGGGAGGCGTTCATCGAACAGCAGCTCGCACGCCGTACGTCGGACGAGGGCGTGTCGTGGGCGATCTCGGTTGACGATGTGGCGGTCGGCCTGGTGACAGGCCTGGTGATCTTGATGGTTTGGCATGAAACGGGCATGGCGGGTATCGGGTTATTGTTCGTTCCCTCGGCGCGTCGTCGTGGGTTGGCGTGTAGGGCCATCGGGCTGCTCCGCGACACAGCGGGAGCGACGTCCCGCGAGGCGGTGGTCCGGGCTGGCCCTTCCAACTGTTAGTGACTAACATACAACGGGTGATCAGTCGCGCCGAGCGCACCCGCGCCCACCTCCAGACCGTCGCACTCGACGTGATCTCCCGCCGGGGCTACGACGGCACGAGCGTCGTCGAGATCGCTGCGGCGGCGGGCGTCTCGCACATGACCTTCTTCCGGCACTTCCCCACCAAGGAATCCGTGCTCCTCGACGACCCGTACGACCCGGTGATCGCCGACGCCGTCCGGGCCCAGCCCGTCGAGCTGCCGGCCCTCGAGCGCGTGCGCCGCGCCGTGCTCACCGCCTGGGCCGCCCTGCCCGAGCCCGGGGAGTCCGAGACCCGCGCACGACTCGCCCTCGTCGTCGCGCACCCTGGCCTGCGTGCCGCCGCCCTGGAGAACAACCGTCATACCGAGGACGCCATCGTCGCGGCACTTCAGGCCGACGGCAGCGATCGGCTGAGCGCGCGGGTCGCCGCCGGGGCCGTGCTCGGCGCCCTGACGGCTGCACTGTTCGACTGGGGCTCGGACGACGGCTGCCAGTTGCTCGGCGAGCGCGTGGAACGGGCCCTCGCGCAGCTCGCGCCGCGCGTAGAGGCGGCGCGATGAGCGCCGCGGGGGTGGGGACCGGACGATCGGGCCGGGCACCCACTCCCCTGTCGATGTGCGCCAGGCTCGCCCAGCTGCCTGGACCGCCGTCGGGCACCTGGTCGAGGCACCGTTCGGCTACGCCGAGCTGACCGTCACTGAGACGGTGCAGATCGCGGCGCGGTTGCGCGGCATGACTCCCGCCGACGCTGCCGCACAGGCGGACCGGGTCATCGAAGCGCTCGCCCTGGGCCACTGGGCTGCTCAGCGCGCCGGGACGCTCTCTCTCGGGAACCGTCAACGGCTCGGGCTCGCGTGCGCAGTCGTCCACGGCCCGCGGGTGCTCGTGCTGGACGAGCCGGCGAACGGTCTCGACCCGGCAGGCGTGGTGCTGGTCCGCGAGCACCTCCTCGGGCTCGCCGCCGAAGGGGCGGGGATCCTCGTCTCCAGCCATCACCTCGACGAGATGGCGAGGATCGCCGACCGGATCAGCGTGCTGCACCGGGGCCGGGTGGTCGGCACGCTCGCGCCCGACGGAGCCGACCTGGAGCGCGCCTTCTTCGCGATGGTCTACGCGGCGGACGCGGAGTCCCGATGACCGGCCCCGCGTCTGCCCTAGCGTTTCTCACGCTGCGGCGCTCGACGCCCGCTCGCCTGGCTTCGGCGCTGATGGTCCTCGGCGTCCCGGTGCTGACCGCCGCGTTGGTCGCCGTCGCGCGGAGCGACGGCACGAGCCAGCTCGCCGTCAAGGTCAAGCCGATGCTCGTTGGCACGGGTTGGGAGTCCTTTCTGAACCTGGTCGCACAGCTGATGTCGGTGGCCGCCCTGCTCACCGTCGGCGTCGTCGTCTGCTGGACCCTCGGACGCGAGCACACCGACCGGACCTTCGGCGCACTCTTCGCCCTGCCGACCCCGCGCTGGCGGATCGCCGCTGCCAAGATCGCAGTGCTCACCGGCTGGGGCCTGGCCGTGTGCGTCGGTGCGGGCGGGGCTTGCATTCCGCTCGGTCTCCTGCTCGGCCTCGGAACGCCGGATGACGGCGCTGTGCGCGGGCTCGGCAGGGTCCTCGTCGTCGGCGGTCTCACCGTCCTCCTCACCCTGCCGCTGGGCTGGGTGTCGAGCGCGCTGCGCGGCTACCTGCCGGGGATCTCGGCGCTGCTCGGGATCGTCGTCGTGACGCAGATCGTCACCGTGCTCGGCGCAGGGGCGTGGTTCCCGTATGCGGCGCCAGGGATATGGTCGGGGATGGGTGGGGCCGAGGCGGCGGCGGGGGTGTCCGCGGTGCAGCTCGCGCTGTGCCTCCCGGTGGGGCTGCTGGGTGCGGTGGCGACGGCATGGCAGTGGCACCGCGCGGAGGTCGTCTGAGGGCGGCCATGGTCAGCTCGACGTTCGTCGCGGTCCGCCAGCCACCGCCGCAAGCGTGATTCACGGCGGTCCGGGGGGTAGGTGTCAGCGCTGTCGCGGCGGGTGGTGGCGCGCCAGCGCCGCGGGCAGATCCCGCGCAGGCCGAGGCGGCGCATCGCCTTGGCGACCGTCTTGCGGGAGATGACCTCACCGTCCTCGCGCAGATTCTCATCCGGTCAGGGTGCCAGCGCCAGCTGGCATGATCACTTTTTTCAGGAACGCCCGGTCCATCTTCAGCTCGGAGTTCTCCTTGCGCAGCCGCGCGAGCTCGACCCGCTCGGTCTCGGACAGGGCGCCGTCGCCGGCGTCCTGGCGTGACTTGAACAGGTTCACCCACCGGCCCAGCGTCTGCTCCTTGACGCCGAGCTCACGAGCGACCACCGCGACCGGGCGACCGGTGTTGATCACCAGCTTCACGGCCTCGTCCTTGTACTCGGGCGTGAACTCCCGACGTTGTCTTCCCATGATGGGCATCCTCTCTTGCGAGGTGTCCACCAGACGGGGTCAAGGCCAGACGCAAGCGCCGTCCCGTATGTCGAACGTCCTCCGGCCACCACGCGGCCCGGAGCAGGTCTTGCTCAGGGCCTGTCCTGCCGTCCCGCACGGGATCGGGCACTGGGCACTACGGCTAGAGAAAGCCCAGGCGGGAGGCGACGACGACGGCCCTGGTCCGGTCGTCCACGTCGAGCTTGCTGAACACCCGCAGCAGGTGGGTCTTGACCGTTGCCTCGCCGATGAACAACCGCCGCCCGATCTCGGCGTTGCTCCAGCCTTCGGCCACCCCCCGCAGCACGTCGGTCTCCCGGGCCGTCAGCTGGGGCCCCGTGGGCGCACGGACCCGGCTCATCAGTCGAGCGGCCACGGTGGGGGCCAGTACGGTCTCGCCGCGGGCTGCGGCCCGCACCCCGGCGGCGATGACGTCGGCGCCGGAGTCCTTGAGCAGATAGCCGCGCGCTCCGGCCTCGACGGCCCGCAGGATGTCGCTGTCGGTGTCGTAGGTCGTGAGCACCAGGACCGCGGCCCCCGGGGCGCGCCGCACGATGGCTGTGGTGGCGTCGGCACCGTCCAGGCCGGGCATGCGAAGGTCGGTGAGCAGCACGTCCGGGCCCAGCTCCTCGTGCAGCCGGACCGCCTCGTGGCCGTCGTTCGCCTCGCCGACGACCTGCAGGTCCGCCTCGAGACCGAGCAGCGCGACGATCCCGGCCCGGACCACGGGGTGGTCGTCGGCCACGAGCACGGTGATCGTCATCGGCTGGGTACCTCGACGGCCAGGCGTGTGCCGCCGCCGTCCCGCGGGTCGAGCCCCACCCGCCCGCCGACGTCCTCGGCCCGGGCCCGCAGCCCGTCCAGCCCGAAGCCACTGCTCGAGGCGTCGGGGTGGTAACCGACGCCGTCGTCGCTGACCTCCAGCCGCAGCGGACCGTCCCGCTCGCGGTGCAGGCGCAGGCCGACGTGGCGGGCGGCGGCGTGCTTGCGGACGTTCGCCAGCCCCTCCTGCGCGCTGCGGAGCAGGACCACGGCGGTCTCGGGGGTGAGCAGTCCTGTCAGGGAGTCGTCGACGTCGAGGTGGACCTCGACCCCGGTCTCGGCCGCGAACCGGTCTCCGAGGCGTCGTAGCGCCCCCGGCAGGTCGGCGCCGTGCACGTCGACGGGCGAGAAGGACGCAACCAGGGCACGCGCCTCGGTGAGGTTGATGCGCGCCACCTCCTCCATCTTCGCCAGACGCGCCTCGAGCACCTCCGGCGGGGCCGATCGGGCCTCGCGCCGGGCGACCTGCGACAGCATGACCAGGCTGGTGAACCCCTGGGCCACCGTGTCGTGGATGTCGCGGGCCATCGAGGCCCGGACCTGGGCGGCACCGGCCGCACGCTCGGCGGCGGCCAGGTCGGTCCGGGTGGACTCCAGCTGGGCGATCAGGTCGGCCCGGTCGGCGGACTGCTCGACGACCGAGCTGATCCACAGCCCGAGCGTCAGGCTGAACAGGAAGCTGACCAGGATGGCCACGCCTGCCGTGCGCAGGGTGCCGACGTCGCCCCCCGCGGTCAGGACGAAGCCGAGCAGGGCGGCCACCGACATCACCGCCGTCACCGCGGCGGCCCACAGCCGGCTATCGACCAGCAGCCAGACCTGCGGGTAGGCCAGGAACAACAGGAACGAGGTCCCGCCGTCGACCCACAGCAGCGTCGGCAGGGCCACCACGAGAACCGACAGGTACCCGGCCGCGCGCAGCTGGGAACGGTCACGTGCGGCCGGTCCCCCCAGCAGTGCGTACGCGGCGGCAAGGACGAGCAGCGTGCCGGCCCCCACCGTGGCCCTGACGCCACGGGCCTCGCCGACCAGGAAGATCGCCGCCGCCGTCAGTCCCAGCACCACCCAGAACGCGGCGTGCCAACCGACGACAGCCCGGTCCCACGCGTGCGGGAGCGGGCGCCCGTCGGGGTCGCGCTCCGCCGGGGCCCGGACCGCCGACGCCTTGGTCATCCCTGCCGCCTTAGCCGTGCCGGCGGGGCAGCCAGCGGAAGGTCAGCCGCGCCAGCACGAGCCCGGCCACCAGCCACACGAGGAGCACCAGCGCGGTCTCGGTCGTCTGCCACGAGCCCGAGGGTTCCACCTGCAGCCACCCCGTGTCAGCGAGGAACACCGAGCGCATGCCCTGCGCCATCCACTTCAGCGGGAAGAACGAGGCCAGGTCGACCATCCACGACGGCAGGTCGCTGATGACGAAGTACACGCCGGAGATGAACTGGAGCACGATCATCGGCGGAGTCACGATCGCGCTGGCGGAGCGGGCGTTGGGCGGCACGGAACTGAACGCAATGCCCAGGACCGTTCCGGCGGCGGCGCCCAGGACGACGATCCAGGTGAACCGCCACCACAACTCGGCCGTGGCGGGGAGGGCGACGTCGAACAACAGCGCCGCCACGGTCAGCAGGATGACCAGCTGCAGCACCGTGGTCAGCAGGACCTGACCGATCTTGCCCAGGAAAAACGCGACGGGGGGCGTCGGTGTGCCGCGCAGCCGCTTCAGGGTGCCGTTGTCGCGCTCGATAGCGATCTCGATCGCCATGGTCTGGAAGCTGGTCAGCAGGACGCCGGCGGCCGCGACGCCGCCGACGAAGTACTGGCTGAAGCTGATCCCCAGGACGAGTTCCTCGGTGAACACCGAGCCGAAGACCAGCATGAGGATCACCGGGAACAGCAGGCTGAACACCAGCGAGTCCCGCTGCCGCAGGAACTGCAGCGTCTCGAGCCGGGTGCGGGAGGCCGCAATCGTCAGGGTGCTCACGCGACCACCTCGGCGCTGCTCGTCTCGGTGCTGCTCGCCGCAACCGCGGCCGCGTGATCGACCAGCGTCAGGTAGACGTCCTCCAGTGAGGCCCGCTCGACGCGCAGGCCCGGGACCTCGCCCGCGCCCGGCCCGGCGGCGGCGGGCGGCTGCTCCGCGAGCAGCCTGCGTAGCAGCGCGGACGGCTGCGTGGTCCGTTCCTGCCGTTCGCTGCCGTCGGGGGCCTGCCAGCGCACCACCGCCACATCGCGCAGCGGTCCGCCCAGCTCCGCCGGTGGCGCGCAGGCCACCAGCCGGCCCTCGGCGACGACCGCCACCCGGTCGGCGAGCCTGGCCGCCTCCTCCAGGTAGTGCGTGGTGAGCAGGATCGTCGTCCCCGCGTCACGCAGGTCCTCCAGCACGCCCCAGAACTGCCGGCGAGCCTCCGGGTCGAAGCCGGTGGTGGGCTCGTCCAGGAACAGCAGCTCGGGTCGCCCGATGACCGCCAACGCCACGTCGAGGCGGCGGCGCTGACCGCCGGACAGCGCCGCGACCCTGGTCCGCAGCCGGTCGCCCAGGCCGACCAGCTCGGCGACCTCGGTCGGCGGGCGGGCGTGGGGGTACAGCGTGGCCCAGTGCCGCAGCAGCTCCATGACGGTCAGGTCGAGCGGCTCGGACGTGTCCTGCAGCACGATTCCGACCCGCGCCCGCCATGACAGCGGCGCCCGCCACGGGTCCACGCCGAGCACGGCCACCTCGCCGGAGTCCCTGTGCCGGTACCCCTCAAGGACCTCAGTCGCGGTGGACTTGCCGGCCCCGTTGGGCCCGAGCAGCGCCAGCACCTCGCCCCGGGCGACGTCCAGGTCCAGGCCATCGACGGCCGTACGCCTTCGCCCCCCGCCCAGGGCGTAGGTCTTGCGCATACCGCGGACCCTGACGACCAGGTCCGTCCCCCCAGGCAGCGTCGCGTCAGGGCCGAGGAGCGGGTCGGCGCTGGTCGGCGAGGTGGTTCTCCGCCCAGCGGTCTGCTGGGTGGTCGTGCTCGTATCCGTCGGGCTCATGCGGCGAGCCTGCCGCCGCGACGGCGACCGGCACGAGCACCGATACACCGACGCCCGGGTCCACCGGTCGGTGGACCCGGGCGTCGGGTCGTGCGGGTGCCCGGGGACCGCCGGGCGGGCCTGTCAGCTGCCGGTGAGCAGGTGCTGGATCCGGCCGACGCCCTCGAACACGTCGCGACGAGCGAGCAGGACAGCCGCAGGTAGCCGTGGGTCCGCACGTGTCGCCCGGGACAAAGGCCACCTCGGCCTCCTCCAATCTCGGTTGACGATGTGGCGGTCGGCCTGGTGACAGGCCTGGTGATCTTGATGGTTTGGCATGAAACGGGCATGGCGGGTATCGGGTTATTGTTCGTTCCCTCGGCGCGTCGTCGTGGGTTGGCGTGTAGGGCCATCGGGCTGCTCCGCGACACAGCGGGAGCGACGTCCCGCGAGGCGGTGGTCCGGGCTGGCCCTTCCAACTGTTAGTGACTAACATACAACGGGTGATCAGTCGCGCCGAGCGCACCCGCGCCCACCTCCAGACCGTCGCACTCGACGTGATCTCCCGCCGGGGCTACGACGGCACGAGCGTCGTCGAGATCGCTGCGGCGGCGGGCGTCTCGCACATGACCTTCTTCCGGCACTTCCCCACCAAGGAATCCGTGCTCCTCGACGACCCGTACGACCCGGTGATCGCCGACGCCGTCCGGGCCCAGCCCGTCGAGCTGCCGGCCCTCGAGCGCGTGCGCCGCGCCGTGCTCACCGCCTGGGCCGCCCTGCCCGAGCCCGGGGAGTCCGAGACCCGCGCACGACTCGCCCTCGTCGTCGCGCACCCTGGCCTGCGTGCCGCCGCCCTGGAGAACAACCGTCATACCGAGGACGCCATCGTCGCGGCACTTCAGGCCGACGGCAGCGATCGGCTGAGCGCGCGGGTCGCCGCCGGGGCCGTGCTCGGCGCCCTGACGGCTGCACTGTTCGACTGGGGCTCGGACGACGGCTGCCAGTTGCTCGGCGAGCGCGTGGAACGGGCCCTCGCGCAGCTCGCGCCGCGCGTAGAGGCGGCGCGATGAGCGCCGCGGGGGTGGGGACCGGGGTGTCCACCGCCGTTCTACCAGTGTCAACGAGGTGACCCGGGGCGGGTGGGAGTGACCGTCCTTGGCCCGGAAGGCGTCCCGGCCGACGATCCCCGCTGACGCGCGTCGCCGACCGTCGCGAGGCGGCGACAGCAACGGCACGGACCTGCTGGCGCTGGCGACGAGTGCCGCGTCGCGGGTATGGACCCCAGAGGAGCGTTCCCATGGGTCATCTGGCTTTTCTGCTCACAACTGATCGGCGAGTGTACTTCACACGCACGATGCATTACGTGGGTTCTCCACGGGGGCCAGGAAGCGTTCCCCCGTGGCCTCGCGGACACCGGACACCGGGGCGCATCAGCGACCTGGCGGTCTAGCGACGGTCGGTGCGTTTCGCGGGGTAGCCGTTACTGGTAACGGGGTATCGGCGGCGTCAGGGCGAACGCGTGCGAAACAGCGGCACCGCGGCGCCAAGGGTCGCCGGGTTGACCTTGAGCACCAAGCGGTCGACCTTGCCGATCAGCGTTCGCCCTGCGGGACTGCTCACTCCGCCAACGACGCCACGAGTTCGGCCGCCTGGTCAGCCGCTGAGCCTTAGAGCTCGGGTTCGGCCTGCGCCAGCTCCCGGTACATCTCGACGGCTTCCTGGGCGGCGGTCAGCCCTTCGGCGCGCCGCCCGGCCTCGCCCAGCCAGACGGCGAGGTGGTGCACCGACGCGGCCAGGTCGGGGAGGTGGGTGTCGCGGTTCAGCCCGACCAGCTCCCGGTAGATCTCGACGGCTTCCTGGGCGGCGGCCAGGCCGTCGGTTTCCCGCCCGGCCTCAGCCAGGTCGACGGCGAGGTTGTACACCGACGAGGCGAGGGCGGGGAGGTAGGCGTCGCGGTCGGCGACCGCGGCGTGGCGGATCAGGTCGACCGCTTGCTGTTCGACCGCGAGGCTGGTCTGGGCGAATAGCAGGCTGCGCTCAGGTAACGCCTCGAGCAGCGCCTGCAGCTGCTGCGGCTGGTCGGCCTTCAGGGCAGCGGAGCGCACCGCGTGCAGCAGCGGCCCGGGTGCGGCGGCCTGCAGGGCCACCTGCACAGCGATCGGCCCGAGCTGCGCGAACTGCGCACTCACTACCTCGCCCAGCAGGTGCGGTAGGTGCGCCTGCTCGGCGGCGGCGCGGGTGAGCACAGTCAGCGCCTGATAGGCCTGCTCGTCATCTGCGCCGACGAGCACCTCGGTGAGCATCGCCGGCCGTTCGCGGGTGACCCGGCCGATCAGGTGCTCGCCGACGCGGTCCGGCTGAAGTGGCCCCCAGTACCGGCCCTCGGCGCTGGGGTACAGCTCGGCCAGCCAGCGGGCCAGGCCGAGGTACTCATCCTCGGTGCGGTCCCGCAGCCCCCCCACCCGGGCGAGGGTGGCGACGGCCTGGTCCTCGCTGACCGCTCCGCACAGGGTCGCGGTGGCCACTGCCCGCCGCAGCGTGACCGGCTGCAACGCGGGAAGCTGCGGGCGGCGACGGGCCAGCTCCTGCCAGTACAGCTCCTCGGACTCGAGCAGCAGGTCCTCCAGGTCCGCCGGGTCTCGGCTGGCAGCGGCGGTGTCGTCGCCATTCAGTAGGCCGGTCAGCGCGAGCAGCTGGATGGTCAGGACCGACCCGGACGCAGGGACGGTCAGGTCCGGCGTCCACTGCGGCCGGGCCGCCTGGGTGGTCCAGTCGATGCCGGCGTAGGAGGGAAGCCGCGGTAGGGCGCTGGCCAGGTCCTGCACCGCCTCGCTGTAGGCCTCCTGCCGCCCGGTGCGGGTGTCCTCCAGGGCAGACAGCGCCAGCTCCAGCGGCTGGGCGATGCTGGGCCGACACGTCGCCCGCAGGTCGGACCACCACTCGCCCGGGGAACGGGCCAGCAGCAGCAGCGGCCGCACCGGGCGGTCTGGGTCATCGGCCGCGGTGACCAGCCGGTGCAGTTGCTCCAGCCGGGTCTCCGCCTTGTCAACGACCACCAACACCGGCACCCGGCTGTCGTCGATCACAAGACGCGGGCACGGATCGAGTCAAGATCGTCTCGTCAGCTCGGAGTCCCACTGAAAGACCAGGGCTAATTCGGTCAGCTGCAGACCGTGTGTGGCCCCCGGGTTCCGCAGTTCGTGGGCAGACGTGGGGGCTGAATCCGGGGGTTGACCCGGCCAGGATCGATGTCTGGTTCCTGGCCGGCCATCTGCGCAGTGTCGAGGCAGCCCGGGTCTCGTCGTCCACATCCGGAGTCCATCGGCTGGACGTTCGACGCGTGGAGGTTCCCCGACTACCGATCGAGGAACAGCGGCGGATCGGCGCCAGGTTCCAGCTGATTGCCGAGTTCACCCGAGTACTCACGCACGCGGCTGCGCTCGGTGGCGAGGTCGCTCAGCGGTGGATCGACGGCGTGGCGGAAGGTTTGCTGGACCCGGGTGGCACAGTGCCACCCGGAGCGCCACCTGCAACAGATTGAGATCGCCCGACGACGATTGGTGAGATCGTCGCCGAGCGAGACCGCGAGCACCAGTGAAAGTCGCAGGCCGAGTACGAGGCACGAACGAGGCAGACGCCGAACCGCGGGAGGACTTGATCACCATGGACCCGATCGTTGTCGCGGGCCGTTTCCGCCTGGTCGGACCGCTGGCCCGAGGCAACATGGGCGAGGTCTACCGCGCCGAGGATCTGCAGGCCACCGAGGCATCCGCTGATCGGACGGTCGCCGTCAAGCTCATCCTTCGCAGCCGTTCGGGATCGCTCGACGGCGCGATGGCGGACACGGTGGTCGCGAGGCGGTTCGCCCGCGAGGTGCGCATCATGCGCAAGCTCGCCCACGCCAACCTCCCGCGAACCATCGACGGCGGCATCGACAGCTCTGAACGGCCATACGTGGCTATGGAGTTGCTGAACGGGCGCCAGCTAGCCGACCTCATCGCCGAGCACCCGCAGCTCCCTACCTCCTGGGCTGCCGCGCTGGGCGCCCAGATCGCCTCCGGTCTGGCCGCCGCGCACGCTGTCGACGTGATCCACCGCGATCTCAAGCCGGCCAACGTGATGCTGCTTCCGGGTGGCCTGGTGAAGGTTCTCGACTTCGGCCTCGGTCAGATCGTCGCCGATGTCGATGCCAGCACGCTGACCAGCAGTGGCGTGACGGTCGGCACCGCCCGGTACATGGCGCCCGAGCAGTTCCGCACCTCGTCGGTGACCCAGGCCGCCGACCTGTACGCGCTGGGCTGCGTCCTGTTCGAGCTGCTCACAGGGGTGCCGCCGTTCCACAGCGAGTCCGCGTACGAGCTGGGACAGCGGCACTGCCACGAGCAGCCCCCGCCGCTGAGCATGCTCCGCCAGGACGTCCCGAAGGACCTGGAGCTGCTCATCGAGCGCCTGCTGGCGAAGGAGCCTGCCGACCGGCCGGAGAACGCAGGCGTGGTGCGCGACGCGCTGCGCCGGCTGGCGGTCGGCGATGAGCCGGTGCGCGGATGGAACGACTCCGACCCCGTCGCGGGCCTGCGCCGAAACGGCCCGGTGCCCGCCGTTCCGGTGGCGTCGAGCGACCCCCCGCTGACCGGCTCCGGCCTGGACATGTTCGAGGTGCACCGCAAGCTGATCGAGGACTACCGCTCGTTCACCGCGGCCGGCACGGTGATCCGGGACACCTCGATCGCCGCGTTCGTCGAGAACGATCTGGACCAGAAGTCGCAGTGGCCCGATCCGTGGCTGTCGCTCAACCCGTTCTTCGCTTCCGCCGGAACCGTCCTAGAACTCGCGAACCGGAATGTCCTGCACCCGGAGTGCGCACGGATCTTCCAGGAGAACAAGGCCGCCGACGCCACGGTCTGCACCGGACGGCCGCTGACGTTGCACCAGCACCAGGGCGAAGCCATCGACGCGGCGAAGACCGGCGAGTCCTACGTGCTCACCACCGGCACGGGCTCGGGCAAGTCGCTGGCCTACATCGTGCCGATCGTGGATCGCGTACTGCGTGAGCGCGAAGCGGAAGGCCCGCAGGCCTCGAAGCGGGTCAGGGCCATCATCGTCTACCCGATGAACGCGCTGGCCAACAGTCAGCTCAACGAACTCGACAAGTACCTGCGACACGGCTACGGCGCGGGCCGTGAACCGGTGACCTACGCCCGCTACACCGGCCAGGAGAACGAGGAACGGCGCAAGGAGATCCGCGACAACCCGCCGGACATCCTGCTCACCAACTACGTGATGCTCGAGCTGATGCTCACCCGCCCCGACGACCGGCGGTCGTTGGTCCGGATGGCGAAGGGGCTGGAGTTCCTGGTCCTGGACGAGCTACACACCTACCGTGGACGTCAGGGCGCCGACGTCGCGTTGCTGGTCCGCCGGGTGCGGGAGGCGTGTGGCGCGCAGAGCCTCCAGTGCATCGGCACGTCGGCGACCATGTCGAACGAGGGCGGCGTCGTCGAGCGCCGCCAGGTCGTCGCCGAGGTCGCGAGCACGTTGTTCGGTACTACAGTGCGGCCGGATGAGGTGATCGGCGAGACCCTCGAACGGGCCACCGGTGACGTGCCCGAGGTCGTGCCGGCCGCGCGACTGGAGAATCCGGTGGCGCCGCGCGCGTACGCCGACCTGAGTGCCGACCCGCTCGCCCGGTGGATCGAGTCGCGGTTCGGGCTCCGGAGCGAGGCCGGCCGGCTGGTCCGGGCCGCTCCCACCAAGATAGAGGCGGCGGCGGTCGAGCTGGCTCAGGCCGGCGGGGTCGGCGCAGACCGCTGCGCCGAGGCGATCCGCCGCACCTTGCGCGCGGGGTCCGAGGCAAAGCACCCTGTCACCGGCCGCCCGCTGTTCGCGTTCCGGTTGCACCAGTTCCTGTCCAAGGGCGACACGGTGTTCGTGACGCTGGAGGAGCCCGAGCGCCGCCATCTCACCCGCGACTACCAGCTCGTGCAACCCGGGTCGGGCGACAAGATCCTGCTGCCGCTGGCGTTCTGTCGCGACTGCGGCCAGGAGTACCTCACGGTGTGGCGCAAGGAGGCCGACAACGGGGTTGTGACATACGCGTCCCGGCGGGACACCAGCGCGACGGGGGGCCGGGTCGAGGACGGTTACCTGCACATCGACGTCGGCAACCCGTGGCCGAGCACCGTCGCGGACGCGATCGAGGGCCGTCGGTTGCCCGACTCGTGGCTGGAGTCCGATGATGCGGGCTACGAGTCCGTACGCGACTCATACCGCAAGCGCCTGCCACGGGTGGTCACGGTCGACCCGTACGGCGAGGAGGGCCGCGGCGAGCTGCGGGCGACGTTCATCCCGGCCCCGTTCCTGTTCTGCCTGCACTGCGGGGTGAGCTACGAGCAGGTTCGTGGCAAGGATTTCGCCAAGCTGGCCACGCTCGACCAGGAGGGTCGCTCCTCGGCGACGTCGGTCGTGTCGGCGTCGATCGTGCGCTCGCTCAAGCAGATCCCGGCCGAGGCGCTCGATCCGAGGGCCCGCAAGCTGCTCACCTTCGTCGACAACCGTCAGGACGCCTCGCTGCAGGCCGGGCACTTCAACGACTTCGTGCAGGTCACCCAGCTGCGCGGAGCGTTGTACCGGGCGCTGGTCGAGGTTGGCGACAGCGGTATCAACCACGAGAACATCGCCAACCGGGTGTCCGGAGCGATGGGCCTCGACGTCGCCGACTACGCGGGAGCCGCGGATCTGCCGCCGTCGCTCGCCGCGAGCGCGGCCCGGACGCTGCGCGACGTCATCGCCTTCCGGCTCTACCGCGACCTGGAACGCGGCTGGCGGGTCACGATGCCCAACCTCGAACAGACTGGCCTGCTGGAGATCCACTACGCGGACCTCGACTGGCTCGCCGGGCAGGACGACCGCTGGTCGCGGACCGTTCCCGAGTTGCGTGACGCGACTCCCGCGCAGCGGGCGGAGATCATGCGGGCGCTGCTCGACGAGATGCGCCGGTCGCTGGCCATCGACGTCGCGTACTTCCGTGACGACTTCGACATCCTGCAGCGGGCGAGCGAGGAGCGGCTCGTCGATCCGTGGGTACTGTCGGCGACGGACAAGCCACGGGTCGGCACCGCCTTCCCGAGCGGATCCAAGCCGGGCGCAGACCGAGCCGACGTGTACTTCTCCGGCCGGGGCAAGGTCGGAAAGTACCTGCGGCGCATCTACTTCCGGCACTTGTCCACCGATGACGCCCAGCAGGTGATCGAGGACCTGCTCGGCGTGCTGGACAAGGAACGGGTCATCGAGTCGATCACGACCGCCCCACAGCAGGCGGGCTGGCGCAGGCGTTCCGCCGGGCCGGCCCGCACCGGCTACCGGGTCAAGGCGTCGGCGCTGGTGTGGAAGGTCGGTGCGGGGGAGCAGGGCGCGTACGACCCGTTGACCCGCACCTACGCCAGCGGGGACGGTCCGCGGGTCAACCGCTTCTTCAAGCAGCTCTACCAGGAGGCGGCGCAGGCGCTCGCGGGGTTGGTGGCGCGCGAGCACACCGCGCAGGTCGACCCCGCGGAGCGCCAGCGCCGCGAGGACGCCTTCCGGGCGGGCACGCTGAAGCTGCTCTACTGCTCGCCGACGATGGAGCTGGGCGTCGACATCTCCGAACTGAACGCGGTGATGATGCGCAACGTGCCGCCGACGCCGGCGAACTACGCCCAGCGCAGCGGTCGGGCGGGCCGGTCCGGACAGCCCGCGCTGGTCACGACCTACTGCGCCACCGGCAACAGCCACGACCAGTACTACTTCCGCCGCTCCGAGCGGATGGTCGCGGGCGTGGTGGCGCCGCCCCGGCTCGACCTGGCGAACGAGGATCTCGTCCGTTCCCACGTGCAGGCGGTCTGGCTGGCGGAGTGCGGGCTGAAGCTGGGCAGCGCGGTCCCGACCATCATCGACACCTCCTACGACACGGAGGTCCGCCCGCTTGCTCCGCTGCTGCGCCTGCACGAGGACGTGGTGGCGAAGGTCGGTGCCGCAGCAGCGCAGGCCCGCGCGGTGACGGCCACCCGGGAGGTCCTCGGTCCGTTGTGTGACCGGTTCGCCGTGGAGTCGACGTGGTGGCACGACCAGTGGATCGAGGACGTCGTCGTGGCCGCCCCGGAGCAGTTCGACCGGGCCTTCGACCGGTGGCGGGAACTGTTCAAGGCCGCGTTGGCGGATCAGGACGAGCAGAACCGCAGGGTGCTGGACCACTCGCTGTCCGAGCGCGATCGGCAGATCGCGGGTCGGCGTCGTCGGGAAGCCGAGACACAGCTGAAGCTGTTGATCAACGAGAGTGTCGACAACAAGTCGGTGCTCTCGGACTTCAACCCGTACCGCTACCTGGCCAGCGAGGGCTTCCTGCCCGGCTACTCGTTCCCGCGGCTGCCGCTGGCCGCCTACATCCCGACGTCCGCGCGCCGATTCGGCGATGGCGATTACCTGCAGCGGCCGCGGTTCCTCGCGATCCGTGAGTTCGGCCCCGGCGCGCTGATCTACCACGAAGGAGCCCGCTACCAGGTCGACCGCATCCAGCTGCCGCCCGGTGGCGCGGGCGATCTGGCGACCACGACCGCCAAGCGCTGCGAGGCGTGCGGCTACCTCGGCGCCGTCGACGAGGACGTCTGCGCCATGTGCACGGTAGGACTCCCTACGGAGACCACCGGCCTTCTGCAGCTGCACACGGTCTACACCACGAAGCGCGAGCGAATCTCCTCCGACGAGGAGGAGCGCCGCCGTGCGGGTTTCCGCCTGGTGACGTCGTACCGGTTCCACGATCATGGTGTCCGGCCCGGTCGGCGTGACGGGCTCGTCGACGACGAGGCCGGCCGGATCGCCACTATCACCTACGGCGATTCCGCGACGGTGCGGATCACCAACGAGGGCCGGGTGCGCGCGAAGAAGGACGAACCGCCGGGCTTCTGGCTCGATCTCGCCGACGGCCGCTGGATGAACGAGAAGGACGCCGCGGAGGCGGCCGGTGACTCCAGCGAGCTACCCGTGGTCGGCTCCGACGACGATCGGCGCCGCAAGAAGCGGGTGATCCCCTACGTGGAGGACCGCCGCAACATCCTCGTCGTCCGGATGGAGCACCCGCTCGACGAGCCGGTGGCGCTGTCGTTGATGTTCGCTCTCGAACGCGGCATCGAGGCCACTTACGAGCTGGAGGACAGCGAGCTGACCAGTGAGCTGTTGCCGCCGTCGGACGGCCCGCGCGACCGGATGTTGTTCACCGAGGCCGCGGAGGGTGGTGCCGGGGTGCTGCGGCAGTTGCAGTCCGAGCGGTTCGACCTGAGCCGGGTCGCCACGGCGGCGCTGGACATCTGCCACTTCGATCCCGACGGCACCGACCGGGGTGGTTCGCATTCTGATCGGCAGTGTGCCCGCGGCTGCTACGACTGCCTGCTGACCTACGGCAACCAGACCCACCACGCCGCGATCGACCGGCACGCCGTGCGCGATCTGCTGGTGCGGCTCTCCCGGTCCGAGACCCTGGCGACGGGTCGCGGTGAGACCCGGTCCGAGCAGTTCGCGCGGCTGGAGGGCGAGTCGGACACCGGGCTGGAGGCCCGGTTCCTCGGGTGGTTGAAGGAGCACGGCCTGCGCCTGCCCGATGAGGCCCAGGCGGTGATCGCCGACGCCCGTGCGCGGCCCGACTTCGTCTACCGGCTCTCCGACGCCAACGTCGCGGTCTTCGTCGACGGTCCGGTTCACCAGTTCGCCGCGGTCGCCGAGCGGGACATCGAGGCCGAGGAACGGCTGCTCGATCTGGGGTGGGATGTCGTGCGTTTCCCGCACGGGGTCGACTGGGCGGCGATCACCACCCATCATGCGCGCTACTTCGGCGCGGGCGCCCGGAACTGATCAGGAAACGAGTATGCCGACCTACACGCCCGGATCCCTGGTCGCGACGCGCGGCCGCGAATGGGTGGTGCTCCCCGAGAGTGCCCCTGACATGCTTGTGCTGCGCCCGCTGGGGGGCAGCGACGACGACGTCGCCGCCGTGTTCCCGGCCGTCGAGGAGGTCACCGGCGCCCAGTTCGCCCGGCCCACCCCAAGCGACATCGGTGACGCCCACGCCGCCGGCCTGCTGCGTACCGCGCTGCGGGTCGGGTTCCGGTCGGGCGCGGGCCCATTCCGATCGCTGGCCGGGATCGCTGTGGAGCCACGCGCCTACCAGCTGGTGCCCTTGATGATGGCGCTGCGCCAGCGGGTGGTCCGGCTGCTGATCTCCGACGACGTCGGCATCGGCAAGACGATCGAGGCCGGGTTGATCGCCGCGGAGCTGCTCGCCCAGGGCAGCGCACGCCGCCTGGCGGTGCTGTGCTCGCCGGCGCTGGCCGAGCAGTGGCAGGGGGAGCTGCGCAGCAAGTTCGGCATCGACCCGGAGCTGGTGCTGGCCTCCACCGCGTCCCGGTTGGAGCGCGACCTCGACCTGGGCCAGTCGCTGTTCGACCGGTACCCGCACGTGGTGGTCTCCACCGACTACATCAAGTCCACCCGGCACCGCGACGACTTCGTCAAGCACTGCCCGGACCTGGTGATCGTCGACGAGGCGCACACCTGTGTGGCCGCCGACGACACGACGGCGTCCCAGAACCAGCTGCGCTACGAGCTGCTGCGCAAGGTCGCCGGGGACGCCGAGCGGCACCTGCTCCTGGTGACCGCGACCCCGCACAGCGGCAAGGAGGGCGCGTTCCGCAACCTGCTGGGGCTGCTCACCCCGGAGCTGGCCGACGTCGAGCTCGATACCGACGCCGGCCGGCGTTCGCTGGCCCGCTACTTCGTGCAGCGCAAGCGGGCCGACGTCCGCCAGTTCCTCACCAAGCAGGACGGCGCACCCGACGACAGCCTCGCGGAGAGCACAGCGTTCCCGTCCGACCGGCTGTTCGCCGACAAGACCTACGCGCTGTCGCCGGGCTACCGCGCGCTGCTCGACGACGCCATCGCGTTCGCGGGCGAGCGGGTGGCCGCGGCGGGGGAGCGCGGGAAGCGCGAGACCCGGATCGCGTGGTGGTCGGCGATCGCGCTGCTGCGTTCGCTGGTGTCCTCTCCGCGGGCCGCCGCGCAGACCCTCCGTACCCGTTCCGCGACGGCCGAGGCCGGCACCGCCGAGGAGGCGGACCGGCTCGGTGCTCCGATCACCCGCGACGGCGCCGACGCCGACCGGCTGGAGGGCCTCGACGTCGCGCCGGGCGCGCGGACCGAGGCGACCAGTGCCCGCCTCGCCGAACTCGCTGAGCGCGCCGAGCAGCTGGAGGGCGCGGCGGCGGACCACAAGCTGGGCGTGCTGGTCACCCAGCTCAAGGCGCTGCTCGCCGAGGGCTACCACCCGATCGTCTTCTGCCGCTACATCCCGACGGCTGAGTACGTCGCCGAGCACCTCCAGGGCAAGCTCGGTCGCAAGACGGTGATCCAGGCCGTCACCGGCACGCTCTCGCCGCAGCAGCGGCTGGCCCGGATCGAGGAGCTGGCCGACCTGGCGGGGGAGGACCCGGCGGCGCGCCGGGTGCTGGTCGCCACCGACTGCCTGTCGGAGGGGGTGAACCTGCAGCACCACTTCGACGCCGTCGTCCACTACGACCTGGCGTGGAACCCGACCCGGCACGACCAGCGCGAGGGCCGCGTCGACCGGTTCGGTCAGCAGCGCGACGTCGTCAAGGTCGTCACGGTGTACGGCGAGGACAACGTGATCGACAGCCGGGTACTCGAAGTACTGATCAAGAAGCACCGGCAGATCCGCAAGGACCTGGGCATCTCGGTGGCCGTTCCAGAGGCGGCGGCGGCCGGGGTGACCGAGGCGATCGTCGGGTGGCTGATGGACCGCCGCAGCGTCCCGGAGCAGGGTGCGCTGTTCGGCACCGAGGAGCTCGATCTCGGGCCGCAGCAGCTCTCGCTCGACGAGGAGTGGAACTCCGCGGCCGAGCGCGAGAAGACGTCGCGCTCGCGTTATGCGCAGCGTTCGATCCACCCGGAGGAGGTCGCCCGCGAGGTCGTCGCCATCCGCGACACCCTCGGCCGGGCGGCCGAGGTGCGGGGGTTCGTCGACCACGCCCTCACTGCGCTCGACGGTGTGCTGTGGCGGGACAAGGAAGACGGCTTCGCCGCGGACCTGTCCGGGTCGCCGGTGGGGCTGCGGGACGGGGTGGCCGCCGCGCTCGGCCGTTCCGTCGACGACGGTCCCCGCGTGCCGTTCCGGGCGTCGGCGGCGGTGGCCCGCGGCGAGGTCGCCATGGTGCGCACCGACCCGGTGGTCGGCGCGCTCGCCGGGTACGTCCTCAACGCCGCGCTCGATGCGCAGGCCGGTGGACCGCGGCCGGCTCGGCGCTGCGGGGTGATCCGGACCGGCGCTGTCGCCGTCCGCACCACGCTGCTGCTGGTGCGTTACCGCTTCCACCTGACGCTGCCGTCGCGGGTGGGGGAGCGCCAGCAGGTGGCCGAGGACGCCCGGCTGCTCGCGTTCACCGGCTCCCCGGCCACCGCGACCTGGCTGGCGCCCGACCACGCGCTGGACCTGCTGGAGGTCGCCGCCGACGCCAACACCGACCCGGACTTCGCCGAGCGGACGATGGACCGCGTCCTCTCCGGTTTGGACGCCACGACCGCGCACCTCGACGCCTACGGCGATGAGCTCGCCGCCGAGCTGCTCGCCTCGCACCGCCGGGTGCGCAGCGCGTCCGGCGAGATCGTGCGCGGTGTGCAGGTGCGCGCGCAGCGGCCCGCCGACGTCCTCGGCGCCTACGTCTACCTGCCGGTCTCGGGAGCCCAGTGATGTCCGCGATCAACCGCGCCCAGGTCTTCTCCGCGATCCACACCGTCGGGGGCCTGCTGCCTGCCGACATGTTGGCGCGCATCGCGGAGGGCAAGGACGTCGACGGCTCCCGGCCCGCCGACTACCGCGCGTTCGGTTCGCGCTCGGTGCAGGACGAGGCCGAACGGCACTGGGACTACCTGCGATCGGTGTGGACCGAGCTGCGCAACCGGCTGCCCGTCGCCCCGGAGGCCGACGTCCCGATCGACGCCACCGGCATTGCGGTCACCCAGTGGCTGATGCCGTTGTTCGAGGAGCTCGGGTTCGGCGCGGTGACCTCCGTCGGGGCTGCCGGCATCAGTGCCGACGACGGCAGCAAGTCCTTCCCGGTCAGCCACCGGTGGACGCACGTGCCCGTGCACCTGGCGGCCTGGCACCACCCGCTCGACAAGCGCGTGGCCGGGGCGGTGCCCGCGCAGTCGCTGCTGCAGGAATGCCTCAACCGCACCGAGGCGCACCTGTGGGGCATCGTCAGCAACGGCCGCCAGCTGCGGCTGCTGCGCGACTCCAACGCCCTCGCCACCTCCGCCTACGTCGAGTTCGACCTCGAAGCGATCTTCGACGGCGAGCTGTTCAGCGAGTTCGTCCTGCTCTACCGGTTGCTCCAGGTCAGCCGCTTCGCCGTGGCGCAGGACGCGGCGCCGTCGTCGTGTTGGCTGGAGCGCTGGCGCGGCGAGGCGATCACCTCGGGCGCGCGGGCCCTCGACCGGATCCGCATCGGCGTACAGAACGCGATCACCACCCTCGGAACCGGGTTCCTGCGCCACCCCGACAACGCGGCGCTGCGGGAGAACGTCCGGGTCGCGGACCTGCACGCCGCGCTGTTGCGGCTGGTCTACCGGCTGCTGTTCGTGTTCGTCGCCGAGGACCGCGACGTCCTGCACGCCGACGGCGCCGGTGCGCAGACTCGCGACCGCTACACCCGCTACTTCTCGACGGCCCGGCTGCGCGCCCACGCACTGCGCCGCCGCGGCACCGCGCACGGCGACCTCCACCAGGCCCTGCGGCTCGTGCTCGACGCGCTCGGCGACGAGCACGGCCGGCCCGAGCTGGGGTTGCCCGGCCTGGGCGGCATCTTCGACCCGACCCCGGCCGACGAACCGCTGCGCGGGCTGACGCTGGCCAACGAGCACCTCCTGGAGGCCGTGCGGCACCTGGCCCGGGTGCGCGACTCCGGCTCGCGCCGCTGGCGCACGGTGGACTATCGGCACCTCGACGCCGAGGAACTGGGCTCGATCTACGAGTCGCTGCTGGAGCTGGTGCCCCGGCACAGCGCGGTGGACCTGACCTTCGAGCTGGTCTCGGCCGCGGGCAACGCCCGCAAGACCACCGGCTCCTACTACACCCCGTCGTCGCTGATCGAGCTGCTGCTCGACTCCGCGCTCGACCCGGTGATCGACGACGCCGTCAAGCGCGGCGAACAGACCGCCGCCAGCACACTCGACCCGTCCGAGTCGATCGTCGGCGAACTGCTTTCCCTGACCGTGTGCGACCCGGCCTGCGGTTCGGGCCACTTCCTGGTCGCTGCCGCCCGGCGTATCGCCAAGCGGGTCGCCGCCGTCCGCGAGGGCAACCCCGAACCGACGCTGCCGTCGGTCCGCACCGCGCTGCACGAGGTGATCGCCCGCTGCATCTACGGCGTCGACCTCAACCCGATGGCCGTAGAGCTGGCCAAGGTGTCGTTGTGGTTGGAGGCTCTCGAACCGGGAAAGCCGCTCAGCTTCCTCGACGCGCACATCGTGTGCGGCAACGCCCTCATCGGGGCCACTCCGAAGCTGCTCACCGACGGAATCCCGGACGCGGCGTTCAAGCCCATCGTCGGCGACGACGCCGCCTTCGCCGGCGATCTGGCGAAGCGCTCCCGCAACGCGCAGATGTCGCTGTTCGACGGCGCCGCCGGGGTGGCCGTCATGAACGTGGGTCTGGCGCAGGGGCTGCGGACCATCATCGCGGCGCCCGCCGACACCCTGGCCGACGTCCACAAGCAGGCGCTGCGCTACGCCGACCTGGAGGCATCCCCCGAGTACCGCACCGCCCGGGAGTCGGCCGACGCGTGGTGCGCCGCGTTTCTGTGGCACAAGACCGCCGACGCGCCGCCGGCCGTCACCCAGGACGTCTTCCTCGCGCTGCGGGACCCCGATGACGACACGGTGCCACGGGCCACCCACGACGAGATCGTGCGCCTGCGTGAGCAGTATCGGTTCCTGCACTGGCACCTGGCCTTCCCCGACATCTTCACCGTTCCCGCCGGTGGTGCCCGTGTCGATCAGCAGACCGGCTGGGCGGGCGGCTTCTCCTGCGTAGTCGGCAACCCGCCGTGGGAACGCGTCAAGATCCAGGACAAGGAGTTCTTCGCCACCCACGGGCGCGACGACATCGTCTCGGCCACAACCGCCGCGATCCGCCGGACGATGATCCAGGCGTTGGCCGACGAGGGCTCACCGCTCCACGACGACTACGTCGAGGCCCTGCGTACCTCCGACGGCATCAGCCACGTGCTGCACGACAGCGGCCGCTACCCGCTCACCGGGCAGGGCGACATCAACACCTACAGCGTGTTCGCCGAGACCTTCCGCATGATCGTCGGTACCGAGGGTGCGGCCGGTGTCATCACCCCGACCGGCCTGGCCACGGACAAGACGACCGCGCCGTTCTTCGCCGACACCCTCCGTGCCAAGCGGCTGCTCGCGTTCTACGACTTCGAGAACGAG
>Ga0209591_10001659_pt1 | contig 27298 bp, 29 predicted proteins | sample MAT01_FD_187207 | JGI IMG/M metagenome (GOLD analysis project Ga0209591, IMG submission 187207) | Freshwater microbial communities from Lake Fryxell liftoff mats and glacier meltwater in Antarctica - MAT-01 (SPAdes) (version 2) | ecosystem: Environmental > Aquatic > Freshwater > Ice > Liftoff... | reverse complement strand
GGGGCCACAGCTACTTGTATCTCGTGCTGATGCTGGTTTGGTGGTTTATCTTTTCGCCAACGAAGTCCCAGAAATTGAAGATGAAGTGGTACGGATTGTTGCCGTAGCTAGGGAAGCAAACCCCCCCTCCCGTTATGTAGGTCCACGGACTAAAATAGCAGTAGATACTCTTGATCGCGATGTAGATCCAGTTGGCGCTTGTATCGGAGCCAGGGGATCGCGAATTCAAGTGGTAGTCAACGAATTACGCGGTGAAAAAATAGATGTAATTCGTTGGTCACCAGATCCAGCAACGTACATTGCCAATGCTTTGAGTCCAGCCCGGGTGGATGAAGTGCGTCTTATGGACCCAGAAAGCCGCCAAACTCACGTATTAGTGGCTGAAGACCAACTGAGTTTAGCCATTGGGAAAGAAGGACAAAATGTCCGTTTAGCAGCGCGCCTGACTGGTTGGAAAATTGACATCAAAGATAAAGCTAAGTATGACTATGCAGGAGAGGATGCCAAATTTACAGCTGTCAGAGCAAAATATCAATCAGAGGAAGATGAGCTTGACTTTGAGGACGAATTAGAGGATGAAAATCAGGAGGAATTAGAAGAGGAGGATACTTTTGAGAATAACAATGATGAGTAATTTATTAATTTTGTGAATTTTTGATACTGTTGACTGTAATCTCAGTCTCAAGGATTATTTTTTCAAAGGAAACTTGGTATAAGTAAAAAATAGTAATAATAAACTTCTTTTTACACCCAAAATCTGGACTGAAATCACACAAAACCGATGAAACCAAATTATCGGCGCTGTATTAGTTGTCGCAAAGTAGCCTCAAAAGATGAGTTTTGGCGGATTGTCCGCGTCTTTCCGTCAGGAAAGGTACAATTAGATCAGGGCATAGGCCGTTCTGCCTATATTTGTCCGCAAGCGAGTTGCTTACAAGCGGCTCAAAAGAAAAATCGACTAGGGCGATCGCTACATGCATCAGTGCCAGAAACACTGTACCAAAGCTTGTCGCAACGTCTAGCCCACATCAATACCCAAAATTATATTTAGTTGGAACAACCTAGTAGCGTCATCACCAGAGGAATTGTGCGAAAGCCGAAGTCGTGTTTTCATCACACCCTCTGTTGATCGTTAAGGTTAGTGCCAAAATAGTAAATGGGTGTAAAAGGCATTCGACTCTTCAATAATAAAGAGGGGCGAGGCAACATTCCCAGAACAATATGTAATGGATTGTATTGTGGAAGACTGAGAACCAACAAAACAAGAAACTACAAAATGGCAACCTGGTAGCGCTCAGGCGCAGTTCGGCAGTCAAGGGTTCCTCTAAAAATCTTTTATTTAAAAAATTTTTATGGATGTCCCTCAACCATCATTCTTGGTGGAGATGCCATTATTAAACCGAAACATCTCTCTTTCCTGATTGGAGGCACCGGCAAAAACTAAACGGCAACCTAAAAACAGTAATCCAAGGATGGAGATGTCGCAAACCAGGCAACCGTCCGCTAAAACTGTAAATTAAAGGGGAAGAGTGGATGAACAACGGCAAAGTTAGAATCTATGAATTATCAAAGGAATTGAATTTGGATAACAAAGAGCTACTAGCAATTTGCGACCAGCTCAGCATCTCGGTCAAAAGCCATAGCAGCACGATTTCCGAATCCGAGGCAGAAAACATCCGCACGGCAGCCGAAAAACTCGCAGCTACGAATGTGTCGGCCAAAAAGGAACTAGGTACAGCCAGCCCTAAGCCAAATTCACCACCGAACGGCGGACGTAACCGACCTGCTGCACCCCACAAACAGCAAATTTTGGAAATACGCAAACCCAAAATATTGAGAAATACTACTTCCAACGCCCCAGAGGCGTCAGTTGCTAACAATACCCAAGCTGCCTTGTCTGAAGCTAATCCTCCCTCTCCTCCACGGCCTTTTGCTACACCAGTCTCATCCATGAAGCCGGCGGCACCAACTCGACCCGTACCCCGGAATCAATCTGAGACTCAAGAGCAGCCTACTGTAACAGACCTGGAACAAACGCCCAATCCAAATCAGCCCTCGGAAAAAATAGCAGGGGAAAAACCGGAAAAAATAGTTCCAACCAGGTCAAAACCGGAAAAACCTCAAAAACCGCAATTAGTTGCCCCACCAGCAAGACCTGCGGCAGAAGAAGCTCAGGTGTCTGAGCCGGAGCTATCTCAGGCGGGAGACAAACCGGTTCTCAAACGCGAACGCCCCCGGACTGTCGAAGGCGATCGCGATCAAGTCAAGCCAAGAGTTGCTAAACTGCCAACTGACCAGTCCCCACCAGCTGCACCACAAAGACAGGCTCGCCCTACCCCCTCACCCACTAGACCGGAGCAGAGGGCAAGTAGACCATCACCACTAGGAGAGGGGCAACGACCCAGGCCAGCCCGTCCTGGTGAAGCTGTAGCAGCAATGCCGACCGCTACTCCACCAAGACATATGTCAGGAATGGCGGGTAAATCTGACGGATTAGGTGATGAGCCAGTTGCACCCGATCTCCTCGATTTAAAACGCCCAAGTCCGCCTCGCCCGACCAAAGGTGGCAAAAAGTGGGTAGAAGAGGAAATTATTGACGAAGTTAAAGAGAAGGCCAAGGCTGGGGTCAAAGGTAAGCGGATCAAGCCAATACTTGATGATGACTTTGAAGAAGATTTGCTGGATGAGGACGATCTAGACGCACCAACTACCGTCCTAGTCAGCCTTTCCATCGCCCGTCCTCCCAAGCCCAAAGCGACTCGACCTGTGCAGATGCCAGGTGCAACCCTTGCTAGCTCCCCAACTGCCAGAACAAGAGGTAAAAAATCTGGTTCCAAGTCTGGTTCTAGCCGTGATCACCACAACAACCGTCGCCAAGAAGCTGAAACAAAGCGCGATCGCCCAGAAAAAGTGGTAATCACAGGCCCGTTAACTGTACAAGAACTATCTGACGTTTTAGCCGTTGCCGATACAGAGATTGTAAAAATCCTCTTCCTTAAAGGCATGGCGGTGAGTATCACCCAAAATCTGGATATTCCGACAATTACCCTGGTAGGAAAAGAACTAGAAATAGAAGTTGAAACCGTCGAGCGAGAAGCAGAAGCTCGAAAAGTTACGGAAATGGTCGGCGCAGAAGACCGAGAATATCTCCACCGCCGTCCGCCAGTCGTGACAATTATGGGTCACGTAGACCACGGTAAAACAACCCTACTCGACTCGATTCGCAAAACCAAAGTGGCTGCTGGCGAAGCTGGTGGTATCACTCAACACATTGGTGCGTACCATGTGGAAGTAGAACATGAAGGCAAACCACAGCAGATAGTCTTCTTAGATACCCCCGGTCACGAAGCCTTTACCGCTATGCGAGCTAGAGGAGCCAGGGTAACAGACATTGCTGTGTTAGTAGTGGCTGCTGATGATGGTGTCCGTCCCCAAACTATTGAAGCCATTAGCCACGCCCAAGCTGCGGGAGTGCCAATTGTTGTAGCAATCAACAAAATTGACAAAGAAGCAGCACAGCCAGAGCGGGTGAAACAAGAACTCACTCAGTATGGTCTGACCGCAGAAGACTGGGGTGGTGAGACAATCATGGTTCCCGTGAGCGCTATCAGAGGCGAAAACCTAGATACGCTCTTAGAGATGATTCTGCTGGTAGCAGAAGTGGGAGAACTGTCTGCCAACCCAGACCGTTCCGCCAAAGGAACTGTAATTGAAGCACATCTGGATAAAGCCAAGGGAGCAGTTGCTACCCTGTTAATTCAGAATGGTACCCTCCATGTGGGAGATATGCTCGTAGCCGGCTCCGCCTTTGGTAAGGTACGGGCAATGGTTAATGACAGAGGAGCAAGAGTCGATATCGCCTCTCCTTCCTTTGCTGTGGAGGTGTTGGGCTTAAGTGATGTGCCAGCAGCAGGTGATGAGTTCGAGGTCTTCTATAACGAAAAAGAAGCAAGAACCCTCGCTAGCGATCGCGCAGACAGACAACGCCTATCCCGCTTGTTACAAGGACGTGTTACCCTTACAACCTTATCGGCTCAAGCCCAAGAAGGCGAGTTGAAAGAACTCAACTTGATCTTGAAGGGAGACGTGCAAGGTTCTGTGGAAGCCATTGTGGGAGCGATCAAGCAAATCCCCCAAAACGAAGTTCAAATTCGGATGCTATTGGCTACTGCTGGGGAAATCACCGAGACGGATATCGACTTAGCATCTGCCAGTAACGCTGTAATTATTGGCTTCAATACCACCTTCGCCAGTGGGGCTAGACAAGCCGCCGATGAAGCGGGTGTAGATGTCCGAGAATACAACGTAATCTACAAACTCCTGGAAGATATCCAAGATGCCTTGGAAGGTCTTTTGGAACCAGAGTTGGTGGAAGAACCATTGGGTCAAACCGAAGTACGTGCCGTCTTCCCAGTTGGCCGTGGTGCTGTTGCAGGTTGCTATGTTCAATCTGGCAAGTTAGTTCGTAACTGCAAAGTTAGGATAAGACGCGGCGGTAATGTACTCTACGAAGGCGTGCTTGATTCCCTAAAACGGATGAAAGAGGATGCCCGTGAGGTCAACGCCGGTTATGAATGCGGTGTCGGCATGGATAAATTCAATGATTGGGTTGAAGGTGACATTATCGAAGCCTACCAGATGGTTACTAAGCGCCGAACTCTTACCTTAACAAGATAGTGTTGAGGGTAAAATACTTAGAAGTTAGGAGTGATTAGTTAGAAGCGTTTAACTTCTAACTAACTCCTGACTCCTAACTCCTAACTTTAAATAATATGCCTTCATTTCGCTCTGAACCTATTTTGTGGATTCACGTCGCTGGGTTGGCGACATTGCCTGTTTTTTTAGTACTCTGCTTATTGTTCCTGTCTGTAGGCGAGCCATTCTTGCCCGTCTGGATGGAACTATTCTTGGTTGCCGCCATTGGTATTATGCCGCTGCTATGGATGCAGTTGCGTCGCCCTTTTTATATATTTGGTCTTTTAGGAATAGCCCTAAAGCCAGAAAACCTGACTGAGCGGCAACGGAAAATTCTCTGTTTAATTAATACAAAGTTAAATCGTATCCTAGCTCTAGTGGCAGCAGTATTGTCGGTTTGGATGCTGTGGTATCTCTACCAAATTGCCCCATTAGTCGCAAATACAGCTAAATTTTTACCACAATGGCGCAGCCTTGGGCTATTGTTTGCGGGGTTAGCCTTTCTAGGTAGCAATCTATTTTTACAAATTCCTGTGAGTGTAATGCGGGTTTTGGTGACTAATGACACAGAATTCGCGGCTATAGAACCATTATCTTTAGAAAAGATTAAACAGGATTTCACAATTTTAGGGGTACGAGTTAATCAAATCTTGCCCCGATTGTTGCAATCTCTATTTAGGATTAATACAGATTTATAGCAGCCCCCAAAGCAATATTATTTTACTTTAGAAAGCCGACAAATAAGCAGCAGGGGGAGCAGGGCAAAATTTATAACTCTTGACTACTGACTGTTAAAATTAAAACAAAGGAATGAGGAATTATGGCTCAAATTCCAGCTTCTAGCGATCGCCAATTTTCTGCTGATACTGAAATTTGGTATAGCCTCAAATGTGCGATTTCCACTAGTTCCGGTTTTCAACGCTGGCAACTAGAACGCGATGCTCAATTACAAGGACTTCGCTTGGAACAGCAGGTACAACGGTATTTACGAGAAACTTTAGAAACTTTAGCTTACTAAAAATTAAGTAAATCTTGTAAGCTTGTTTGCAAGCGACGGAGTTGACGGTACGCGCTCTCCAAGGGATGCCTACGGCGGTAAACTACGCCATCAACTTCTACTTTGTTTGTGGGATAATTCTTAATAATTTCGATCAGCGACACCTGTACGTCTTGACTCGCGGAAAGTACCAAAGCAGATCGCAAAGCCTGTCGATCTACTCGCCGAGACGGTGTATAAATAACTTGACTAATTTGCTCCAAAATAATATTACCAATCCGGCTATTCAGCACTTTATCTAAAAATAATTGTAGGCACAGATGGAAAAATTCTCAAGTGCAGCAAAAAGATAATCTAGAGCTACTCTCATCCTTCCCATAGGCGATCGCACTCTAATCTAATAATTAAATTGACTGCAACCATCCTAAAAAATCTCCTGTACTCGCAACATATTTTTGTATTCCTGCTGCACTCAATATTTCCTTAATCTCTTTTGTACCAAAGTCTTTAGAATTTCCACTCAACAAAATTTTCTGATCATTTAAAGATTTTTTTGGAGATGTTTTGGCATGATTAAGAATACAATGTAAAATTAAGTTATCTGTAGGATCAGGAATAAATTGTTCATTAAGGCTGGTAATGAGTATAGATGATTCTAAATTTATTAATTCCACATTATTAGCAGCCCATTCAAGAACTTTAACAAGTCGAATATTAATATCATTAATTCTCGCTTTGCTCTCAATGATTGCTTTTTCAAGGGATTTTTGAATTTCTTTAGAGTTTTGAGAATTTATATCTCTTTGTAGTTTATTTCTTTCTGCATCCAAATCATCTTTAAAACGATTGCTATTGTTACGTTCATCCTCTAGTACAGAAAGAGCTTCCATACAACAAATTGAAGGAGTACTAATTTTTATTAATGAGATTTTATCGGGATACTTAGAATCCACTAAATCATCAGTATCTTTATCCTGATTCTTAGCAAAAGTAATGAAAAAATTAGTTTCAATATAGAGCGTAATCACTAGATTTGCTCTCCTTTACTGTGCTGCATCTGCAAGCTTTTCCACAAAGCCTATCTGCGTTAATTCTTGGTATTTAGGTGGATTATCTGTTTTCCAGTTGGAGGCTAAATCTCTCAACCATCCCTCAACTAATGTTTCTAGATAATACTCAAATATCCTTTTGTTGCTAAATTTTGAATCGTATTCAGATAAAACTTCATAAGTTGGAAAGGTATATATAGTTTCTAAATTTTTACCATCCCATTTAAAAATATTAATGTTTTCACGGGTAGCGGTCATAGCAAAAGGAATTATGATTCGATTATGTTCATACTCGAACTTGAGAATTTCTTCTACTTTTGCGGTAATATCTTCTATAATGTCTCTGGCTCTAACTTTTGAGACTAAAAGCTTTTGTCCGTTTTTATCCCAGGCTGTAATGTCGGATACTTCTATTGTTTTGCCACTGAGTTGTTCAATTTCCATTTTTCAAATCCTCATGACATTGACCATTTTAAATAACATATTAATTATAGGTTATGGGCGATCGCACTCAACACTACAATAAGCGATCGCATGATGTTCTATGTGTATTATGTATATACCGCTTTCTGTTGCTTACGCTGTTACCATTTCCGGGACTGAATCAGGGGATGCTGGCTCGAAATGTAACACCATAATTTGCTCTGGGCGTAAACCAGCAGATTCATAAGTGCGTCCGTTGCGATCGCTAAATTCAACCTCAAATGCAGCACCGCCAGCTAATAATTCTACTACTGTGCCAACTTGACCACGGTACAAGTTGTATTCAGGTAGATCAACTGTCAGTGCTACTACATCCAGCAACTCAATTCTACTTTTATTCATCTTCTATTACTTCCAGATATTACAGAGGATAGCAGGTTGTTAATCTTGGGACATTAGAACCTTCTTCGATAATCCAACCACTGCGAATGGTCGTACTTTTATTTTGCCATTTGAGCGTGAAATCTAGAGTGTAGCGTTGTCCAAATTCATCACGTCGTCCCAAATGAACTTTTTGAGTTTTGACTATTTCTAAAAGAATGTGGCGCAATTCTTCAGCATTGTCTGCTGTTATACCCAAGATTGATGAAAAGAGACGGGCTTTATCTTTTCCTTTATCATGCTCTGAATTAAGGCAATAGTCACGCAGTTTACAAATGTCAACGACTGCATTTTCTGCATTTGGGATTAGATTAGTTGAATTAGACATAATTTAGAGTAAATATAGATTTTAGGGAATATAAACACGGAAAATGCCTGTGTAAATTAAGTTTTACAGCCAAGGGGCTATTTGCGCTTAAAATACACAGGCACTTCAATTTTATTTCCTTACTACATATTATACATTCAATTCATAGCAAGGGTGTACTTATTGAATTTTATTCAACTTTTTCAACTGAGTTAATGTTATTCCTTACCGCCGCCGAAAAGTTTGTATATCCCGTATCCAATAGCTGCCGCAGCAGCAACAGGTGCAGCAGCAACTATGGCAGTACCGGCAATTGCACCTCCCCCAACAAGACCACCGATACCAGCAAGGGTACTCATAATTGCAGCACCAGAAGCACCAGCAGCTACTGTTACAGCACCAGCACCAGCTACACCAGCAGCAGCCCCAATATTTGTAGCTGTTCTTGCAGCTGCACGAGCTTCACGTTCTTCCTCAGACAAATCCGGTTGATCTTTGAAGAAAGTTTCATTCATTATTTTTGCTCCAGCATAAGCCGGTCCTGCTGCCAATACAGCAGGACCAGCCGCCATACCACCTACGCCACCAGCAGCAGCTAGACCCGACGTAATTCCTGCTCCTGAAGTTGCTGCAACAGATAACCCTGTAGCAGCACTGACAGCAGCGCCTACCGCAGCACCACTCTTTGCAACCCTTCCTACTGTCTTGAAATCTTTAATGCCTAAAGTTGTTTCTACAGCAGTTTCTACAACTTCTTCAAAAATCTCAGCTTTACTGGCAATATCTTCCAAATTCATAAATCAATTTCTCTTAATCTAGTGCGCGATACAAGATCACTAGAACATAATTGTTACTAACTTGGTGACAGTATTAACACTGGTGCCATTTCGCTGCATCCCAAATCGCCAACGGAGACTTGGCAGTGAAAAAACGCATTTTTCAGCTTCAGAACGACTAGGACAAGCGGATGCCAAGCTACTTGCTTACAAACGGGAAATGATTTTAGTCGCAGCAACTTGATTTCATAAAAGCTACGCTTACGCTGCTAATGCTTTAAATACTGACTGCAAATCTACCTCATTATTACTTGGCGATCGCCAAGCTGCTTAGAATAGTAGTGATAGAGAGGATTGTAATTATGAGCGTCGTCATTCCTAATGAAATATTAACCGCAACTCGGATGACTGAAGGCGAAATGAAGCAGGAAATTGCAGTCATGCTCTTTCAAAAAGAAAAGTTAACCCTTGCTCAAGCCAGCCGATTTGCAGGTATGAATCGTATAGCATTTCAGCATCTACTCGCAAGTCGTCAAATTTCAGTGCATTATGGGGTCGAGGATTTTGAACAGGACATAAAGAACTTGCGAGCGATGGGTAGACTGTGATCAATCTTGGTCTTTCGGCTTCAATGCTGTGTTAAACGGCTGGTTACTACTATTTCTTGAGGCTTCTAACTTTTGACGAATAGCTACCTGAACCTTTTCATCAAAATCAGGGTCGTTGAGAGATGCAATAATTCTGAGTGGACGTTGGTTAATTCTGTTTAAGTACGCCTGAAATGCAGCTTGATCTTTACGATGTTTGAGAAAATACTCTCTCAACTCGGCATTAGACATTGCATCATAGTTAACGCGGCTCATCAGCAAACTCCCCGTTGGGTAGAATTTGAAACTCCAGTTCTTCGCTATAGCCAGCTAATAAATACACATTGCCAGTGCGATTGTCAACACAAACAAGATGTATGGGCTGAAGCATAACATACGTCAGTTGATAGGCGATGCGGTACAAACTCTCTAGTTGTTCAGCAGTAGGCATTCTGAACATTTCTTCATCTATTGATTATCCTAGCAAGTTTTTGATGAAAATTAATTTTTGATACTGTCCAAGTAGCTTACATAAAAAAATATCAATCAGCCAAATAACCCAGGATAATGAATCATAATTAACCTCTATAGCTTTGAGCTATCAGCCATCAGCCACCAGTTACAAGCCGGAAGCTGAGATGCCGAATGCTAAAGGCTTTTGATTCAACTTAACTAATTGATTATGAATTCCGAAAAAGTCAAAAATTCTCTAAATATTTCGCCAGCTATCCGCGTGGGAGTACTGGGTTTTGGCGGACTAGGACAAGCAGCCGCCAAGCTACTTGCTGGCAAACGGGAAATGATTTTAGTCGCAGCAGCAGATCAAAAAGGCTACGCTTACGCTGCTGAGGGTTTAAATACTAAAGAATCTATTGCAACCTACCAGTCTCAAGGTTCGGTAGGTCATTTAGAGCCAGTTGGTACCTTAACAAATCAAAGTATTCAGGATTTAATTGAAATAGCTCAACCCGTGGATGGGTATTTTCTGGCTTTACCCAACTTGCCAAATGACTTTATTCCCACTGTAGCCAAGGAGTTTATCAAATCTGGTTGGCGTGGGGTGCTAGTGGATGCGATTAAGCGCACCACTGCTGTAGAACAACTCCTGGCGATGAAAGAAGAACTGGAAGCAGCCGGGATTACCTATATGACCGGCTGTGGTGCAACTCCGGGATTGTTAACCGCCGCCGCCGCTTTAGCCGCCCAAAGCTACGCCGAAATTCATCAAGTCGAAATCACCTTCGGGGTGGGAATTGCTAACTGGGAAGCTTACCGTGCCACCGTGCGAGAAGACATTGGCCATATGCCTGGTTATACAGTGGAAACTGCTAAAGCGATGACTGACGCGGAAGTAGAAGCACTACTAGATAAAACTAATGGTGTGCTTACCTTGAAGAATATGGAACACGCTGATGATGTCATGTTAGAAGTAGCGGGAATTTGCGATCGCGATCGCGTTACTGTTGGTGGTGTAGTTGATACTCGCAATCCCAAAAAGCCCCTCAGCACCAACGTTAAGGTAACAGGGCGTACCTTTGAAGGGAAGATTTCTACTCATACCTTTACTCTGGGAGATGAAACCAGTATGGCAGCCAATGTCTGCGGGCCAGCTTTCGGCTATCTCAAAGCTGGTAGACAATTGCACCAACGCGGCATTTATGGAATATTCACTGCTGCCGAAATTATGCCCCAATTTGTTAGGTAAGAGTTAGGAGTTAGGAGTTAGGAGTTAAAAACTTAAACTTGAGTTTAAAATTTACAATTTCAAACTCTTAATTCCTAACTTTTTCTAAGCTAGTGGGATTTCTGGAGAGAAAATATCTGTGAAATTTTCCTCAAGCAGTAAATCTGGTGTTTGCATAATGAATGGAAGTTCGGCTCCCACAAGTCCTCTTTGGATGCGTTCTAAAGTTTCACTAAAAACGACAAATAGAGGATATATGATATTAGAACCCTCACTCAAAATATGACTATGGCGGAGAGGCATCAACCACTCATAATCATTGTCTAGCCAAACTTGGGTTTGTCGCCAACGTCCTAACAAATCAGAAAAGTCTTCATCAGCGCGGTGAATAAAGACTAATATTTCTGCTTCAGTTTTGATTTTCCACTCTGGATCGCACATCAAAATTGCCACATCACAGGGTAAGCAAATCGTTTGCCCTGCTGTTGTAGCAGTGTTGCGAATACGGACAATTGGCAAGGGTATAGTGATAACACTTTCATCTGGACGGCGCAGACTGGGAATCATCTCTAAGTATGGCCGATGTTGCTTTAGTAAGGCGATCGCAGCTAGATGATTGCTGTACTCTGCCAAACTCGTTTCGTAGTGAGATTTTTGCACAGTCATAATTTATTAAATAGTATATGTAGGGTGTGTTACGGCTTCCGTAACGCACCATTTATAAGGATTTGGTGCGTTACGCTGTCGCTAACGCACCCTACGTATCTGTTCAGAAATCAAATAGTAGTCCTATAAGTTAAGAATAAAATTAAGTAGTTAGGAATTAAAAGTTATGAAAAAAAGTTTTAACTCCTAACTTTTAATCCCCTATCCCAACTTTTCAAATACTGCAAACATAGGCAGATACATCGCTAGCAAAATGGTTCCAACCATCCCCCCTAGAACTACAATCATCACTGGTTCCAAAATACTGGTCATTGCTTTGACTGCTTGCTCAACTTCATCTTCATAGAAATCGGCAACTTTCATCAACATTGCATCTAATTCTCCAGTTTCTTCTCCAATACTAATCATCTGAATTGCCATAGCCGGAAAAACGCTTTCACTTTGTTGTAAAGCAATGCTAATCATACCTCCTTGTTGAATCTCAAGGCGGGCTGCATCTATGGCATTGGCAATCACTTGGTTTCCTGATGTATCTCGGACAATTTCTAAACAAGTTAAAATTGGCACACCTGAACGAGTCAAAGAACCAAAAGTTCTGCTAAAGCGGGCGACCGAAGATTTTTGAATTAAGTCGCCAAACAACGGTACTTTCAGGGAAAGACGATCAATTGTTAGGCGACCACCAGGAGTTTTACCGAATTGTCCATAGGCAAATTTCAGTCCGACAATAATAAAGAGAAGGATGACAGCCTTCGGACTTCTCAAAAATTTACTAGCATCCATCAAGAATTGCGTTAGAGGTGGTAGTGTAATTCCAATTTGTTCAAAAATCGTGGCAAAAATGGGAATCAGAAAAATGGTCATACCGAGAAAGATTGCAACTGCGATAAAACCCACGACTACTGGATAAGATAATGCTGATTTAATTTGGTTTTGTAATCGGGCAACATCTTCTAACAACTTGGCTAAACGATTCAATACTTCGTCTAGAACACCACCAACTTCGCCAGCTTGAATCATACTTACATATAATCCATCAAAGCAGTCAGGATGCTTTCGCATTGACTCGGAAAGATTCATTCCGCTTTGAACATCAATGCTAATATCCGCAATAGCTTGTTTCAGTTTAGGGTTACTACACTGTTCAGAAAGTACCCCCAGACTTCTAACGATCGCAACTCCAGCATTCATCAAAACAGCGAATTGACGGGAAAAAACGGCTTTGTCTTTCACAGAAACCTTAACTAAGGAATTCTGGAATTTTTTGAAAGCAACATCTGGTTGAAATCCTTGAGATTGTTTCAGTTCTTGGATTACAAAACCTTGATCTCTGAGATTAGTACGAGCTTGTACCAAGGATTCGGCAACAACTTTTTCTGTTCGGGATTTTCCTTGAGAATCCCGCACACGGGCAACATAGTTTGGCATAAATTAATTCAAAATGGGCATTGGGAAAATAACAGGCAGGGGGATAGAAGTTCTTTAATTTTGTTAGCGAGTCCGCATTCGCTTTTAGCGTCTGTCTGCGACACCCTGCGCGAACGTAAGAGAGCGTCATTTTGAATTGATTTGTCTCCAGTTGGTTTAATGCGCTTTGGCAGCCGCACCGGGTTTCGCACCTGCTGCTTGTGGTGGAACACTACCCATGAGACGTTGAATTTCATCTGGCTTAGAAGTTTTAGACATCGCCGCTTCAAAGGAGATCGTTCCTGCTTTGTACATATCGGCTAAAACTTTCTCCAGAGTTTGCATCCCCAATTTGCCGCCAGTTTGAATAGCTGAGTAAATTTGAGATGTTTTGCCTTCTCGAATCAAGTTGGAAATAGCGGGAGTGACAATTAGAATTTCTTGAGCCATTACCCGACCATACTCACCGGGTTTAGGGTTTTTCTTGGACACCAAGGTTTGGCTAAATACTGCCACTAACGAGTTAGATAACTGCACCCGCACCTGAGTTTGTCTTTCATGGGGGAAAACGTCAATAATCCGGTCAACAGTTTGTGCTGCCGAACTAGTGTGTAGAGTCCCAAATACCAAGTGTCCTGTTTCCGCAGCCGAAATCGCCAAAGAAATCGTTTCCAAATCGCGCATTTCCCCCACCAAAACAATATCTGGGTCTTCCCGCAAAGCTGCTTTCAAGGCATTAGCAAAGCTCTTGGTATCTTCACCCAGTTGCCGTTGGTGAACCAAGCTTTTAATTGGTTCGTAGACAAATTCAATTGGGTCTTCCACCGTTAAAATATGCTCTGCCTTGGTGCGGTTAATTAAGTCAATCATTGCCGCTAGGGTAGTTGTCTTGCCGGAACCTGTAGGGCCTGTCACCAGAATTAGTCCTCTGGGCTTATCTATCATTTCCCGCACCACATCTGGCAAACCTAATTTTTCAAAGTTAGGAATCTTAGAACTTAATGCCCGCAAGCAAGCAGCATAAGAACCACGTTCTTTATAGACATTTACCCGGAAGCGAGCCAAACCCTTAACACCATAGGAACAATCCAACTCCCAGGTCTGCTCTAAGGTTTTACGCTGGGTGTTGTTGAGCATACTAAAAATCAGCCTTTGACACTGATCGGCTGTCATTATATGCTCACCTATGGGGGTGAGTTTGCCACTGATGCGGAAATAGGGAGGCAAACCTGCGGATAAATGCAAATCCGAGCCACCCATTTCAATCAATTGCTCCATCAGGTCTTCAATCATCATTTCCATAGTTCTGTTTCCTTTTAATGTTTGTTATTTGTCCTTTGTCCTTTGTCATTTGTCATTTGTTTAAAGTTACTAACCATCGACCAATAACCAATGACCAATGACCAATGACTAATGACTAATGACCAATGACCAATGACTAATGACCAATGACTAATGACCAATGACTAATGACCAATGACCAATGACCAATGACCAATGACCAATGACCAATGACCAATGACCAATGACTACTTTTGATACCGAGATGTCATACAGTAGGGACAATCCAGCCATTCAGGTTTTAATGTGGCATCGCAATTCAGGCAGGTAAGACCAGTCTTGCGTTTGGCTTTTAACTCGGCTTCTAAACCTGTATCAGTAAACGTCACTCGTTCTACTTCTTCCAGGGTGGTAGCACCTTGGCGCACTAAGTCCAAACTGTAAGTCAGCAAGGTTTTCATCCCCTCTTCTATTGCCACTTCCTTGATGCGTTCCGTGGGTGCTTCTTGGTTGATGAGAGTTTGCAGGTTTTCGGTAACTCGCATGACTTCATAAACACCACAACGCCCTTTGTAGCCGACTCCATTACAGGCTGGGCAAAGCTGATTTTGACTTTTGGCTTCAGCGATCGCTGCTAATGTCAAGGTGTTAGCTTTATAGAAGGTGACTTCAATATCTGAGGAAGCTGATAGACCATAACGAGCCAGTTCCTGGACGGTAGGAGTATAGGGGATGCGACATTCAGAACAGACACGCCGCACCAAACGTTGAGCTAAAACGCCAATTAGGGAACTCGAAACCATGAACGGCTCAATACCCATTTCTCCCAAACGAGCGATCGCACCTGGGGCATCATTGGTATGTAAGGTAGTTAATACTAAGTGACCCGTCAAGGCTGCTTCAATTGCTGTTTTTGCCGTTTCTTTATCCCGCGTTTCACCCACCAGTAGTACATCTGGATCTTGCCGCAAGAAAGCCCGCAATGCTGTTGCAAAATCTAGCCCTTTTTCCCGAATTACCTGTACTTGAGTAATCCCTGGAAGACTATACTCAATTGGGTCTTCCACAGTACTGATATTAATACCAGGATCATTCTTTTCTGATAATGCAGAATACAGCGAGGTTGTTTTCCCAGAACCAGTTGGCCCAGTCACCAAAATTAGACCAAAAGGACGACTAACCATATCCTGGACAATACGCAAAGTCTCCGGATCGGTAATTAACTTATTCAATCCCAATTGGGTCGAGGAGTTATCCAAAATCCGTAGCACCACCTTTTCCCCGTAACGACTGGGTAAGGTGCTGACCCGGAAATCTACTTTACGTCCCTCAAACATCCGGCGGATGCGTCCATCTTGGGGTACACGCCGTTCCGCAATGTCTAAATTGGAGATGATTTTAAATCGGGCTGTCACCGCCGGGATAATTTTTTTCGGTAGGGGAGGGAAAGCTTCGCCCAGTATCCCATCCTTCCGAAAGCGAATGCGTAAGTTTTCTTCTTGGGGTTCGATATGAATGTCAGAAACCTTCTCATGCAAAGCTTTAGCCAGGATTCTGTTAACTAGGTTGATAACTGGGGCATCCTCTGCACCCTTCATCGCCGCCCCTAGATCAGCCTCCATTTCTTCAGGAGCATCAGCAAGATCGAGATTTCCGAGGTTTTCTAAATCCTGATTAATATCTGTAAACTTTTCTTGTTCCAGGTGCTTTTGCTTAACAGCCATTTCATCCAGGTACTGGTTGATTAGGTGTTGGTAGTCTTCCTGGGTAATCACCATCCGCTGCAATGCTAATCCTTGGGGGCGCAAGATGCGGTTCAGGTCATCGGAAGCCTCTAGATTATCTGGAGCAACCATTGCCACCAAAACTGACGGCGGGGTTTGGTCTTCGTGTTTTGACAGTGGTACTAGACGATGGCGACGGCAGATATCGATTGGGATGAGGGTTTCAATCAGGTTCCCCATCATCGTGTTGGCAATGGAGTTGACTTCCGGATCGAGGAATTCAACTCCGTATAGGATCTTAAGTTCAAATAGCTGCTGTTTTTTGTATTGCCTGAGCAACTCAGGTGATAGTTGTTGTCCAGTTATTGACTCTAGTACTTCTGTTAGGGGTCTGCCAGATTTGCGGCTTTCAATCAGGGCCTGCCTCATCTGGTCGGTATTAACATAGCCAGATAGCACTAGCTGGTTGCCGAAGGGCGAAAACTCTGTTCTGGTAGTTAGAGCGGTACTGCGCCGTTGTGCTGACGAGTAAGTCATAAGTGAGCAATTGAGTAGGGGAAACCTCTATTTAGAGTATTCCCCGACTGTGAGGCAGAATTCTCATTTACCAAAAAAGTCTTAAGTCGCCGAACTTCTGAGCTGTATTGAAACATCTCTTGGCTTGATTGCGTCTACGCAAATTTTAATCCTACCTTCTATCAGCTAATCTACCAAAGGGATGTTTTAATAGCTTTGATTGTCATGGTTTAGTGAAATTTATTAACTCAAATCAAGAGGCATCATAGTGGAAAGTAATATCAAACGACACCTGGTAATTATTGGGGGAGCCGAAGACAAAGATGGAGATTGCCAAATTCTGCGAGAGTTTGTGCGACGTGCTGGAGGTACGAAGGCGTACATTGTAATTATGACGGCGGCGACAGAATTACCAAGAGAAGTTGGAGAAAATTATATTAAAGTATTTGAGCGGCTGGGAGCCGAGAATACTCGTATTGTTGATACGGAAACCCGCGAAGATGCATCTTCATCTACCGGATTGGAAGCAATTAATAAAGCAACTGGGATATTTTTTACTGGTGGAAATCAAGCTCGCATCATCAACATTCTCAAGGACACCGAAATCGATGTGGCAATTCATAACCGATTCTCTGAAGGCGTAGTTATCGCAGGTACAAGTGCGGGCGCTGCGGTGATGCCAGACGTAATGATTGTAGAAGGCGACTCAGAAACACATCCTCGGATTGAATCTGTTGAGATGGGTCCAGGTTTAGGCTTCCTACCAGGGGTGGTGATTGACCAGCATTTTTCCCAGCGCGGACGCTTGGGACGTTTAATTTCAGCTTTGATACTAGAACCTGCTGTTTTAGGATTTGGTATTGACGAGAATACCGCTATGGTAGTGACAGATGACCAAATTGAAGTGATTGGCCAAGGCGCTGTCACAATTGTTGATGAATCAGAAGCTACGTATAACAATGCGGGCGAAATTTTGAAGGATGAGCCTTTGGCAATTTGCGGCGCAAAGCTTCATATTTTGCCAAATGGCTTTAAATTTAACCTCAAAACTCGTCAACCTATCCTAAATAATGGCTCTGCGGTAAATGTGTCTGTACCAGCTGGTTCAACCAATAATTAACTTTTAGCAGCTGCATTTAAATTGATTGAGTACTCAATACTTTTAGATTTTATCAGAAAGAATTCAGGTTTTTTGGTAGTGATTTTAAACCTGTAGAGACGCGAAATTTCGCGTCTCTACCAAAGATTTCGGGCTTAACCCAAGCGTATTGCCCTAGAACTAATTCACGTCTCGCAGCTTGCGAGTGTTATCAACTAAACTTTGAGCAAATTGGTCGAACCTTTGGGAGAGTTTCTCATCTACCAGCTTGCCTTCAGGACTGAAAGCACCCCAAGCTTGTCCGATCGCAATTTGTTCTGGAATTACCCAACCATGCACCCACCTGATAATTAACCGTAGATCGTTGAGAGCATTACTATTAGACTGACCACCCAAGACACTAATTAGTCCTGTTACTTTACCCGACAGTTGGTCAAAGCTCATCAAATCTAAGGCATTTTTCAGGATACCACTAACTCCACCATGATACTCAGGTGTCGCTAAAATTAATCCATCGGCGCGACTGACTGTATCCTGCAACCGTTGAACATCTGGATACTCTGGATACTCTTTTGCGCCATTACAAAATGGTAGCTGCAACTGCCTTAAATCGAGAATTTCTATTTCTGCACCTAGAGCTTCTACCCTTTGCCCCGCTACAAGTAAAGCAAGCTGGGTATAGGAGTTGGGTCTTAAACTACCACCAATGCCAACAATTTTTACCATAATTAACCCACAAATTACTAAAAACACTAATATCACGTAATTTTTTGAAAAGCGGAATCGTTATGATTATGTTGATCTTAACGATTTGTATCAGAATGTGTCAAATTAAAGTTTAGTGGTAACAGTCAAGACTTGCGGGGCGATCGCGCAACGATCAAGATTGTCATCAAATATCTTAGACTAGCTTAGTTGTCATCTCACTGGGGAATAAAATTATCCAGGCTGTTCAACTTCAGACAATAGCCGCAAGAAACTTGGGAATGATTTTGTATGGAAGTTAAACTAGATAAGAAAAGTGTAATTTCCAGTTATTACAATTTTGCAGAGAAGAATAGGCATAAAACCATAGCTCAACTTGTGCCAGCAGACAAAGGGTAATTATTATGACAAATTTGGGAAAAAAAGCATTGATAAAAGGGCAGTCGTCAAAGCGCGTTGCTTGGGTTAGTGCTGTGGCAGCTAGTTTGATTATGTTGCCAGGAATTTTTGGAAGTACTCCTGTTTTGGCACAAAAAGCAGAGAGCAACTCTCTCGATTATGGCGAGTTGATCAAAAAAGCGAAGGCGGGAGAAATCGAAAAAGTTGAGATTGACGAAGCCGAACAGCTAGCAAAGGTTTATCTCAAGGGGCAGAAGGATAATACGCCGCCGCAACAGGTAAGACTTTTGGTGCAGAACACAGAGTTGATTAACATACTCAAAAAAGAAAATGTTGATTTTGGCGAAGTTTCCTCTGCTAACAGTCGAGCTGCTGTTGGACTGTTGATCAATCTCATGTGGATTTTGCCACTGGTGGCTTTAATGCTATTGTTCCTGCGGCGCTCTACTAATGCTTCTAGCCAAGCGATGAATTTCGGCAAATCGAGAGCTCGCTTCCAAATGGAGGCAAAAACTGGAGTTAAATTTGAAGATGTAGCTGGGGTTGAAGAAGCTAAAGAAGAATTAGAAGAAGTTGTAACTTTCCTCAAACAGCCAGAAAGATTTACCGCTGTAGGCGCACGTATTCCCAAAGGAGTGCTATTAATTGGCCCTCCTGGTACTGGTAAAACTCTACTAGCAAAAGCGATCGCTGGAGAAGCAGGTGTACCATTCTTCAGTATTTCCGGTTCGGAATTTGTGGAAATGTTCGTTGGTGTGGGTGCATCGCGTGTGCGTGACCTCTTCAAAAAAGCCAAAGATAATGCTCCATGTCTAATATTTATTGATGAAATAGACGCAGTAGGTAGACAACGGGGTACTGGTATCGGTGGCGGTAACGACGAGCGCGAACAAACCCTTAATCAACTGCTCACTGAAATGGATGGTTTTGAAGGTAACACAGGGATCATTATTATTGCTGCCACTAACCGCCCAGATGTTCTAGATTCAGCGTTACTCAGACCAGGACGTTTTGACAGACAAGTGATGGTGGATGCACCGGATCTCAAAGGACGACTAGAAATTTTGCAAGTCCACGCCCGGAATAAGAAAATTGATCCTAGCGTATCATTAGAAGCGATCGCTCGTCGCACTCCTGGTTTTACTGGTGCAGATTTAGCCAACTTACTTAACGAAGCTGCCATTCTCACCGCTAGAAGGCGCAAAGAAGCTGTCACCCTTTTAGAAGTTGATGCTGCTATAGATCGAGTTGTTGCAGGTATGGAAGGTACCGCTTTAGTAGACAGCAAGAGCAAGCGCTTAATTGCCTATCATGAAGTAGGTCATGCTTTAGTCGGCACATTGATCAAAGACCATGACCCTGTGCAGAAAGTTACACTCATCCCACGCGGACAAGCGCTAGGATTAACTTGGTTTACTCCCAACGAAGAACAAGGGTTAGTCTCGCGTTCTCAACTAAAAGCTCGGATTACTGCAACTTTGGGTGGTCGCGCCGCCGAAGAAATTGTTTTTGGTAAGCCAGAAGTGACCACAGGTGCAGGGAATGACCTACAACAGGTGACAGGGATGGCGCGGCAAATGGTGACACGGTTTGGGATGTCAGACTTAGGCTTATTGTCCTTAGAAAATCAAAGTGCAGAGGTATTTTTGGGACGCGACTGGATGAATAAATCAGAGTATTCTGAAGAAATTGCTGCCAAGATTGACTCACAAGTAAGAGAAATTGTCAACAATTGTTACATCAAGGCAAAAGAACTGTTGCAAGAAAACCGCATAGTTTTGGAGCGTTTAGTGGATTTACTAATAGAACAGGAGACAATTGAAGGTGATTTATTCCGCAAAATTGTTGCTGATAATGCCCAAGTAGCTGATGAAAAATTGGCTGTATCTCATTAAATAAGATGCAAAAGCCAATAGTCTATCAACTCTAAACTATTGATGAAAAAGTAGTTAGGAGGAGATAGTGCATTCGTTGTCGGAGTTTCCCAGGTTAAAGCAACCGCAATTCAGGAGCCAGAAGTCAGAATAAATGAGTGTGCGACTGGCTAGGGTGTTAACTTTGTACTATTTTAGGTGTTCAAGATTCATGTAAAATATATGCCAGTAGTTCTAATCAAGCGGACTACGAACAGCTTTACCACCCCTATTAAGTACATGGGTACAAATCATCGTGGTTTTTACGTCCTTGTGTCCGAGTAATTCCTGCACTGTGCGGATGTCGTAGCCGTTTTGTAATAAATGGGTAGCAAAACTGTGGCGAAACCTATGACAACCCACCTTTTTCTGAATACTGGCTTGACGAACCGCTTGTTTTAAAGCTTTTTATAAACTACTTTCATGAAGGTGGTGACGACGAACTTCACCACTACAGGATTCTTTAGAGATGGTTCGAGAAGGAAAAACAAACTGCCAAATCCAATCATACTTGGCTCTGGGATATTTTCTTTCTTTCGAGGAGTTTCTTTGGACGTTGTTCCATTGGAAGTTGTGCAGAAAATTCCGTGTAATATCCTAAATAGGGATGTTATACGGAAACTTTCCGTATAAAACCAAGGGATACACGGAAAAATTCCATATAATCCTCCCGTCAAGGGTGGATATACGGAAAAATTCTGTATAATATCCAAAGTAGGGGTTTAAAAAAGCAGTTTTCCGTATATCCAGAAAGAAGGTAGCTGTAATGCTTGATACATTAGGATTTAGAAAAAGATTATACGGAAAGTTTCCGTATAATAAATAGTTATCTGGCTCCGCAGAGAGTCCTTGCACTGCTTCTTCGAGGCGATCTACAGACCCGAAAACATTTAGGAGACGATTCAGATGGGGGTATCCGAGAGAAGATCGATCAGCAATACAATTGTCCAAAATTTCTTGGTTGTGGTTTTGAGAAGAAATAACTAATATTAATTGGCAGAGGCGCAATTTTTCCTTGGGGTAAACTATGCCAGCAAGTATACAAATCGGATTATTCGCTCTAGGGGCAGTTCTTATTTTAATTGGATTTGCCGGAGGTAACTTTAAGCTGTTTGGTGCTGAAGTAGCAGCAACTATTTCTAATCGTTTTCTACGCTTTATAGCAATCGTCTTTGGTGTTGTTCTGCTCGTTGCAGCAGGAGTGACCTCGATTCCTTCTAACCCCCCAGTAAACCAGTCTTCTTCAGGCGCTAGTCAAAGTCCGTCTTCAGATTCATCTTCCAGTCAACAATTTCTTCGTGGTACTGTTGCAACTGTTGTTAATGGCGATCTAATGTGCTACATCACTATCGATACTGAAAATGGTCGGTTTAGTGACTTGGGCGCGGACTTCGATTTGTGTACAGAAGAATGGGTAGGACAGAAGGTTTCAGTTTCAGTTAAACCTACAAGAGTTAATGATTGTCAAAGTGCTGAGCCTTGTGGCAAAACTAAAGATATATTTTTGATTACAGCAATGAATAAAGTAAATTAAATCTGATGTGTAGTTCAGGTAGCTAACAACCGTGTTGCAGCGGAAAGTGCTAATCCACTTCGTTGATGTCCAGTGCGATCGCCGATCTTGTAGGGTGCGTTAATGGAATGTAACGCACCTTATTTGTTTTTCAGCTGTCTTGTCGATCGAGGATAAAGGTGAGCCGATCTTGTAGGGTGCATTAACGAAGTATAATTCGCTAACCTCATCACAAATCCTTACAGTAAAGCTCGAAGGCTGTAAAATGAGGTACAGATGAAAATCAGAGCGTGATGTGAGCGAAACCGTCTATATTGAAACCAGTATTTTGGGCTATCTCACAGCAAGATCGACCAAAAACTTGATCCTCGCCGCCAATATGGAGATCACAAAGGACTGGTGGGAATTTCGTAGAAATGCCTTCATTCTATACACTTCTGAGGCAGTTCTAGACGAAGTGCCACAGGGAGATGTAGAAATCGCCGCTCAACGACTGGAGATTCTCCGTGATTTTCCTTTATTGGCATTGAACCAAGCTGTACAAGGTTTAGCTGTTCAATTCTTGACCCGAAGCAATCTGCCTCCGAAAGCAAGGGTGGACGCAATTCACATTGCCGCCGCGACTGTCCACGGTATGGATTATCTTGTTAACGTGGAATTGTAAGCATATTGCCAATGCTCAAATCGAGGGAAAGTTGGCGGAGATTAGTCTCGATTTCGGCTATGTACTGCCTATCCTTTGCACACCCAACGAACTAATGGGAGATTAAGCCATGTGGACAGATGAGATTGTCGAAGAGATCCACCGAATCCGTGAAGGGTATGCCAAATCGTTCAATTATGATTTGGATGCAATCTTTGCAGATCTACGCAAGAAGGAAGCAGAAAGCGGCAGAGAAGTCGTGAACTTGTCGCCAAAGAGCGGTCTAACAAGTCGATGAAGCGGGCGGACAACAGATTTTGGTAGTGACGTAAAGGATATTAACCGCCGCTCAACTTAGTCGTTATGCCGCTTAATCCTCGGTAGGGACGTAGCCGAAAGCTTATCTGTTAGTATTCAGAGGCAAGTTAGCGTTGGCTTTGTCAGTGAGGTCGTAACTTAAGGTTGCTGGTCAAGCGATCGCAGAAAAATTTAGCCTGAAACAAGTTGGGTGTATTGCACCTTTGCTCTTTGTTTAAAACTGTCGAAATCGATGACCTCTGATGTTTTTGCAGTTTCCCAAATTTCATTGACTATCTCTGTCAATGCAGGTATTACAAGTAAGATATATTGCCCCACCCCTCTAACATTTCCACCGATAACCTTTAATGCAGAAGGCATCTTCTCTGGAAAGTCTTGCCAATCCTGTTGAATCCAAAAAACGTCATCATCGATAACGACAAGTTGTTTATCTCTCAGACTATCATCAAAACCGCTCTTGTTAAGAAATTCGACTATCTTTCGGACAGTTTGGAGAGATATCTCTTGCCGAAGGTGCTTGATTGCGCGAACTTCTAGAATTTGTTCCCACGTATAAATAACAGTAGGTTTGCGAGACTTGCCGATCCTTTGAGGCACAACAAGTTTCTTCAATTCCAAGTACTGAAGCCGATTTGAAGTAGTTGCTGTCAATGCCAGTGTTTCTGGTCGTGTAAAACCTTCTATAAGAGACATACGATGAAGATCAGTATTGACGTATTACTTTTTTGCAATTTTATAATATATTTGCTTACAATTTACATTTAAAATGATATTATCTGTTGGATATTATAGATGTCTAAGGCAATCTAAAATTTTGAAGGCACACTTCATTTGTCATGTACCAAGCTAATCTTGAGTTCAATTTAGTTTGAGATTATGTCGCAGTCTGGGATGCTAGAACTAGCTCACAAAAAACTTTATTGGCCGAAACCTGACAAGATCTGGACACCCAGTGGATCTGGCCCAAAGGTTTATGCTGAATTAGCTAGAGAAAAAATTGGGGAGAAAATCAAGAGACAATTCCCAAAAGATGCAAAAGGTGTAAAAGTTAGCGTTTTGGCAGCTAACCCAGAAGGTGATGAAACAGAAGCGCCACTTGCTATCGTCTGCCAGTTTAGTAAATCTGTCTCTTCAGCAATAATTAAAGAAGTTCATCGACTAGCGTGGAGTTTTAGTCGGGCGCGATCGCTGATCACAATAGAACCTCACTTACTTAGGGTTTGGTCATGCTGCGAACCACCGACTGAGAAAGATGAACTTAACGAAGTCATAAGTTTAACTGAGGCTAATCTTTCTGAACAAGCAGCTAATGCGCTGCAATGGGTTGAATTAGTTTCTGGACAATTTTTTCAAGCGCATGAAAACCGCTTTAAGAGAAGTGGCGCAGCCGATCAGATGCTCTTGGATAATCTTAAGGAAGTTCGAGAGCAACTTCAGAAAGATGGTTTGGATATTGAAACTATCCACGATCTATTAGCAAGAATCATTTTTATTCAATTTTTATTTCAGAAGCAAGATTCACAAAGAACACGCTTTTTGAATGAGCATATCCTAGAAGGTTTGCACACACAAAGAGTGTTATCTAAATCTTATCGAGAATTACCTCAGCTTATTCTGAAACAAAGTTGGAAGGCTTTAAGTAAGCGATTTCAAGCTGCGATCATAGAACCTGATGAACAAACTAATCGAGGTATCATTTGTTCTGAGAGTTGTGTAACTGTACATACTTCTGAAGATCATATTGATATTCTTAAGGCTGCTTGCTTGATTTATAACAGCAAACTCGCAGTATATTATCTATTCCTGTCTAATGGATTTTTTGCTTCTTACCGACCTAAAGTTACAGTGAATGATTTACTAAATGTCCCTATTCCGATCGCTAGTAATGTTAACTTAGACGATATAAAAACTTATAATGATGTTGATAATTTCACTAATAATTTATTCTCACTCAAAGATAGTGAATCTGTATTAGTTAACGACCTATTTAATTATACTTTGCCAGATTTTAAGGGAGGTAGCTCTTCTCCAGGAAGACAAAGAACTAACCGACTAAAACTCAATTTACTTGAGAGTGATAATGAAAGAGAGCTTAAAGAATATTGCGATTATTTTTTGTGTGTAATTAAAGCTGGATTTGGGCAAGACAAGAAAGTTTGTGCAACCATTTTTCAAGAGGCAACAAACGATTATCTGCCTGTTCGATTAGTTGCAATATATCTAAACAAATCAATCCACGAGGGAATAAAAATTCAGACTATTAACTCGCAGAATTTACTCAAGCTATTGAATGAGTTAAATAACTCATTCATGGCACAACCTAATTCTGATACTGGAGGGATTTTTTATCAGCGCGTAGCTAGATTATATACCTCTACTGAATGGCATGGAGAACAAGTACCAACAGTGTATTTGATCAAACCAGACAAGATTCGTTACTGGACTCGTTCTATGGCATTGCGAGATGCGGATGAAGTTTCCGCCGATATTATGCTGGGACGTACAGAATTGAGTATAGAACTGGAAATTGTTCCTCAATAACAGCATGAGCAGAAGAAAAATATCAAAACAGACGATAGGTGAATCAAGGTGGAGTGACACACCCGATTTTGTTGATTTGGCTAAAACATGGAAACCTGACGCTATTTCAACTCTTTTAAAATTAATTTGGGAAGGATATGATTTGTGTTCCCAAGAAGTTTTATCAAAAGTTGACATATCGCAAGCAGATGACCAGCTAGAACGAGAAATGAAATTACAAGCAACTATCTTAACTGTCTATATGCACCCTTCTCTAGAGAAGCAGGAATGCTTGGTTATCTTCTTAAAGGTATTCCTGAAACAGCATTTAAAAATATTGCAGTAGCTGTTCCGTGCGTTTTATCCGACCATCCAGATTTTTCAGGACATAATCATAAAATCTCAGATCATCAGCGTAATCTGCCAGTCGGTAAAACGTATCCAGTAAAATTTCGTTGCCATCACTTACTTTTACAATTGACAAAACAGTCCAGCGTAAAAAAGACAACAAGGAAAGGAAAAGATCCAGAAGCACTTGAAAGTTGAGGGCTGAGGGCGATCGCGGCATAATCTAGCGATAATAAAATTCCACCTCTTTTTCTAGAATCTTGATATCATAGTTGCCAAAGAAATCGTGACCTAATAAACCTATGTTAGCTTGTGGAGCGATCGCTACCTGGAAATTATTCGCTACAACTCCACCGACGTTAAGAGATTTTACCTGACTGGTTGAGAATTGGACTTGGCTACCATCAGCAATTTGGGCTTGTATTATACCTGTAGCTTTTAGTTGCAAAGTACTTGCCATATTTTGAGTAATCAAAGTAGTACTAGCACCTGTATCTACAATCATTTCAAAGGTTTTTTTGTCGTTGAAGCTAACATCAATTACAGGAGTTCCACCAAAGCGACGTTTGATCGGAACCCGAAAAACTCTGTTGTCTGAAGGTGCGGTTGTATAACCACAAAGCCTTCCCAATCCAACAATTTTACCAGAGGAGGTGATCATGAAACATACTCCTGGATCTGCAATTGTTACTTGATTGAACAATACTAAAAATACTAGTGTTGGCATAAGTGCGTAGGCGTAGCGCGCACTTCTCTGCGAGAGGTTGCGCCAACGGCATACTTCGACTGCGCTCAGTACAAGAAGCTCACTGACTGTCGTAAACATTGCTGTTAAATTAATGGTTTTAATCCTACGTTTACAATATATTTTGTTTAATATGTTCACCTAATTTGTGTATTTTCAGGATAGTTATTGAGAGTTTTTATTTGGTCTTTTGTCTATCTATAATAAAATTTATTTCTTAGCCAATATATATTAGCTAGAATTACCGATTGATAAATTAAAGATTAGATAAAGATATGATGAAACTACTGAGAGTTAATTTACAAAGTAAGTAGGTGGGCGGGAAAATTTATAACTATGTAACGAAACCTTAACCAGAGCGATTAGAGTCAAATTTAATATGTTGTGTGCTGTAGTTCCCTTTTTCTCCCCTAGCTTTAACGCCATCAATCACGGCGTAAGCGAGATCTAACTCATCATCAAAAATTTGCCCACATAGTTCATCTTTTTTAAGGTGCTGCCACTGCCACTCCAATTCAATTGGGTTCATCTCGGAGCAGTAT
>Ga0209591_10001654_pt1 | contig 27333 bp, 26 predicted proteins | sample MAT01_FD_187207 | JGI IMG/M metagenome (GOLD analysis project Ga0209591, IMG submission 187207) | Freshwater microbial communities from Lake Fryxell liftoff mats and glacier meltwater in Antarctica - MAT-01 (SPAdes) (version 2) | ecosystem: Environmental > Aquatic > Freshwater > Ice > Liftoff... | reverse complement strand
CCACTAAATACATACATTAGGTTGACAGATGACACAGTTCAAGGTACACGAGAATTGTCCTAAGTGTGGTAGTAGAGATAATGTAGCAGTATGGGAAGATGGTAGTAAGTACTGCTTTACTCAAGGGTGTGACTTCGTAGTCATATCAAAGGAATATGCTGAAAAAACCGTGCGTTCTGGCGCAAAATTCTTTCGGCTGCCAGACCTGGAAACTGTACCCGAAAGTGTTCGTGGTATTAGTGTAAAAACCCTAAACGCTTACCGCGTAGGTATGACCGATGCGGCGATTGTATTTCCATACACTGACCATACGGGAGTGGTAGGGGCAAAGTTTAGAGGGTTAGATAATTGGAGTACCAAAAATTTTTGGTACAAAGGTAATTCCTTGGGGTTGTTTGGGATACAGACTGCACGCAAAGGAAAGCCCGTGATTTTGTGCGAGGGTGAGTTTGATGCCCTCGCTGCATATGAAATGATGGGATTTACCCACAATTGTTTATCAGTGGCACACGGGGCTAGCGGGGCTAGTGCAGACATAGGTAAGCATATAGAGTGGTTGGGACAATACGGCACTATATATGTGTGCTTTGATGGTGACACGGCTGGGGATGATGCCGCCACGAAAGCCATGACATTGTTTAGACCCGGTAAAGTTAAGCGTGTGACCTTACCTACGGGCTACAAGGATGCCAATGCCATGTTAGAGGCTGGTAAGGTAGCCGAGTTTAGGCAAGCTCTAGAAGAGGCGCAAGGCTTTATTCCAGAGGGGTTCATAACTACTAAGGAGGTATTTGCCGAATTAAGGGAATTTAGGAACAATCCAGATGCGTATAAGGGGATGAGTACTGGGTACTATCAGCTAGATAAACTAATGGGTGGTATCAAGCCTGGGGAGATAACTATTTTATGTGGCGATACTGGTTCGGGAAAGACGAACTTCTCCGAGCAGGTAGCATACAACGCTATCTCACGGGGAGTTAAGGTGTTATGGATTTCTCTAGAGATGCCTACCGTGCGAGTGGCAGAGCAATTCATAGAGAAACATCTGATGAAACAGTATTACACCACGGAGAATGTTATCAATGTCTCCGACTATGATGTACTTCAAGCAGAAGCATATTTCACCGATAAGCTGCATTTATATCGCAACTTTGGGCAAGTGAATGTAGAGAAAATAGGCAACGCAATTATTCACGCCCAAGCCCAATACGGCGTGGGTATGGTAGTACTAGACCACCTAGCGCTATTGACTACTGGTAAAGATTTCTCAGCCATCGACGCGGTTATGTCTGAGTTAAACAGCATAGCCCTCGCTAACCCGGTATGTATTTGGGCAGTCGCACAACTGAGCAGGAACACCCAAATACGGGGTAGTAACGGAATAAATCAAATAGCCTCATCTATTGTGCGACTTGTGAGAGACAGACGTACGTCCATTGCTACGCTGCACAACCCAGATAAAACCTACAGATACTCACCAGATGGGTACGGTAAATTTTACTTAGAATATGAAAAAAGTACGCGAACTTTCAAAGAAATCTCCGACAGTGATGCCCTCCGGCAAATTGAGAAAGACACGAACGGAGACAGCCAAACTTCAACAGGAAAATACACCTTCCTTAGACCCAAAGAAGCAATTGAACCGGGGAAGGAACCCATACGAGAACACGATAATACGGAACAGTCAGCACATTCCATCAATCCAGTACGAACCGATACGACTGTACTACACGACAACAAGCCGGTATACTCCGGACTTCAGCATTATATCGAGAACAGGAAAGCGGATATTTATAGAGTCCAAGGGATATCTCCGTCCGTCGGACAGACGACTGCTGCTGGCTGTGATAGCACAGAATCCACACATAGACTTGCGGCTTTTATTTCAGAACTCTCAGAAGAGAATATCTTCAGCCAAGGGTGCTTCAACTTACGCTAAATGGGCAGAGAAACACAAGATAACCTACACAGACGGTGAGGAGATACCAAATGAATGGCTACTTGAATGATAAATATTTCGCATTCGATTTAGAAACTATAGGCTTACACAAAAGAGGTAAGTTGCCAGAGATATTGAGTTATTCATTAGCAACCTCGGAAGGCGCTTATAGTTTTCCGTGGGACGCAGACACGGTTAAAGCAACGTTTGAGAGATACCTAAAAGAAGGATACACGCCTATATTCCATAATGCAGCATTTGATGTGCCTATCCTACGGGGAGAGGGCATAGCAATACCTCGCTACCACGATACCATGATAATGTTTTATGTACTTAGTACAGCCGGTAGCAATAGCTTGGAGGCGCTAGGCGAATTAGTTTCCGTGCAGAAACACAAAAAGCCTTGGATTGGTAGCCATCCTACGGAAGTAACGATGGAGTTACTAGCATACGGAATGCGAGACGTAGAGACGACGTTAGCTGGATTTAATTACCTTAAAGATTTGCTAATGGGCGATAGCGCGGCTTGGAATCTGTATAGTTTAATCGAACTGCCCTACTGCGAGGTGATACAGGAAATGGAGGCAGTGGGGTTATGCTACGACGTTAGCGCCGCCCAAGAGCTAGCTACATCCCTTGGCGGTATGATAGACAGTCTCAAGAAACAAATAACTGAGATGTTCCCTACCGCACCGGGGAAAATAATTACCTACAAAACTAAGCACGAAGAGAGTGATGTTTTGAGGTACTTGGGAAGCACTGTAGAAGAAGGTAAGGAGGTATTTAAATACCAAACCATCGTAAAGTTTAACCCAGCATCTGGGAGTCATGTAGCCTACGCTTTGCAGCAACAAGGATGGAAGCCGAATAAAAAAACAGCAAAGGGTAAGGTGTGCGTAGCGGCTGACGTACTAGAAAATCTAGACTATCCTCTGTCCAAGCTCGTAACACAGCACGCCGACATAAGTAAAATGCTTAATACTTTTGTGTCACCCCTAGCTGAGTTTTCGGACGATAACAGGATGATACATGGAAGCTACAATCAATGTCGAACAATTACTGGTAGATTGAGTTCGAGCGCTCCTAATATGCAAAACTTACCGAGGCAAGGTGAGTTGGGTAAGAAAATTAGAGAGATGTTCGTAACACCTAACAAACAAATCCAATTGTTTAATGGAGACCTAGGAAACATCGAGCCTCGTATCGTAGCCTTCTATGCCTATATGCTTTGTGGCGATATGAAGATGGCACAAACGTTTATAGATGGTAAAGATTTCCATGCCGTAAACGCGGAAGATTGGAGGGTAGAGCGTCAGGATGCCAAGGTTATCTTCCTTTCCATAATCTATGGGCAAGGTTTGACTGCCACGGCTCTCAAAATAAAAAGGTCTCTACAAGAAACGAAGAAACTATATGCTTTGGTAGATGAGAGTTGCCCTCAACTAAATAACTTAGTCGAGGCTACCAGGGAACACGCCAGAAAAAATGGAGGCTTAGTTCATACACTACTAGGCAGACGGCTGTGTTATCCAGATATAACCTCTAGTGAAAGTGCCTTGCGGTCAAGAGCAGAGAGGCAAGTATTCAATGCACTAATTCAAGGCAGTAGTTCAGACGTACTAAAGTATCTAACTGTAAAATCTGTACCAACCGTGCGGAAGTATAAAGGGGTAATATCCGGAGCCGTACACGATGAGTTACTAGGGTACGCACCTACAGAATACAGCGAGGCTATAACTGCTGAGTTAACTGCTTTGTGGGAGTCGGACACAATCATTTCCCCCGTGCCAATTATTGCAAAGTTTAAGTTTGGTAACAGTTGGTCAGAAACCCATTAAATATGCTATTCTTAAGGAGTAGCCAGATAGGAGACACACAATGCTTAAAGACGTATCGACCGATTTGTATCTGTACATCGAATTAGAAACAAGAAAAACGATGATGCAGATAGACGTAACTAACCTGATTGAAAAGCGTCAAGGGCTTGATTATCTGCCCTGGTGTGAAGCTCAAATACTGTTAGCCGAACACTTTCCGAATCTTGCAGTGGCTTACGAGATGAATCCTACGTCATTACCCGGAGATTCATATGTAAAGCTTTCCCCGTGGTTTGATTATGCAGATAAGGGGTACGCAGTATATCCCTATTTATTCGACCATCAAAGCGGTAAGCGTACACCACCTATGTTTTATCCGGTCATGGATTTCAAACATAAATCACACCTCAATCCTACTGTGTGCGATTTTAACAACGCCATGCACCGGGCAGCAGTAAAATGTATCGCGATTCACACATGGATAGGTATTGACGTTTACAGAAAAACTAAGGAGGATGTTCCGTCTGAAGTTCAAGAAGCCAAACAGGAAACCGTGCAAGCTCTTCGTAAAACCGAGGTAAAGGAACCCACGGGGGAGTCTCGGTCTGGGAGTCTTTTTGCGAAGGCAAGCCCAAGTGTACCTACCCCAACTGTAACTGTGTCCCGTTCTAATTTATTCAACAGAATTAGCTAGGAGAAAACCATGACAAACAACGACGATAGGCAACCAAAATTAAGAGGATATGTAACCGGGTATGCATCAAAGCCAGAGTACACGTCTATTGCATACGGAAAACTTACGATTCCCTTTGACGTTATTCAAGCGGCTGTAGACGCTGGTAATACCAAGGTTATAAAGGATAGAGAGTGTGTAATTTTGGATTTTACACTTTACGATTACGACGGTACATTTGAGAATCCCCGTCCTACTTTCCAAGGTGAAGTTGTAGTACCAAAACCCAAGAGCGACCGTTAACAATAAGCAGGGGGAAATACTCCCCCTAAAAATATGCTGAAAGATTTTGTAGACTGGTTTAACGACGGCACGTACCACTACGCAGAGCAAACGGAGCAAGGGTTAGCACTGGCTTCTATACACGGCGCTGCTACCAGAGCATCTTTCATAGATAAGCTAATACAGCCTAAAAAACGCACACACATAGGTATCAGTGACCTGGGTAAACCGGCTGTACTAGTGGCACTAAATAAATTAGGGTTCCCAGGTGAGGCTCTAAAGGTAAACAACATCTTTAATTTTCATTACGGAGATTGGATAGAGTCCTTTTTTATCTCATTGATGAAATCTTACGGACTCTCGGTTACGGATGAACAAAAGGTTGTAAATTTCGGTGACTGCATAGGGCATATAGATTGTCTGGTAGGCAATCAGCTAGTGGAAATAAAAAGTTTGAGCGATAACAATTTTAGGAGGATGAAAAATGGGGAACTCGACATCTACGGATATAGCACGCAATTAAGCTGCTATTCGCAGTCTCTGGAATTGGTAGGCGGGTGGCTAATTTTCAATAAAGCAACTAGAGAATTAGCTCTGGTAGAGTTAGACGCAGAAACTTACACACGCTGTGTAGACCGCGCTCATGACGTATTAGAGGGGCTAAAAAATGTACTGGAGGTAGAAGATATATTTAAGTACTTTGAAGCGCCCCTACCAGTAAGCGAGGTGTACCAAAAAAAAGCAACATCTAATCTTTTACTACCGGAGAGCATGAGATACAGCGAGTATAGTTCATGTTTTTACGAGATAGAAATACGGCGTAATAGTTATTACAAAGATACTGTCTACGTGAAAGATTTTAGAGATGAAGTCGATATCATATACGCATTAAATCAAAAGAGAAGAGGTAACTAGAATGGCGTACCACGGTAGGGCATCAAGGATTCGGATACCAGAAGCCTTTTTAGAAGATATTCAAGAGATGCGTTCTTATGGCGTACCGATGTCTGTAATAGCTAGGGCGTATGATGTTACGCCTCAAACAATAAGAAAGTATCTGAACACTACCGATTATGTTGACGATAGTTTGGAAAATAAGCTATCCGCGTTTGAGATACTAGAGGATGCTGGGTTCACTAGGGAGACACTAAAATATATCCTTAACATCTCCCAAAAAAACATACAGGATTACTACGGAGAAAAGAACCAACAATATAAAAGATACGAGGCTGTTGATGAGTTCGGTAATAAGTACGCCTTCAATAGTACTGAAGAGGTTCGTTCTTTCTGCAAGTCCAAACATCTATTGTGGTTTGGTGTGCTGAAAGTGATTAAAGGTTTTCGCAATTCGTATTACGGTTGGAAATTCAAATACACGGAGGCTGCATGAATTCTTACGAATATACTTACGACGATGACGATGAAAAATTAATAGTCTACGAATACTTGCCCCGACTGGCGGTTAATTGTAGATGTACCGTAGGGATGAGAGCCACAAATTTACACGAGGCGTTGAAGGAAGAAAGGCTAACAGCAAAGGAGGTATTCTATAAGTTAGAAAAGGTCACACGCTACAGGAATTAATCAACAGCATTCACACACAAGTAAACCCCTGGCTACCACCGCTAGGGGTTTTGTGTGCAGGTGTGTGTAAATTAATCTGATACCTCAAAAGTTAAGGTTACGTTGAAAGTCCCAGAGGCTATTGGCGTAAATATTGCAGTAGTAGTAAGTACTCCCCAAATCGTTCCGTTTACTAGCTGGAAGGGTCTGGGTATAGCTATAACTGCCTCGGAGAAGGATGCTACCGAAAGTCCAGCGCCGCTTGTTATATGTGCCGGAAAATCTACAAAGCCTATTACATTCGCACTAAGCCCGAAAGAAGCATTATCCGCTTGCACTACAGGCAACGAGTTAAAGAGAAATAAGCGAGTGGTAGTAGTGTGTAATATGTTATTAGTAGCTAGGGATGCTCTAGTTAGGTAAGCGTATTCCAGCCTTCGTAAAGTTAAGCTAGAAAATATTAAAGCACTTGGCGTAGTCCCTGTAATTACATCCGTCGTAGCGTAGGCGGTAGTATCAGCAGGTCGTGTAATAGTTTGGGCAGTTTGGACGATAACAAAATTATTGGACATTAAATTTCATCTATATCCATAGCAGGGAACTGTAACTTAAGCGCTCTTATAACTTTTCTCAATCTTCTTACTATACGTTTTGGATCTATCCTATCGTCTTCGTCCAATATAGGAGGCACATCAATAGGTTCTAGTGTGCCTCCAGCAAGTAGCCATTCTCTATAAATAATGTACTCTTGATTACTTGAGTCGATTGGAAAGTAAAAAGTACCATCCCTGACTATTGTAAAATTATCTACTCTTTTATATCTACGCATTTAACCTCCTAAAAACTAGCATCGGCGGTGAAATCTGATAGCCAAGCGAACATATTGGTATTCACGTCTTTATTCCATCGAGTTTCGTGGCTGTGAAACCCTAGGCTAAAAGCCCCAGGAGACGCAACCATTCCTACTTGACCTGTAGCTGCGACTACTACTGTTGGTACTACACGTTTAGTAACTTTGTAAATTGAACCTGTTGAAGTCTCCCCATTGCCTAGGCTATATCCTCTAAGGTAAGCAGTACCACTTTCGTAGTATCGCTGACATAATGCTAAATCAGCAGCTACGGGTCTTTGTTCTATTGTTGTAGCTAAACTTCCAAACTCTAGTTGTACATCACATAAAGAGAAGTCCCCGTTTCCTTGCCACGTTATAGGACTACCGCCAACACGTGAGTTAAAGGTCGAGCCGGCTTGCGTCCAGAAAAGAAATATAAGGGACGATGAATTACCATTAGTGCCGAGAGTTTTGGCGTTTAAAGTAGGTGGCGTAAATGTATAAGTATATTTTGCCCAAAGTGTAGTTAACGTAATTCGCTGTATTAATGTGTTGGTGTCAGCCGACGGAGAGCCGCCTGTACCAAAAGTTTGTACCGCCTCTACCGCTATCACTTTTCCAGATAATGTGGATTTAGCCCAAAAACTAATAGTCAGGGGTCTATTAGAGAATTGTGTTACATTCTCTACATGGGTTAGTAAAAAGTTAAACGAGCCTACACCTAGTGATACACCTTGCGTAGAGTTATTTAGATTAAGAAAGAAAGTAGGGAAGTTAGGTACAGAGGTCTGCCCTAGAAAATGAGTTTCACGGGAGAGTACTTGCGCCGCCGTAGTACCTGCGTTAGCGTCAGCGACAATACGCCAGTTATCCATTAAGTAAGTAGACGGGAAAGTAGCAGCGGCTGGCATCGTGAGAGATACGCCGCGCTGAGATACGTTAAACCTACCATTAATCAGTAAGTTCTTAAAGCCTGATGTATAGCTAGCACCTAACGTACTAGTAGAGGCTAGCAGTCCAGTTAACTCCTGTTGCACAAAAGCAGTTGTGGCTAACCGGGTAGAGTTATCGTTTACAGCTTGTGACGTGGCGGTCGGATTTCCCCCAAGCGTAGGGGAGCCACTCAGGGCGTTACTTACTCTAGTGTTCGCATAATTTACTGATGCTAACTGAGTAGTTGCTGTAAGGTCGGAGGCGGTAGGAGCTAACGGAACTCCCGTAAACGTTGGTGATGCTACCGTAGCAAATAATTGGAGTGCGTCAAATATGGCGTTACGAGTAGTAGGCTGAGACGTGTCTCCATTCCATCCACTTGGGTAAACGCCATCGTTAGGTGTAGCTACTGTAATGGTACTACCAGCGCCAACGGAGTTTAAATCGGCTTCTTCTCTCCATCTTAAGATTCTGTCTAGCTCCGAGTTCCATAAAGAACTAGAGAATCTGCTAGCAAATGCTATAGATTGCACAATCTGATTTGGTGTCTTTCGGCGAATCTGTATTGCCGTACCCCCCGTTATAACCAAACCAGAATAAGTTAGCTGAGTAACACTAGTCTTTACCCAGTTAGTGCAGCTAGTCCCAGAACAATTGATTGTCCCGTCTACAAATACTTGAAAGTCTTTAATAGCAAGGTCGGTAAGCAGGTCGCACGCCGTTACGTCGATGGTAAACGGCGTACTACCCGGAGAAGTGGTTGATACATTAGCAGTGGGCATAATTAACCGTGTGCTGTAAAAAATCGTTGATTGGCGGTAGCAGCAGTATTCTGTACTGCTTTCTGGGTTAGTAGTCTTGACATTTGCCCAGTGGTAGCGGTGAAATTGTATGCGTCATGGCTGCTGAATAGTGTATCGCCTGTAAATGTAGTGTTAACCCTAACCCCAAGCCTGTTAGGTTGTGAGTCTACGCCATAGACGGATGTCGCTAAACTAGCCGCGTACATATTAGCGATTTGGAGTAGTCTTTGACTAGTAGTTCCTGATGCCATTTTTATTTCTTAAACCTCTTTATTACTTCATTGTACCTAGAATCATCTTTGGCTAGCTGTTTTGTGTAATCTAGCGCTAATCTTTCTGCCTCATCTTGCGCTAGGGGTGGTAAATCATTGAAGCCACCACGGGCTATTTTCTCCCAAACATCTTTAGGCGGCACACCATGCTTTACCATCCATAATTTTAGTCTTAAATCTGTTATCTGCATTTTAAATTCCATGTCCCGTGCTTGCTTGACATCGGCGTAGATACGGTCTATTTCCGCCCTATCCTTTACCTTTGCACTATATAGTAGGTAGGACATTTCCTTAATATTTTTAGTTAAATCCCCTTGTATTTTACTAAAGGAACTTTGATTGAATTGTACTTGCCTTGCGGCATCTACTACAGTAAGCGGGATGCCAAGGGAACGTACTGCCAAGGCTATAGCCGTTTGCATTTCTGGCAGATATCGCTCTTTCCCACGTGCCTCATATCTTTGATTCCCAGTTAGCGGGCTACGTGTTCCTTCAATTATTGGGGTTAGCGGGTTACGTGGGTCAGTAACTTCCGGTACGCCAAACATATTGAAGAAATTAGCATTATTAAAATTGTCTAGCGGCGGGTACATCGTCATCAAACTGCGAATAAATGGGTGGTGATAATATCCCAAAAATGTTTGGTGTGCTGTAATAAATTTCTCAGACGTATCAATGTTTTGTCCTGTTCGTACGTCTATCCCGGTGGCAGCCTCCGTTAGCGCCCTAGTTATTGGGGGCGTATTTTTCAGGGATTCGGCTATGAAATCCTTAAACGAATATTTTTCTTGCGCGAACCTGTATTGCTCTTCCGTAGTTCCTGTGTAAACACCTTGCGTTGCTTTAATCCTCCGTGCAGTCTTCCCAAAAAATATAGTCGCATCTGAGATAGGGTCAAAGCTGTTTGACATTAACCCTACCCAGTTATTCGTTTGAGGGTCTTTCCATAGATTTATAAGACCGCCATCTATTTTCCATTGAGCTATGCCAGCCTCCGGAAGCTCTTCCCCATCTTCCGCCGCCCCCTCATTCATAAATTGTCGAACGCGTATGTAATTCATATATGCTTTCGGATTTTTCATTGCGTGCCTAAATACGGCGGGGGGAGATTTCATTAGCACTTGGGCGAATGGCATTACATTACGTCCCACAAAATCTGGTATTTTTCCTACGTCATCCCACATAAAAAAGAACTTATCAATCTCTCGCATCTCTTCCGCAAAGTCATCTAAGGCAACTCCTTTAGTAGCTTGGAAGAATTGCCCTATACGATTGCCGGCGCTATTATCGGCGCGGGACATTATAGTACTCCATTTGAAAGCACTCTCATTGAGTTGCGCCGCAAATGCCATATAGGAGAATGGCACACTTTGAATATTTTTAAGTTGCTCTAGTGCGTAGGATAGCCCCTCTGCCCAAGAGTCCGTTGGCTTTGCGGGGCGTATTAAGCCGTGTGCTTGAGTGTAGTTTATTAAATAACCCAAGCCACGTTGAAAGTTACCAAAGCCTTTAAGCTCTCCAGCCTTGAGTTCGTTACTCAGGGGAGCAAAGTTATTACCGAGATGTAGAAAACTCTCTTCAAATAGTCTACGCTTCGTGACTAATTCGCCACCCATCTTGTAGGTTGCTGTAACGTCATCTAGCCCTTCTAAACCACTACGCATAGCCTTTACTACATCACTATACCCCTCGTAACTACGGAGTAAGTTATTGCCTACCGCGAAACTACCTATAATGTTTTGTCCCAGGTTGCGTAGTACATACCCAGGTTGTATAAGCATCGATTGAATTAGCAGTCCCCCTAGGCTATGCATGATGTTTGCTACGGTTCCCATTTTCTCTGGGGATGTTACTACATCTTGTAAGGCTTTGTAAGTGCCTAGTACCTCTGGGTGTACATAAATGTCCTTACCGGCGTAAGCGTTGTAGCCTTTCTTGATATCGTCAGCGGTAAGCAGCACATAATCTTTGTAGACATCGGGAGCTTCCTTTATACGTTGCGGCGTGACTGACCATCCACTCCTAGCGCCATCCTCTACAATCTGTTTTAACATCAACGAGTTACCAGAAGCCTTTTGTAGTGCATCCCTATAGGCTTGGTATAACTGATTGGGGTTTGTTACTAGAACCTCGCTGATTTCCTTAAACGGTAATTCGCCATACTGGGATATCACATACTTTGCCATTTCATCTGAGAACATCGGCACTTTGGAGAGTAGCCCTGAGTCTACTAGGTTGTCTATCTCCCCAGGAGAAAGCTTATTGTGCATAAACTCAGCAAGCTTACTCTCCTTTATCAGTTCCCGTAACTCTGTAGGACGCACATCAAGGAAGTGGGAGATTAGAAATTCATCCTCTGGGATGTAGTTAAACGTACTGCGAGATTTCTGGAAAGCATAGGATAAAGACTCTGGGTTTGAGTTTAGTTGCAGTTGGTCATATAAGGATGTAGCCAAATCTCGCTCTGCTGCCGTGATACCTTTTTGGGCAGAGGGCGTAAACATTCTTGGCACAAATCCTATACCCTCGGTGTAACCAACATTTACTCCCATACTCTCAGACAGTACGCGTACAGAGTTCATTCGGGAGAAGATGTCATGCGATAGCGACAAAAGTTCATCCACTTCCGGCTGTGTAAATCCCTTGGATATCATGTCCTGGGTAAACAGACTGAATTTATTTTGTAGGTAGGCTCTTCCTGCTTCATGCATAATTCTGTCTGATTGGTGTTTGGCTATGCCACCCATCTCCCTAGCTCTAGTCAGTAGCAAATCAGCCTCTGTCCCGGTGATGCCTTTGGCTTTGGCTATTACTCTGAATCTATCAGTGAGACGATTCACCCCTTTATTAGTTTGAAAATCTACTAGTAGCGAGGTTATGTTACTCCCAAGTCTTCTAGCTTCTAGCAGTCTGCCACGCACCGCGCCTACGTCTGTTAGCTTTGCATTAGCGTTAATCGCTCCGTAGTGAATGCCTATCCAATTACTAAGGAAAGCTTCAACACGTAAACGATTACCTGGGTTGATGTTGTTTGCTTTACCCAGGCGTTCTACAAGTATGTTATCCATTACCGCCCTATTTGAAGCAACCGCCGCCGCCTCGTTGAGTGCTTTCTCTTTAAACTTCACGCTAGCCGCGTCCAATTTGGCTTGTAGTGCTAACGCCCGTCTGGTAGCTTCGTCACGGTCTAAGTCACTTTTGAAGGACTTTTTAATACGTTCTTTTACATAATCATTTAAAGGTTCGCACGCTGGATTATTTATAGCCACAAAAAAGACACCTATATAGATGTCTTTATTATCGACGTTATTTTAATTATTTACCCTTACACCTCAACTTATTTGTGGTGTTGTTTACGGCATCTACAGGGCTATACACACTAGATGTGCCTGGATGCTTATCTACGTCTACTGCGATAAAAACATACGCTACGGAGCATATGAAGCACACTACAAAAAAGCTCCTCATTTGCACACCTCGCTAGAATCTCGGAACACACTACTCGTATCCGGTGATAGCGAATTTCCCAACCTTAAAAACAAAGCTAGGGAAATAACCACTGCAATCATTACAAAGCTTTTAGCCATGCTTAACCTCTCTCTCTGGACACTCCTATAGTATTACAGGCAAGGGTTAATGTCAAGTACATTGTTGTGTTGAATCATTAAGTCATCTTTCTGTCTAAGTTGGGCTAACCTTTGAACCGATCTATTTTCTGCTTCTTGAGTAGCCGTTTTTAACAACTCGACCTCTTTGGCGTAGGCATCGTCTACCAATCGAACTGCCCTATTTTGTGCATCATCGAATAGTTGCTGGGTTTGTTCGGTAGCACGATAAATTAAATTAGCCGCGCTATCTTCAGAGTTCGCCTTGGCGTAAGAACTAGTTGGGAAATTCTCTAGGGATTTTACATCTGCGTTGTAACGATGTGTAGCACCCTCTAGTAAATCCCCTACACCTACTGCTGATGACGATTGCACCTCTAAAAGATTACCTTCTTTAGTGCCTAGGTAAGCCACCGTAACTCTACCTTGTGTGCTAGTGCTTTCTACAGCATCGTAACCAGATTCTCGCAGTGCATAATTAATTCTACGTTGAGCGTCAGCTATCAAAGCCTCTGGAATACCGGAGTTATTTTCTGCTGCTAAATTATCTAAGGAGCTATAGACATCCTTTAGTGTGATTGGTTTATTTAGGTTACGCGTAACTCCGGTTAATGTAGCGGGGTCAAGATTCCCAGAATTTAGTGCCTCTAGAATTACCTGCTTTACATCGTTGCCTATGGGAACATCTGCGTTTAGTGGATTATTTATAGTAGGTTTCACCATAAGCACGTTACCTATTTCATCGAACTCTCTGCCCTCCAAGTTTGGGAGATTACTTGCAGGAGTAGCCTTTGCGTAATCGGTTGCGTATTCTATGTCATCTGTCAAGTAAATGCCTTGCCCAAGTTCGCCCCTAGCACCCCCAGCTATTGCGTCAGCCGTGCGTAAGTCTAAATTTCTTACCTTACTTCCGTGGTAAAAAACCCTACCCTTACTAGCCATAGGGCGGGTGCTTTCTTCCACATAGGCTAGTCGTTGCGCGGGAGTTACAACAGGTGGCACAAAAGGTATCACTGTCTCTATTTCCTTTCTACCTACGTTGCCGGGCAACTCATCTAACTTATTTAGATAGTCGATTAACACATCCTTTTGTCCTCTGAGAATGCCGTCTAACTCAGACGCTAACTCGCTAGCCGCCTGGGAAGCATAGGCAGTCCTTAGAAATTCTCTCGTAGCTAATGCTCCGTTAGCTGTAGTGGTGTGTAATTCACGGGGAAGTCTTTGCTGTACTTCTCTCATCAACTGGGGGTTATTTACTACATCAGGTATCCCCGTGATGCCATTAATTATCTCATCGGCTTGGGCTTTACTACTTGGCGTACCTTCCGCTAGTAGTTCCCGCACCTGCTTTAGTTTCTCTGCTGTAGTGCTTGTAGTGGCTGTAGGTAGCTCTGGTAGTTTTGTTGTAGTGGTAGTTAATAAATCCCCTGTTATTGGCAACCCTACATTACTGTAAGCGGGATTAGTTTGTGCAAGTATCCCTAGCCTAGTGCTATTTAGTGGAATTGTTTGGGGTAATGCGTCTCCGTTTGCTACGGCTAGATTAGTAAGGGCTTCCGGCGTACGCAGTGTTTGGCGTACTAGCTGAGGCTCTACAGTACCTTCATTTTTAGCAATGAACTCTACTACCTCTAGAGGGCTTGGTGGCGCTACGGATGCTGTAGAAGGCACTGCCTGAAACCTTGCACCCTTGGGATTTTTCGGTGCAGTACCCTGTATTTTAGCTATAGCAGCCTCTGCCTCCGCGTTATACGGTACAGACTTTGGTACTTCTATTTTTACAGGCGCTTGTACTACGTCAGGTATATCAGGTAATTTCTTGGGGTCTACTATACCTTGCGCGGCTTCGATGATGGGTGTAGGCGCTTTAGGCGGTACATATTTAGTGGGATTAATTAGTGCAAATACCTCGGTGGTAGATGGCGTAGCTATGTCGAGCGCCAGTCCTATCACGAACTCAGGATACCTTAACAACGAGTTACCCCAAGAATCCGTGGGAATGTTTAATACTGGCTCGTTCCCAGTTTTTCCGGTAACTGCGTTGTAGGCTGCTACCGCCCCTAGTAGCAATGGTGATGATTTGTACAGCACGTTACGTTCTGTTAGCTCGTTTAACGTACGCGGCGATTTTTTAGCGCCTAGCATTGCCAAGGGCTTTTCATCAGATGATTGATTGGTAAATGATAAGTCTTGCCCTAACAACACCTTTTTTAGCGTAGGTTCGCGTAGTTCCCTATCTATATTTCCTGATGCTATGTTGTAGAGTGTTTGCCCACTACCTATTAGCCCGTTCCCTAGAAGGTTAATCGCGTATGCAGCGCTACCTAAATAACCATCTCCCGCCTCTCCATATCGTGCGGCTCCTTGCGCAAGGATAGGAACTATAGGAGCTTTCAGTAAGTTCAAAGGGTTCTTTTTTACATCTTCCCAGTATTCTTTGTAGCCCACCCAAGGGTCAAATACAGGCGTATCGCTTTGTCTGTAGTTCCCCAGAATGCTATCTACACCTCGTTGCCATAGATTTGTGTAACCGTCTACTATCTTTTTACCGTAAGGATTTCTTAGTGCATCTCCCTGAAAGTTGAGATTACCATCTTTAAAAATGCCCGGTATTTGTGTAATCCGACGTATGTAATCTTTATCGGATTCTATGTTAGGGGTGCTACCTGCTACGGGTTCGTCATACCAACCGGCTGTCGCTAAATCCCTACCAGCTGTGGGAGCCTCGTAGACCTGCTCAAACTGCGAACCGTTAGAATACAGCGTTTCGTAGGGAGTCTCTTGTCTTTCTGCCTCGGTTCTTTGTACCTGCCCAGCAATTTGTGTAGCTTGTGCGTTTGGTACTTCCTGTAGCTGTGGCTGACCTCCATCTAATTGAGTAAGAACCCCCGCGCCAGGGGATATACTGCCCGGCGGATTGCTACGTTCTTGGGAGAGTAATGCAACGCTCGACTTCCCGATATTGGAACTATCGTCTGTTCCACCAATATCTGTAGGAATTTCGGCGTTCTGTAGGATTTCGGCGTTAAGCGGTATCTCATCATTAGTGAATAAGTCAGTCTCACCGCCCGTCCCTTCCGGTGCTTGGGTATCCTGGAATTCTTGTGGAATAGGAGTTGCGGCAACTGGAGGGCTATTGGAGGACAAGGGAAGTTGAATGCGATTTCTGGGGTCATTGTTTTCTTGGGTATCCGAAATGATTGACATATTCTATTACCTTTTGCCTAAAATCGTAATAAGTTATTACCTTTTCTAAAACCCATCTGGCATCCAGATACCTCGCCATTACTATCTATTACCATCTATTACATTACCTACGCTTGGTAAGAATGAGGCACTATAGGGGAATTGGATGCCGATAGCTGGTTACAAAGCGTACAGCCTTGATTATAGTTATCGTGTACCGTACTTATAGCGTTTGAGCGCCTATCACTAGAGCTTACTTTATAACGTCTCCCAGCCTCCTTGCCGATGTTGTTTTGAATGTAATGCCTGACTGTACTACCGTTACCATCAGCTTGGTCTAGCTTGGCTTTATCCCCATTCTTATAAGCCATTACGTGTGCCGGGCGTTGCTGTAGTAAGTAAAGCTCTGCCATCGTAGTAATTTTCCCCCGTAAGCCCCATCGGTTTACATATTTCTTCCATACATCCATTTGTGATTCGTAGTTCATTCTTACTAATTGCTGGGTTGTCATTCCTATTTCGCTGAGAAACGCTTTACCCATCTGCATTAAGCCTACAAATCCAAACTGGTTTTGTTTGTTTACTTGAAATCCTGATTCAAAGTGCATTACATCAGCTAACCATACTGCCGGGATACCTAACCAAGTGGCTGTTTTAGCTATAGAATTAGCCAGACCTGGGTTTTTAGCTAACACGGCGTAGCCATAAGTACTCCCCGGCTGATTCATTTTGGCGATATCTATACCGTGTGTACTACTCGGTACGTCCATGTTCTTTATGGGGTTAGCTCTGTTGTAAGTTTGTGCAGCAGGTTTACTTACACCGCTACGTCCGTATACAGCACCCCCAAACAAGTATGCTCCTAGCGGTAATTTTAGAGAATTACTAGGAGTACGTGGTCTATCACTAGGGGGGTCATTGTTGTAGGGGTTGTAGTAATCGTTCATTTCGTTGTTACGTCTAGGACTCTTAGATATGTGTCCCCCCTTAAGCCCGGCTAAAAATGCCTTGGGGTCATAAGAATCTTCGTACCCATAACTAGAAGAGCCTCGCACCTCAAAATGTAAATGAGCCTGACCCGGAGCGCCCGAATCTCCTGACCTTCCTAGTACTTGCCCCGCCGATACTGCATCCCCTTGTCTCACACTAAAATTAGCCGCGTGTGCATAACGAAGTACACGCCCGTCTGGTATTTGCACATCTATATAATGTCCATATCCTCTCCCTGTACCAGCATTTACTTGGTGTGCTACTTTAATAACTTTCCCAGCTACTGGAGAAACAATAGAAGTGCCGTTTGGTACTGCAAAATCTATACCCGCGTGCGCTCTGCCTCTGCGTTTCCACTCAGCTGAGTCAGGTGTTCCGCCGTAATCAGAGCTAATTTGTACGGCTTGATTGGCTGCAAAGGGAACTAGTATTTGTTGCCCACTTGCTGTAATTGTTTTCAGTTGGGTGGGAGACACTATAGGGCTATGGTCTACGCCGTTTACCGTTTGTGTAGTGCCGTCACGAGAGGGTACAGGGTTTAATCTCGCCCCTGTACCCCGATTAAAATTTGAACTAGCACCTCTCATTTTCTGAGCAGCCGGTAAATTTTCTAGGGTTTTGTTGTAACCATCTATTACGGCTCTGTTACGCACCCTAAATTTAGTTATGCTACTTACCCTATTCTGTCCCGGATTTAAATCGTCTAATCCGTACCTTGCCAGAGATTGTCTAGCAGCAGCTAGCTTGCCTTGTAGCTGTTGTATTTGTGCGTTGTAAATTGTGTCTATGTTTTCGTAGATGTCACCTACCTTGCCAACATCAAGCGTCCTAGATTGTGCCTCTTGTAAAGCAGGTCTCATAGATTCCGGTAGGTTATTATTTACTACACTTCTAGCCATCTGGCTTTGGAGTGCTTTTAAGATGTTGTCCTCGGAAGCACCTGCTGATTTTAGTTTCTCGTAGTCTAGTCTCAACTTATTACGCGTAATTTGTAACTCGTTTACGCCTTTATCTGTGTCACCTCGTAGCAGTATGTAGTCTTTATGTTCTTTGTAAACTTGGCGTACGTTGTCGTAAAAAACAATGCCCTTAGTGTTGGGATTATTTTCGGATAATACAGCGTCAGCGGCTGATGCTCCTTGAGATATGAGCGTGGCTACTGCGTCACCTACGTTTGCTTCGTTGAATTTAGTAGAGTTTATTCCACTAATTAGGCTCTTTCTATCGAGGTCGCTTATAGTATCTGCTAGTGCTGCATTATCTCTCTGTTGTGTGATAGCGGCTAGCGGGTCAGACCACTTAGACAACTCACCCATATCTACACCAGTCTCAACAGAAATCTGGTAGAGTCTTCTATTCTTTTCGTTTGGGTCTAGCTGAGTAACTCTTTCTTCGTCGTTAAGTTGGTTTACTGCTACCGTAGCTTGCCCTAATCCTATTAGTTTCTTTTGAACTATGGTTTGGGCATCAAAGCTTAAACTGCCAGAATCTAAAGCAGCTTTTAGTGCCTCCGAACGTACGGCTAAAGAATCCAACGGGCTTAGTCGATTAGCTTCTGAGTAACTACTACTCATCTCATCTAGTCGCTGTATACCATCCGCTACGGGAAGCACACCATTAGCTATTTGCTTTACTACTCCCATAGACTCGATATTAAATAGCTGTTTGTGCTGTTCCCTTTGAAAATCTTGCACTTGGGCTATATTCTTGTATCGAGTCTCACTCATTCTGGTAGCTTCACCAGATTGCCTTTCGTTAATTCTCTTAGTCCATTCCGATGTGAATTCGGGAGACACCTTACCTCGGTGCTTTTGATTTAAAGTCTCAAGCCTAGTTTGTAGCGAGGTAGTACCGAGGTTGTATTGTATATCCGTAGCATCTTGCTCTAGTGTCGCGTAGTCTTGTATGGCTACTTCCGCCTCGTATTTTTTAGTCTGCCGGTCTCTATCCTCTCTGTATCGTTTATCATTATCATCCTCTACGCCCTGTTGAAAGGCTTGCTCTGCCCTTTGTTCTTGGCGATAGGTTATAGCAAATCTTTTAGCCTCCTCTGCGTCTCTAAGTGCGTCACTGTATTTTTTGTAAGCTAGCTCATCCCTAGCAGCCTTTTGTTTTGCTTGGGAGTCAGCGTAGTCCGTAAGGGATTTTGAAATCGTGCCGTATATTCTTGCACTATTTTCCGCTTGCACCCCCGCTACTTGCGCCTGAGTTCGAGCTATCTCAGTTTGCGTATTGTTACTCTGGATAGCATTGTTAGTTAAGTCGCTACTAATTTGTTGGGCTAGTTGTGTGCCGGCACTTAAACCAGAGGCAGCACCACCCAGGGATTGAGAGGCTTGATTCAAGTACTGACTACTTCTATCGTTAGAGTTGCTATCTAAGTTAGCACCAGGTAAGCCCTTAGTTCGTAGCCCGGAATCAGTTCCGAGTACCCTTAAAGAGTATCCACCATATTTCACGTTATTTGCCTTTACCGTAATTTGATATTGATTTACCGCTAAAAGTAGGGGCTATAGCCTGATAAGCACTGACTCCAGCACCAAGAATACCAAGTATGTTAGGTTGCACAATGCCAGACTTTTGAGTATTAATTTGAGTCTGTACAGCGTTACCGCTTGATGTAATCGCGCTTTGCTGGGATTGCCGTTGTAAATCATAGTAGTTTCTGTTTAGCGAAGAGTTAGCTTCATCTATCGTATAGGCAGAATTTTGTGCTTCTTGCGCGGAAGTAAGTCCAAGTTTGTTTAGTTGACTAGCAGTCTCTATTGAGTTCTGATTGTAAGCGCCGGCTGCTTGAATAAACTCATCCCCCCTCCGTGCAGTACCTCGCATAAATTCGGCGTTATCACCTCCTAGTTGGTTAACTAAATCTGCTACGGTTTGGGCATTGATTCCGCCTTGCATTATTTGGTCGGTAACATTACCGTACTGCTGTAAAAACTCTTGTACGCCTGTAGAGTTTATAAGAGCCATGTTAGCCAAATTAGCATTATCGCTCATAGATAACCCCGCTTGACCTTGACCTGCTAGCTGATTAAAGGCTTGCTGCTGAGAAAACCCCTGCTGTATTTGCTCGTTATTTAGTGCCGCGCCTTGATTCGCTAGCTCTAGGGATTTACCTCTACCCGCCTCCATTTCTTGGGATAATATTCCCGCCGCCTGAGATTTAGCCCCAAACTCTTCTTGATTTGCTTGCCCAATAAGTCCTTGATTTTCTGTTTGCTGCTGTATTGTAGATTGCTGGTTGCCGAAAGATTGAACGTTTTTTGTTTGTTCATCTTGTAACCCCGCTATCTGTAGAGCATTCTTATCGCTAGTTCGTGATATCTCTCTACGTGCCGTCTCTATTTGATATTGAAAATCTGAGTAATTTTTCTGCCTTTCTAACTCCATTAAACGAAGTTGAGTATTATTTCTTTCGGTAAGCGATTGTTGGTCGAGGGCATTTCTTTGGGCATTTGCTTGTTGCTGTTGGGCGCTATTTTGTGAGATAGCACCTACTACCCCAGTGACCGCCCCTACTACGCCGATAGCTGCTCCCATGATTTACTCCTTTTAGTAAGTATCCATATAGTGTTTTTTAGCTGCATCATACAGAAATTTCATCTCATCCCCTGAAACTTCCATAGTGAAATCTAGTACAGGAACTTTGCCTAAATCGGCTCCAGAATAACTTATCGCTCGTTCTATTTGAGATTTTCTAGCCCTGAGTAGTTGCTCGTTCAAAAATACATAAGCCTTGTAGTAAGAATCTACTATTGCTAGCATACGTTCCCGTTCGGGGATAGGGTTTGGTACGAAGTCGAATTCCAGATTTTTCATTAGTTGTAGTAACCTTGTGTACCTATTGTAATTTAGCCTCTAGTCCAATTTATGTATTTGTTGCCCTTTACATCAGCCGTTATCTGATAGCCAGCTAATATAAAAGCGCTTTCATCGTAACTCCATATCAGCAACTGGTAGCTATATCCCGTACCTTGAAGAGCTTCTTTAAATACACCGTCTCTCCTATATGAGTATGCTGGGGGGTCTATGTCAAATTGTGCATCATCCCATACTAGATTCTGATACCCAAACACATCATATATATTCTCTGCGTCGTCGTCACTTTCGTATCTAACCGCAAAGTTTATATTCTGCCTTACCTTTGGCTGCCCTGCTATAAACTCAGCTACTTGCCCGGAGGCTGTGTTTACGTCACTAGCGCCATAGGAATCCTGACCTAGCTTATTATCAAAGAACGCATAAACGTGTCTCAGTCGCTTCAGAGAAGATAAAGACCGTTGTGTAAATAAGGGCGTGGTGTACATAACCGGGTATGCTTGTCCTACGATAACTACACTATTAGCAGCAGCAGTTAACGTAACTCTTTTTACACCCGATAAGCTACTCAGGGTATAACCAACACCCGCAACTTGTAGTACGTTATCTACAAAAACTACATCAGGTTGATAGTTTTGTGGAGATGTTACGTTGAATGTAGCTTGCCCAGTATCCTCTTCCGTGATAGGTCTGCGTAGTGTAAACCGGAGTGTTTTTCCCGCCCCTGGGTTCGCTAAAAGGTAGATGTTACCGTTAGGCAGCTTTACCCAATTACTACCGAAAGTCTGCTCTAGTCCATCTAACGTAACGGTGCAGTCTTTAATGTTGGTAATGGCGAAGCTGTCGAACGCCCTCCACTGGGCGCTACGCGGTCGCACCGTAGGATACTCGTGTACTGCTTGAGTTGTACTGAATTCTGTATAGCTTTCTGGAGTAGTATTGATTGTTGCACTAATCCCGCTACCTGTAGAATACTCAGCAAAATCAATATATTTCTCGTGCGAAAAATTGACAAAGTAGAAATCAGTCGGAACATTATTTACGTCTCTGTAGAGTGAACAGCATAAAAGAAAATTAACTCCGGCACTTCTGTCTACATAACTTGTGGCAATGTAACCGTTGAATCCTATAGGAGTTGTGTACTCCGTCCAAGATTCTCTGAAAGTATTGTAAACCAGTAGTACGTCTGATGTATAAGTGGTGTTAATTACCGGTAATCCCACAAATACAAACCTGTTAGCTGAGTCGTAAGCTATCCAAGCTAGGGACTCGTAAGCAGGTTCCGTAGTAATTCCAAACCTATCGCGTATCTTTATAGATTTCTCTGTAGTCTCATACTCTGTTGTATTTTGCTGGATTACTAGGTCGAACACCCCTATATCACTAAGGTACACAATACTTCTATCTGTACGCACTAGCGAATAGGGATTTACCAAACCTATGTTAGACACGAATACAGAAAACTTATTGCGCTGGGTAAACGTATTCTGCCCTCCGGAAATACGAAATACAGCCTTACGTGTTAGTACGAAGAGGTTATTTTGCCAATCTATAATCCCCCGTACTAAGTCGTCTGGGGAGGATGCTAGTGTAATATCTATGGCATCCGTATCAGCTATGGCAAAGGTGTCTATCTGGAACGAGTTGTAGTTTATGCCAGGGGACACGCTATCAAATACGTTTGAGAACACAACAGTTAGCGGGAGTTCCGGGAACCCTGAGAATACTAGCCTGTTTTGATAGAGAGACACATTACGAGGATGAGAGCCACTAGCGTAATTTGAGAATAGCCCTAGTCCATATTTGGGAATCCAGCAGCCATCAAGATAGTCATTCCTTGTGGCGGTCGCGCTAGTTCCTATAAACTTTACTTCCGAATTTACTATCTCGATTTGGGCATCGGAGGGCAATCCGATGACTGTACTAGCCTCGAAATCCAGGAAGCTACCGGATAACGCTGTGCTGGCGTTTGGAGCGAGTATGTCACTACTCCTAAAATAATAGTCTCCATAAGCAGCACTACCCACAATAGCGTTAACGTTCTGCGTCGTTTGTATTCCATTTATAAAAACTCTTAAATCAGTACCTAATATAGTGCTAGCTCCATTAAAAAGAAGCCTACGCCTACGACTAAATTGTATGCCTCTAGACTGCCCGTCCGTAGAAGCAGCCGGAACGAATTCTCTACCGAACGTAATAAATAATGGAGATGGGTTTACTTTTTTACCAGCCGCTTGTTTATAGGGAGTACCGTCTGAGTGTGCGTACGCATCTGCCGTAGTAGGTTCCCTGCTAGTACTTAGTGTAAAGATATCGTTATACGCGGTAGATATGTAAGCCCTTACTGGGTAGTTTCCGTTTACGTCTATGCTCAAATCGTCTCTTAAACTTTCTGGTATGGCTACTACTTGGTCAGGGTCATTAAAGTTACCAGTACCTCCGAATACTTGGCTGGTTAATTGTGTGCCAGATTTGGAGAATCTATTGCCGTCATACCTGAAAGCCTCTGCATACCAGTGCCAGATAACTAGCGCTATATCGAATGTGTATGTTCCCGCTATAATTGAACCACTAAATGTAACCGTGAGATTACCAGCGCTGTACACAGCCGATAAGATGTCTGTTTTCCTTACCCTATCTTGGTAAACTATTATGTTGCTCGTAGTTGCGTTAGCCAGCCTAACGTCACTAAACACAACTGTAGTAAATGCTATGCCGCTAGTTACTGTAGTAGAGCGCTCTACAAACTTAAGTTCAACAGGTGGATTTACGCCCGTGCAGAATATAATCTTTGGCTCTATATCTGGGATATTTATATAAGTAGCCCTTATATTGCCACCAGCTACGTCCCATACATCTGCTTTGGTCATGAGTAGCGTAGTAACGGATGCTTGAGTACTAAATACTCTTATGTCCCTTCTACGTTTATTTATTATGTAGTTGTAGCCAAGTCCCGTAGAGAATGGTATTACTGCTATGCCGCCTACGTTACTCCCTGACAACCCCGTTTCTTTAAATATTACTCTAGTGCCTTTTCTCTTCGTGATTGCGCCAGATATCAGCACCTCGGTATTTAGGCAGTAAGGTGTATCCTCATATGGAATATTCAACGGAGAGGCTAGGGTATTAAGTCCCCCGAAATTATTAGAGAAGATATCACTTTCTTTAAGTTGCCTAGCTTGCTCTAGATTACTGCTCTGGTTTACTCTATCGAAGTTGGTCATTAATATCTCCTATTAGCTTTGTACATATTTAGTTGCCCCCCTACTGGGTTTTTGGCTTGCCGCGTTCTTATTTGCTGCAATAGCTGACTAAATTCTTGCATCTGAACTTGGTATCCTGCTGTATCGCTCAGATGATTTTGGTACATTTTAGCGGTAGCCAGCTTGCGTAGCACGGGTATCATGTACTCTGGTATGGGGAATACGCCTGTGACGACCGAAGGAGCTACCATATCTAGAATTACATAAACCTTGACCCTAGAACGACCGGAAGCATCAGTGGGATAAGGACTAATTCTAAGGGTGTTATATTCTGTAAATGTCCAATAAAAAGGACGTTCGGCAGTATTTATTGTACTGTCAAACGCCCGTATCGCTACTGTAGCATCAAATGACTCTGCGTCTAGGTAACTGAGTCTAGTCCATCCCAGTCCGGAAGTTACACTATTCACCCAAGATGCATATTTGATTCTTTGTACGTTAGATAGAGTTACGGTATCTAAAATCCACGTATTAGGTGTGATTGTCGCGTAAAGCCACTCCCAGTCATGGAAGTGCTGTAACTCTGATAAAGACTCTTGTATATATAGTTGTGCTTTCCTAGCAGCAGGTGATGTTATGGTTGTTACTTGCCTTTCACCTACATCCAAAAGCACTCGGTTAACTACTTCAATCAATGTTGATGTACTGCTTGCCGTCATGAGATTTGTAGAATGCGTTAACGGTTATGTATTCCTTAAGTGTACCGTTCAACACCACGGCTAGATAACTCAAGAAATTTGGTAACACGCCTGGACGATATTCGTATGTGTTTGGCTGGAACTCAAACTTATCGCCGGGTACATAATACAGTCTGCACAATGGGTAAGAGAGTATCTCGTAGGTGACGCTACAACCTGGAGACATTACTAAATCTCCGGGTCTTAAGTAGTTTACGGGAATTGGGTCATTTTGGCACGGCATGGCTATGGCTTTCCTTGTAAATCTCGTAGGTAATATTTCCCTTGCCAATCGTCGACATCTTTGCGGCAACTCTTAAGCTCTTCCCTTAGGAGAGTTATTTCCTTTGCTAATTCTTGATGGTAGTCATCTAGCTCTTCCTTTTCTATTTTATTTTTAGCGGTGAAATACTCTAAGAGTTTCACCGCTAGGCTACCTATAGCTACGTTTATCAGTGTAATAATTACAGTCTCGTTCATTGTTTGAGAATCTTACTAACTCTGGTTTTAAGCGTGGTATACGAGGCGTGCCGGCTAACCTTTACGCCCCATACAGAGAGTATAATATCTTGTACACTCTTACCGTCGGATGCCAGTGCTATTACCGTCTCAGCATCTTTATCTGGTAGCTCGATAATCCATTCACACGGTATATCGTCTACAAGGAATCGACCTTTAGGGACTTCCGATAACCACTGAAGTAGCTCGTTATCCTTTAACTTTTCTGCCCTTTCTCTCGCAAATTTACCCAACAAAACCTTAACGAAGCAACTAGAAACACTGGCGGAATCTCCTTCAAACCCTGTATTGGCTATTGTGTCATTCTGGACACAAGCCATTACAAACATTCGACACTTCCTACCTCGCTTTGCAATTTCAGATATCCAAGGTTTTTGAACCTCTCCGATAACCTTTACTAACGCCGAAAGTTCTTCAGCGATAGTTAGTACGAAGTTTTCATTACCTATGATTTCCGCCCCGTTAACTTGGCGTAATTTGATACGTTTCGCTAGTTTAGCGGAACTTGCCGCCATATCACTAGAAATAGTATCGTAATCACAAAATACATTAACAGCGCTTGGATAATCACCCCTAGCAAAGTCAATATCATATGCTGTAATCTCCCATTCATTTAATTTGTGTACTAATCCTTTAACCAATGTACTTTTGCCATCTCCAGTGCCTCCCACTATTATCAGATGCTTCTCCTTAGCTATCCAATAATTTACGAAGTCTTTAATTATGGGTTGCTTTACGGGCTTATCTTGCACTGCTGAGGTTCGTACGCTAATTGCCTCTTCTTCTTCTTTTCTTTTTTCTCTAACAGAGGCTATTACTATGGCGGAAGCACTGTATAATACCCCTGCTGTAATTATGTGCGGGTTACTTTTTTGTCCTGTAGAGACGAATAATGCACACCCTGATAAACATAATGAAAATAGCCCCGCCTTTATCAATCTACTTTGCTCCGTTGTAGCGGTTATAAACATACTAATACATAGCCTATAGCTATCCCCGCTAACAGTATTATTTTGTAATTATCTAGCTTTACTCCTTTCCACAAAGCAAGCCCGGTCATAAATAACACAATCCCTAAACTTGAACTCCATAGCGCCCAAACTGGCATACTGTAGGAGACAAGCTTAGATAGACTAAATATTGAGGCTGATAAATTAGCCACTAATAAAAAGTCTACCAAGCGTCTGACTGTCATTTTTATCTCCTTAAAAGTGGTACTTCTTGTTTGTAACTATCTGGAAGCTTTTTGTAACCAGCCTCCATAAATCCCATCGAAAACATAAACAAGCAGAATCCGATTAGAGCTAAGGGAATTAGCCCTAGATTGTTGCCGTCATCCTCATTGTGTCGCATCCATTTCATCCTGTAATTCTTTCATTCTTACGGTTATGCACTGCTTCATTAGCGTGTAAGGTTTAATGTTGAAATACTTCGCTATCTCCTTTATCTTTTCGTAGTCGTTAAGCTTAAATCGCAAGGTAACTAGCTTATTCTTAGATCCACGTAACTTCTCTGACTTTATTTGCGCTTCGGTTCTTACTCTGTTCATATTTGAAAACTCCTATTCTTTGAAAGTATTTTCTAAAAACTTGCTTAGTATCCAAACAAACAAGAGCATTAACCCAGCTTGGATAAACAGTAAGCAAAACAGTTCAAACAACTCAGCTATCATGGCTCTATCCCTTTCTTACTACTCTTTAATATTAACACTGGAGTTTCCAGTTGTCAATGGGTGTAAATACCTAGCCTATGGGGAGGCTAGGCGTGGTCTCTACATTCGTGTTCCGGTTATTTTGCTGCTGGTTAACATCCTTTCTAGTGCTGCTAGGTCTTGAGAGAATGATGTGTGGTTGCCGAGGCAGCTACCGCCGTCTAGCCCGTGGCTGTTGGCGTATTCGTAAAGCTGCTGAACTCTGGCTGTTAGGATTTCTTCCGTTGGGTTTACTAGGGTTAGTCGTGTCATCTGTGTGCCTCTCTTTTGTGGTCTACATCTATAGTAACAGTGGAATATCCATTTGACAAGAGTATAAATACCTAACTTACGAAGCCGGCTAAATCGTGTAGGTAAACTCGAAGTCCAGCTTTAGCTAATAGAAATATTAGCCGGGGGTTGTATTTAATGATGCACTTCAGAATTGCTTTTTCGTCATACAACGC
>Ga0209591_10001650_pt1 | contig 27395 bp, 31 predicted proteins | sample MAT01_FD_187207 | JGI IMG/M metagenome (GOLD analysis project Ga0209591, IMG submission 187207) | Freshwater microbial communities from Lake Fryxell liftoff mats and glacier meltwater in Antarctica - MAT-01 (SPAdes) (version 2) | ecosystem: Environmental > Aquatic > Freshwater > Ice > Liftoff... | reverse complement strand
TTTACGCGCATGAGCTAGGACATTTTCGACTGTGAAGCCAAATTTCTCGTAGCAGGTTGGGCCAGGTGCAGAAGCCCCAAAAGTATCGATCCCGATTACAGCGCCATCTGTACCAACGTACTTGTGCCAGCCGAATGTCGATCCAGCTTCAACTGAGACCCGCTTTTTGACGCTTGGAGGCAAAACGGAGTCGCGATATTCTTGGGTCTGCTCTTCAAACAATTCCCAGCAAGGTAAGGAGACAACACGCACAGCTTTACCTTCACTCGTGAGGGTTTCAGCAGCTTTGGTTGCGAGTTCCAGTTCCGAACCAGTGGCAATCAAAATCAGATCGGGATTGGCAGCATCAACAACGACATAGCCGCCTTTTTTCACGCCTTCGATCGAAGTGCCAGCCAGATTCTTCACGTTCTGACGAGTAAACGCCAACAGCGATGGACGCTTGCGGTTGGAGATCGCGACTTCATAGCTTCCCACGGTTTCTTTAGCATCAGCAGGACGCAACACCAATAGATCGGGGATAACGCGCAACGAAGCGATCGTTTCGACGGGTTGGTGAGTCGGCCCATCTTCACCTAGCATGATCGAGTCATGGGTCATGATGTAAATCGCGCCAACTTGTGACAATGCCGACAAGCGAATTGCGCCACGCATGTAATCAGCAAACACTAGGAATGTTGCACCGTAAGGAATCAAACCACCATGTAATGCCATGCCATTCATGATCGCGCCCATAGCATGTTCGCGCACCCCAAAGCGGAAGTTACGACCTTCGTAAGAACCTGCTTGGAAGTCAGCAACGCCTTTGACATAGGTCATGTTGGAGTGGGCAAGGTCAGCCGATCCACCAAGAAATTCTGGAATTACTGGAGAAAGCGCATTTAAGCAAGCTTCAGAAAGTAAACGGGTAGAGGTTTCTTTTTGGGTGACAGGTTCGAGCGCTTTTTGCCAACCTTCAGGTAGTTCTCCTGCCATGATCCGCTTAAATTCAGCAGCCTCGGTAGGATAGGCTTTTTCGTAAGCAGCGAACCGTTCGTTCCATTCTGCTTCAGCCTTTGCTCCTTTGTCGATCGCTTGACGAAAACGCTCGATCGCATCTTCAGGCACAACAAATGGTTCGTATTCCCAACCCAAGTTAGCGCGAGTTGCCGCAACTTCATCTGTACCCAAAGCCGCACCGTGCACACCAGCCGTACCAGCTTTTTTGGGTGAGCCGAAGCCGATTACTGTGGTGACAACAATTAGAGTTGGCTTGTCTGTGACCTTTTTGGCTTCGGCGAGTGCTTTGGCGATCGAATCTAAATCTTCATTGCCATCCGCCACATACAGAACCTGCCAGCCATAGGCTTCGTAACGCTTGCCCACATCTTCGGTGAAAGCGAGGTCGGTGCTGCCGTCGATCGAAATACTGTTGCTGTCATACATCATGATCAGCTTGCCCAGTTTGAGGTGTCCTGCTAGAGAAGCCGCTTCAGAAGCGATCCCTTCCATGTTGCAGCCGTCACCCAAAATCACATAGGTGTAGTGATCGACGATATTATGTCCAGGCTTATTAAATCTAGCAGCGAGATGGGCTTCGGCGATCGCCAACCCAACAGCATTACCAACGCCTTGTCCGAGTGGTCCTGTGGTGACTTCTACACCTTCAGTTTCAAAGTTTTCGGGGTGACCAGGTGTTTTACTGCCCCATTGGCGAAATTGCTTAATTTGATCGATCGGAACGCTATCATAACCAGTCAGGTGCAGCATCGAATATTGCAACATGCAGCCGTGCCCTGCCGACAATACAAATCGATCTCGATCGACCCACTTAGGATTTTTAGGGTTAAATTTTAAGAACTGATCCCATAGCACAAATGCCATTGGTGCAGCGCCCATCGGCAACCCAGGATGTCCAGACTTTGCTTTCTCTACAGCGTCGATGGACAAAAACCTAATTGAATTTATGCAGAGTTGTTCTAAAGTTTGGGTTACAGCAACCATAATTTTTTTTACCTGAGTTGAACCTGATTTGTTACTTGCTATATTCTCTCGCAAGCTTGGCACAAAGAACAGCCATGAATAAATCGATTGGCTTGGATATTTTGCGTCTAAGCCCATAATTACTAACGATCATTGATAATTAGTAGTTGATATTTGATAATTAAACCTATGAAAGATTTTTTTAAGAATGTTTGGCAGTACCCAAAATTTCTGGCTGTAGTCGTAATCGGGCTGTTTACTTTTGCCCTAGAGCCACTTGCCCCTTTTCTGAAACGCCCTGCCACCGCGATCGCCCTCATTTCGGCTTTTGTCAGTGCTTTTATCTGTTTATCCCTAGTGTTGCGCGCTATGCTGGGGTTAGAGTCAGTCTAAAAAACTCACTAGAAATTTCAATTGATTACGAGGTAAAGAATTATGGCAACTGGTCGTAGAGTGGCTCGCGTCGCGGAAATGGTGAAGCGAGAAGTCAGCCATATGTTATTGCAAGAAATCAAAGACGATCGTGTTGGTGCTGGCATGGTTAGCGTCACCGAAGTTGTAATTTCGGGAGATTTACAACACGCCAAGATTTTCGTTAGCATTTACGGCACTGACGAAGCCAGAGCTGAGACGATGGAAGGCTTAGCTGCTGCTACTGGCTATATCAGACGCGAGATTGGTCAAAGGCTATCGTTACGTCGAACCCCAGAAGTTGTGTTTCATGAAGATCGATCGTTTGAGCGCAGTGTGTCAATTTTGTCGCTACTAAATCAGCTTAGCCAAGAACGAGTTGAGAAAGAATCGACGGAAGAGCTTGTTGATACGGAAGAGCTTGTTAATGTTGATAATCTCGAACCCCTCGATAGATAAAAAATCCACTAGGCAGGTACTGCCCCTGCTACACCTGCGTTATCGGCACAGTGCGTCACTATTTCCGCCTCTAGTGGAAATGGAAAGGAGTACTATAATCACCACAGTTAAATTAATCGCGGTAAGCTATAGAAATAATGAGTTTTGACACTTTTGAGACAGAGATAACCTATTTCTTTGAATACTACCAGCGTCCTCTTTCTGGTTATGTGATGGGTATTTGGCATGACTTTCTTTCCAAAGATCTCACCTATGAGGAAATTAAGGTAGCACTTGCTAAAGCTGTTGCTGAAGAGAAAAAATTACCGACTCCAGAGGGATTAGTAGAGTCGATTAAAGGTTCAGGTTACTTCTTGTTAAAGCGACTTCAGCAACAGCAACAGGAAGAGTCTAAATAACCTCTCTCTTCGTAAGAAAGAGGAACATGACTCAGGCGAGATTTATGGATCTGGTGGGATTTGAACCCACAACCTCTTCTTTGCAAGAGAAGCATTCTCCCATTAGAACTACAGACCCAACGCCTCCACCAGGATTTGAACCTACGACCGTTCGCTTAACAGGCGACTGCTACTACCACTGCGCTACAAGGCATTAAGTTGATTGGTGGCAGCGACGGGAATTGAACCCGTATCTTCTTGGTTATGAGCCAAGCGCATTAACCGTTATGCTACGCTGCGATATCCCAATTGATGGCGGGGATGAGGAGATTTGAACTCCCGATCTTTCGCTCGACAGGCGATTGCTTTTACCGCTAAGCTACACCCCCATCCAAACTTTTAAGATTTGATTTTTTGTGGCAACTATTTAGTTTTCAAGGTTCAGAGGCATTTGTAATTGCTTTGTAACATTAATGTAGTATACGTGCTACATACTTGTCAAGCGGTATCTCAAAATTATTTTCTGAGTGTTCTGGAAATGCATTTGAGAGAGGGGTTGGGCGATCGCCTAGCTGTGTTACAGGTGTATTACAACTAGGCGAGACCGCTTTACCTAAGCAGAGAAAGTCAAGGTAGACTCGCTCTGTTGCCAGAGTTTGAAGAGATAGAACTCAGTTCGATCGCTTAAAGCCACGACTAGAGTTCCTTCCTCGGCACATCGATCGAATGTCATCCAAGTTCCACTAAAGCTAACCTCAACATATTTTCGATCGACCCGCTCTAGAGTAATCGAGCAAGAATGATGATGACGCATCGCCGACTCTAATAAAGTCAATTCGGCAGCATCCGCAGGTAACAAAAACGCAGCGCGGCTGGTTTCGATGTGGATTGGTAAGCCAGAACGCAAACTGAGCAACACACGGTTTGTGACAAACTCTTCTAAAGAGATGCTCAATTTCTCTAAATGCAATCCAGCTTCAGTGTAAGTAAGTTTAAGCATGACGGTGGGATTTCCTGATAGATTGTTTCGGAGTTGGGGAGCAGAGTTCAGGCTAGTTATCCACTCCCTTTTCCCTACTCCTTAAGTTGTTGTTCGCGCCAAAATTGCTCAGCAAAAGCAACTGTGGGATGGATTGGGGCTCTGGGTTGGGCATGTAAAATCATGTTTGCCTCAGCACTTCGGGTTCATATTGGGTTGCGTACATCACTTTCTCCTCATCTATTTGTCTATTCACTAAATCTATCTATTTCTCAAAAAAATACCCCGCCTTCTAATCTAGAGAGCGGGGCGAAAGACTTAGTTAGGTCTATTCGTTATGTCAGTACGGCGATTTGCCTGTACCTCCCACTCGATCGATATCGTGATTGATTTAGCTCTGGTTTTACTGGGGCACTAATAATTTGGCTCGTTAAAGCATTGGTAAATCTACGGAGGCTGTTGGCCGATGTTTTGCCGAAATCTATGGCTGAATCTGTGGTCAGGATTAATCTGGGCATGATCGATCCGCGCAAGCCTTGAACTAAATCTCCATAGCCGCAAGCAGACTCGCAAGCAGACATAGATATCCCCAACAGCATGGCTTGTTGCCAAAGCTGGGAAAATCCGATCTGATGCTGACCTGTGGAGAAAAGTAATTTCATGGAAAGGTTTGAATTGTTTAGATAGTCATACTACACTTGTAGTATAAACATGGATAGATGAATTTGTAAACTACTAGGGAGAAAATCATGCATACACTACACCAAATGCCCGCCACCACAGAAATGGAAGTAACCAGCATTCGCCTCGAACGGGATTTAAAGGAGAAGCTCAAAGAGTTGTCGGGTGGGCAGGGCTATCAAGCCCTGATTCGGGGGGTGTTATGGGATTACGTTGATAATCGCCAGACTTTACGCAACAAGAATATGGTTTCTCGCGAACAAATTAGAGCCAGTGTCACCGCGATCGCCCAAAGAAATGAGCATTGTGCCCTGACAGGTGAATCAATTCGATCGCAAGAGCCGATGTTTTTAGGATTAACCACAAGTGGAGATTGGGTTCCGCTCAGCACAGACAGCCTAGCTGCCTGACGAACAAAGATTCGGCGCATTTACACTGAAGCGTTGGAGTGGGAGATCGCAACCTCAATCATCGAAAATCAGGATAAGATTCCAAAGTTGCGTTAGGAAGCGATAATCGAAACCCTTGAGCTATTTATGGTTGGAGTATGAATGCAGTCGAAATCGAAGAAGCTGTTTCTAAGCTTGCCGAAGCACCCTTTGACTTGGAGGCTTTCCCCTTTGCCTTCATCGAAGCCTTTGGCAACAAGCCGAGACCCTCAAACGGCTCCAAAGCAAAAGCAGTAGCTCACGATGGCGTACTCCAGCACAACAATATCCACTTAAAGGTTTGCCCAGAAGGTGAGGTGACTAATCTGCGCCGAAGACATCCTGCTAGCGCGGGAAGCACATTTCCCCGCATCGATCGCCGATCTCTACGCTCCTGATAAGATGCCCGAAAATTTGCGCCAAGCCCACAATCGCAACGACGAATCGATCGAACGTATCTACATCGGTCGCTGCTTCAAAAACAACACCGAACGCCTCGAAAAACTGTTTGAGCTTTACACTAAGATGAAAGCATAGGTTTAAAATTCAGATTAACTCCTTAGCGCAAAGCAATCCAATGCTAACCCTAGACCAACTTATTTCAGAAGCAACTGCATTACCCGATGCGACCAAAGCTATTCTTATTGACAAAATTTTGGAAAGCATGACAAGGCAAATCGATCGAGATATCTCGATCGAAGGAGTGAAGAAAGCTCAAGAACGCATTGCCGAAATTGAAAGTGGCACAGTCCAAACCATTTCGGGAGATTCTGACTCCCTCCACGATACCCCCAAAGCCCAAGTCCTCGAAGATTTTCGCCAAGCTTGGCACGAAGCCATTACTGAACAGGGTATCCCCATCGCTCAACTGTGGAAAGAGCTAGAGAATGGATAACCCCAGCGTCACCGTTATTGCCTTGCCTACGTTTACCCGCAATATTCGGACACTGATCAAAAAATACCGCAACATTCTCAACGATATTCAACCGATTGTCTCACAGCTAGAAAATGGTGAAATCCTTGGAGATCGAGTCACAGGTGTAGGCTATCCGATCTTTAAACTCCGAATCAAAAATAGTGATAATCAAAAGGGAAAAAGTGGTGGTTATCGGCTTATTTACTATCTCAAAACAAACGATAAAATTTTATTGCTGACGCTTTACAACAAATCCGAACAAGATGATGTCATGGCTGGAGACTTACAAGACATCATCGAAGAATACGAACGCAGCAATCCTGAGAGATGAGGGCAAGCTTCTCCAAGTGGCGAGAGAAACAGGAAAGCTAAGTTAAAATAGTGGTTGTTACTAACAGGGTCTAACGATGAGTCCCCAAGTTGAACAAGTTTTGCAGCAGATCGATCTGCTAACCCCTGCCGAGCAAGCTCAAGTGCTCCGCCATCTATCTCACACCGCCAAAAGTGCATCTACCATAGAGAAAACTCCCGACGTGGTTGGTGGAGATGCTTGCATTCGGGGTACTCGCATCCCCGTTTGGGATCTAGTAGAGTATCGCCAGTTGGGAGCCAGTACTAGCAAAATTCTGGAAGCTTATCCCCAATTGACAGAGCTAGATCTACAAGCCGCTTGGGACTACCATCACAGCTTCCCTGAAGAAATTGCAGTGTCGATCGCCGCCAACGAGGCAACTTAAAGTACTGAAATCATTTCTCCTCGATTTCTGGCTGCCAAGAGTATGAATTACAATTTTACCTGAACAGGTTTGCCTAGAAAGTTTCAGTATAATCACCTTAGTATTGGGTAGTTATGCAGAAACATACCGTATAATCCATAGTTCCACAAGACGGCAATGAAAGTCTATCTGTGAGGGCTTTGCGGAAGTTATCTCATGATAGCAAAAGAGATTGGCGTTATCGCGCCGTCTGTAGAACATGTGCGTTGAAGCCGACCGTATTCAGGTTCTCAGCAATAGACATATAATACGGCGGCTAAACTTAGTGCCGTTAGCACGAGTTTTTACCTTATGCAGTCACTCTTTTAGGAGCATCCCAAAGGTACTTTCGTTGTAGTTCTAAAGAAGATAGCGAGTAAAAAATGGCAAAAATCTCCTATGTAGACCGGGTAAAGATAGATAATTTCTTAACTCCACCAGTTATTGAATCAGGTTTTGTCCTGAACTTCACGAATGATAGTTTTGAAAGGTTTATAGCCACTGCCACTGGAATCAATATTTATGAAGTCGGAAAATATGATGACAATGGGGCTTCTAAAGCAAATCGTCTACGCTCATTTTTTGATAAAGAGCCTGAGCGTATAGTAGGGAAGGTGTTGCTGGATTTAGCAAAATACCAAAAGACTTTAGATCCTAGGTATCATTCTCCAGAAACAAAACCTGATGAAATTGTGGAAATAGCTAATAAGCTGATACAAGGTAATGTAGATGAAGATAATAATGCCGCTGGGACAGCTTACTTTGTTGAAATAAGGGAACAGATCTCACATGAACTAGAAAAGGCTGAATTTACTATTTGGATAGCAGTAGCGTGGTTTACTGATCCAGTCTTATTCAGTTGTCTGATCACCAAAAAAACTCAAGGATTAAATATTCAGATAATTATAAATGATGATGATACTAATAATTCATCTGATTTAGACTATAGTCAATTTGAAACTTATAAGTTGCCTCATTCAGGACCTCGCTCAATAAACATGATGCACCATAAGTTTTGCATCATAGATTTCAAAACTGTGATTCATGGCTCTTATAACTGGACTAAAACTGCAAGATATAATGATGAGACTATAGAGATATCACCTGGACACGGTAAGGCAGAAGAATTCTCACGAGAATTTATGAAATTGAAATTACAAGGAGGTAATCTGAAGTGATTACCCCGTTTGATTCAGATGTTTAGATCATTAACCTGCTTGTTGGATGAATGGGACTAGCATTGCGCCCAAGCTTGCTAAACCTGCAATGATCATCAGACCTGCGGGCATGAATTTGCGGGTTTTGACCAGACGGACGATGAAGACAAGAATCAGAGCCGCCGCGATCGAAATGCCTAAAAACTGACCCCACGCTTGACCTGAAAGCTGAGCTACGCCAGCCGCAATTAGCAATGCCCCACTAACGCTGCCCGAAATGATCGAGACTTTGCTCTGGGTTTTGACGTAACCCATGATCCCACCACCGATCGAAAGAATGCCGTAGGCGATCGCCGCAATAATACCAATATTCATAGCTACCCTAATTTATTCGCTTAATTTTTACGCTTGCACCATGCTACCGAACTGTTTCACCAGATAGTACCTTTGTCGGTAGATTTAGCAACAGAAATTTACATGAGATAACCTGCGGTGTCGATCGCCCAAGCAACCAAGCGACTGAGATAAGAAGCGGGATCTTGCGTTACCCAACCATCTGATGAAGAGCGCATGATCTCAAAATGCAGATGTGGGCCTGTAGAGCGACCAGTCGATCCAACTATACCGATTTGCTGACCTTTCACAACTCGTTGTCCAGCATTCACATCAATCCGCTCGAGGTGAGCATAGCGTGTACCAAACGAGTCATGAGCGAGTTCAATTAAATTGCCATAACCACCCGACCAACCTGCAAACTCGACCTTACCTGCTTTAGTCGCCAGTACAGGTGTGCCCATCGGTGCGCCGAGGTCAATGCCACTGTGAAATGACCATTCCTGAGTGACAGGATTAACACGCCAACCGTAGTTAGAAGTTACTGGCACAGCATAGGGCAACGGATAGCCACCAGATTGGAGAATAATTGTTTCTCGATTGGCAAAAGGTAAGATCTTGGCAATGATCGGATTGGGCTTCCAGACTCCACCTGGAACAAATACAACTTTGGGGCGATTTTGGCAGGCGTTGCGCTCGAATAATACATCGGCACGGACATTGTATTTTGTCGCGATCGCTCTATAAGTATCCTCATTACTGAGTTGGTATGAAACGCCGTTGAATGGTGGGATTGAGAGATTTTGCCCAACCTCAACGATCCCATCCCGCGCATTGGAATTTAGACCCATGATCGTGGCAGGGGTGAGTTTATACTGCTTGGCAATACTTTCTAACGTTTCACCCTGTTTGACCTTATGTTTTTTGAGTGCATCCAGTGGAGCTACGCCGCACAGTGGAGGATCGGCTTCTGGTTTTACTTGTGATGATGAAACTAGTGGTGAGCTTTCTGGCTTGATCTCTAGTTTTTGATTAGTTTTGATTTCAGGCTTTGGCGATGAATCTTGACTTCTAACTTCTAACGCGATCACAGTTGTAGATATCAAAACAGCTATACTAGCCGCAGTTTTAATCCCTAATTTGCTTGATTTGTTGGTCACGCTTAACCTTTGCTTTACGTTTTAATTTGCTGCCGTCATTTTAATCGCTTCGGTTGTCGATCGAAGTTAAAATATGGCAAACATTTTGTCATGTTAGGGCATTGGGGCTTTACATTCCCTCACCCGATCGCATAAAACATAATTGGCTGCCGCTATAATCTTTTTGGCATGTTGAGAGCTAAGAAGTACTGAGAATCATAAATGTGCAAACTACATTAATCTTTTGTCTTGCTTTCATCACGGGATCGATCGCTAGTATATTTTCCAGTTGGACAGGCTCGATCTGGGCAGGTGGCGCAATTATATTGGGGCTGGGCTTTTCGATCGCCTTAGTCATGCCCCTGCTATGGCAGCAAGGCCCCAAACGCTGGGTGTGGCTATTGGCAGCCTTAATCGCCTGTATCGCCAGCTTTTACCTCCAGTTCCGCACGCCATCGCCCAAACCTGATGACATATCGAAGTTTGCCCCTGCGGTGGGAGCAACAGTTCAGGGCACAGTGATCGAATCTCCCACTACAACTCGGAGCGATCGAGCTAAATTCACACTTGCGGTCACATCAGTCAAATTAGAAACAGATAAATCCGCCGCAACCAAGCCCCAACAAGCTTCTGGTAAACTCTACACCACAGTTTCTCTAGTCCAGTCAACAGGTTTGCGTCCTGGACAAGCTGTCGAAATTACAGGCACACTCTATAAACCAAATGCGGCGAATAATCCAGGTGAGTTTGATTTTCAGCTCTTTTTAGCAAGGCAGGGAGTTTTTGCAGGATTTAGCGGTCGCAAGTTGGCTTTGCAAGGCGATCCACCTGGATTGGGTGAGTGGTGGATCAGAAGTCGGATGGTACGCGCTCATGTTTTGGGTGCAGGAATGCCAGAAGGAGCCTTGCTGAGTTCGTTGGTGCTGGGCAATCGGGCGGTGGATTTACCTGTCGATCTCAAAGACCGCTTTATTGCTGTGGGTTTAGCGGCGGCTCTGGCAGCATCGGGGTATCAGGTATCGCTAATCTTGGGAGTGGTGTTATATCTCAGCCGCACCTGTACCCCAACACAACAGTTTCTCAGGGGGGTGATTTGTTTACTGGGATTTTTGGCACTCACAGGTGTTAGTCCATCAGTGTTACGAGCGGTGGTGATGGGACTAGGTGGACTGGTGGGGCTGGTCACAGGCAGACGCGGTCGCCCTATTGCGAGTTTGACCCTAGCAGCAGTAACTTTGTTGCTGATAAATCCTTTGTGGATTTGGGATTTAGGCTTTCAGTTTAGCTTTTTAGCGACGCTAGGATTGATCGTTACGGTTGAGCCTTTGACCAAAAAAATGCCGTGGTTGCCGCCACTGATCGCTACAGTTCTAGCAATATCGATCGCTGCCTATATTTGGACATTACCACTCCAGTTGTTTGTATTTGGCAAGGTCAGTATCTATAGCATTCTCGCAAATGTGATCGCGACCCCATTGATAACTTTAGCCACAGTAGGCGGCATCTTGAGCGGGTTTTTAGGTGTGATTTGGGACTATTTAGGCGCAGTTGTGAGTTGGCTAATGCTGACACCATTAGCGTTGATAATTTCGATCGCTAACTGGATCTACACCCTCCCAGGTGCAACGAGTAGCGCGGGGACGATCTCGATTTGGCAGATGATTGCGGCTTATTCGATCGGGATTTTAGTTTGGCTCCAACCTTGGTGGCGTAAACGCTGGCTTCCTGCCGCCGTGATTGCCCTGATCGTGGTTTTTGTGCCATCTGGAATCGCTCGCGGTAATTTGTTTCAAGTGACACTATTAGATGCAGGACAGACTCCGATTATGCTGGTGCAAAATCAAGGACAAACCACCTTGATTAACAGTGGCGATCGACAGACAGCAAACTTTACTTTGCTGCCACTCCTGCAAAAATCAGGGATTAATCAAATTGACTGGGCGATCTCCACCGACCCCCAACCCGACTTTAGTGATGGCTGGAACAGCTTGCTCGAAAACGCCTTGCCTGTGAAAAATTTCCGTGATGTCGGAGCCACTACTACCTCTAAATCCTATCTCAGCCTGACTAACAGCATTGCTGGCTCTGGTGGTAATATCGCATCTTTGAGTGTTGATAACTTGCTCCAAATTGCGCCCGATCTGGAGATCGAACTCTTGAGCAGCACTCCAGGAATTATGTATGTCCAAACTGGAAACACGACTTGGTTACTCTTAGCTAATGCCGATCTCAAAGCTCAACGACTTTTACTCGATCGAACCTTACAAAAATCTACAACTCAAGCCCAAATCCTTTGGTGGACAGGTGGAAATTTATTACCCGAACTGCTGCAAGTCGTCAAACCCACGACGGCGATCGCTTCAAGTTTGAGTATCTCTGAATCCACCTTGGCACAGCTTCGCAACTCAAATATCCGCTTATATTGGACGAGCAGAGATGGGGCGATCCAATGGAACAAGGATAATGAAGTCAGGGCTTTCAGCGATCGAGAAGATGCTAGCTCTCCCTTCTAAGATCTATCACCAGTGATATGCTGAAATTCCTGTCACTATATTTTTTGTCCGATGAGCAATATTGATGAATTGCTAGCTAAAGCAATCCAATTGTATGAAAACGATCAAATACTGCCAGCAAAAGCAATTTGTCACCGCATCCTCAGAGAAGATGCCGAACATATTGATGCGATCTTGTTACTTGGGTCGATCGCACATCAAATCGAAACCAGCCAGCCAGATGCAGGTTTGGCTTATCACCATTGGTACTACAACAATCATATCTACGGATATACATCTTGGCTGGGCGTAATCACTTGGAAATCAGTGTCTGATATGTGGAATTATCAGGAAATAATCTTCAATCTCAAACCCAGTCTGATTATCGAATTTGGCACATTTATGGGTGGTTCAGCTCTATTTTTTGCCTCAATCTTGAGATCGATCGGGCAGAAATCAAAGCTAATTTCGGTCGATATCAATCATAGTCGAGTCAGCCCAGCTACTAGCTCAGATCCCGACATCGAGCTAATGTTAGAGTCGTCTAGCTCTCCCAAAGTTGCCGATCGAATCACCGCTTTATGCCAAGAATATCCAGGGAGAATTTTTGCGATTCTAGACAGCGATCATAGTAAAGCTCATGTTTTAGCTGAGATGCTGCTGTTGCGCTCAATCCTCAAACCAGGCGACTATCTAATTGTCGAAGATAGCAATGTTAATGGTCATCCTGTGTTGCCCAACTGGGGCGAAGGACCTTACGAAGCGATCCAAGAATATTTTAGTCGCTACCCCGATGACTACGAACGCGATGTGGTACGAGAACAAAAATTTGGCTTCACTTTTGCCACGGAAGGATTTCTGATCCGTAGGTAAAATGAGAAGCTAAAAAGTAGTCGTATAATTGAGTGAAGCAGCACCGTCAGCAAGGTAAGGTAACCAAAATGAAATCAATAGTCTACATAATGCATACGAGTGAGCAAATAGATTTATGGTTCCAACATCTACCTTCAGAAAATATCGAACTAATTAATGTTTCTCCTGATAACGACATTGTTGAGTTACTCGAACAAACGCCAAATGATGATTTACCAAGCCTTATTATGGTGGGGATGAGTATTCAATCTCCTGGCAGTAATTTATTGCAAGCAAGCAAAGTAAGTCGATGGTGTAAAGACAATCAGCCGTCAATCAAAATAATATTTCTTACTGCTCGCCATGAACTTGAGCTTACTAAACTTGAGCAACGGTGGGCTGTTAAGCAAGGTGCTGTTTGTATTTTACCAAGGCTCGATCGAGAGAATCTTTACGATCAAGTTAGACAGGTTTACGAACATTTAAACTTTGAGCTACCGATTGAAGCACCTCCCGAAATTCCCGAAATCCCAGAAACTCCACTTCCTTCTCCCAAAATCACTTCTCAACAGAGTGGAGGTAGCAACGATTTATTAACTCAGAAAAAAGATCTTATTACGGCTGTAAGTCAACTCAAGCAAGTAATTCAAAATAACAAGGAAAGTATCGATACCTATCCACTTAGCGACAAGATTTATACTCATTTCATGGATTTAGAGCAAGTTATTCAAGATTACATCGAAGTAATTACTATTGAATCTCAACGCCAAAAATTGCGTAGTCTTGGAGATAGGTTCGCCCAAGTAAATCGCAATGCCAATAAATCCACCTTCAATCCTGCCGACTCTAACAATAATAGAAAATCGGCACTGCTTGATTTCATTCAAGAGTAATGATCTCTAGGGAGCGGCTCCGTCATACTCGATTAATGGTAAGGACTGTGACAGGGGGTATGTGAAAGTATTGGGTGCTTGTTCGAGCCAAGTGATCGCATGACTTTCTAGGCGTTGGAGATCGCTAAGATTAAAAACATTAGAACTATCTGCATGAGTTCGAGCCAGCAAAATAGGGTTGCGGCGAAGTGAGATAAATGTCGCTAGGGAACGAAACGCCAAAGTGTCGAAAGCCAGTGGTTGCCAGCCCAACGCTTGCCAACGAGCCAGCCAATATGACAGTGGATGACAGTTGATATATCCGCCTGGTTGACCTGGTTCTGGGGCGGCAAACAAGATCAAATGTTCAGCATGTCGATCGCAACTTGCCAAAGCGATATCTTCATATTCAGTCGGGATATCTCCGAGTAAGTTCATACACATGACAAGATCATACTTTCGTCCCAGATCGATCGATGCGATCAGATTACTTTGTGCGTAGTTTTGCGGTTGAATATAAAGTCGATCGACCATACAAGCATCTATTCCAAATACGTCTGCAACACCACAACCTTGAAAGATCGCCAGATTTTCACCAAGCTGACAGCCAATATCCAATAAGCTCTGCGGCGAATATTTGTTGAACAGATATTTAAATGGCGGTAGATCTATATAAGGCTGATGACTCAGGCGTTTTTGTCGAGTATTTTCTAATTGGATTTGGTCTGGTTTATTTGCTGATTTGCTTTCAGGATTAATGCTTAGGTTAGTGTTAGTTTGATAATCAACTTGAAGATGATTAATTGACAGTTCAAAGCTAGCTTGATTAATAAAGAAGGCTTCGATGTTTTTGACGATGGCAATACTTGGATGCAGATTATGATCTGGCGTGTACCGTAAATCAAATCTCGTATCTAGAGGGTCAAGGATAAAATTATCCCAAGGGGAAATTTCAGGCGGTGGATTCATCTGAGAATAACCAAGTGATATTTCGATAGTCTCTTCCATAGAGAGTATGGGGTTTTGCATCAACCTTTGATATATTCGATACCAAAAAAAACCATAGATATTTTTTTTGCTATCAGGATCTCTTGCAAGATATCCCAGCCATCCATTTAAAACTTTTTGGGTAATTTGATTGGGAGTGCGAACTGGGTAATGAGCGATCGAGATTTCATTCATAACTCCATGTGGCAGCATATTACCGTCAGTGCCAAACACAAAATGATTTCCTTCATTTATTACATAATGATCCCTATTTATGACGCTACGCGGAATTAAGCATTTATAGTATTGAGGATATTCTTGTTTACAGCGATGCCTGATTCTGTCAGTAGGATTTAATATACTGTTGTCATCATTGGCATTCAGGACGTAAGTATGCCATGGTATAACGCCACAGTGATCTGGGGGGAGAAAAGTGAGATAATTTTCCAGAAATTCCCTTGATGAAGCTTTGATAAACTCATCAGCATCTAGGATAAAAGCAAAATCAAAAGTAAAGAAACGACAGATATTGCGACAAAGTTTTGTAATCTGATCGGCTTGAAAAAAAGCTAGTTTGGGCCAGTCAAATATTACTAAAGGCTTCCCCTCTTTTAATAAATTTTCTAATATTTCGCGAGTGCCATCGCTAGAACTATTATCAATTATAAATATGGCATCAAGAAACTGTAAATTGTGCCGCACGAACGATTCAATCACATCTCGTTCATTTTTTACCATTGCTAGACCGATTAACCGCATTTCACAGGCTGCCTAATTATGTTTAACTAGTTTCTAGAAATACATCTTATGATTTTATGGTCGAGGTTTGTGTTCTTTTGAGCGAAGTTTGTGAGTGATGTGTGTATGGGGAAACGTTTTGTAGCAATTCAAATTGGAGCGCAGAGAAGTTATGCCGCTCCAGCAGCATTAGAGCAAACGGGTATGTTGGAAGCCTTTTACACCGATATGTGTGGAAATGCTGGGTTGGGTGGAGCGATCGTAAAATTATGCCCCAACTTTCTTAGTCGTGGGGCAGTCAAAAATCTAGCTGGTCGGCTATTACCAGAAAATTTACGCCGTAGTCCTAAAACGCATAGCTTGGCGATGCCCAACTTGAGACATTTATGGCAGCAGTGGCTAAGTCGAAACGAGCGAGACCCAGAAAAACTCGCAAAAGTCTGGAAAATCTTTGCTGATGAATTGGGCAAAGAGGCTGTAAATCGGGGTATTGGTCAAGCAACTCACCTATTTACCTGCATGGGTGAATGTATGCCACTCCTGGAATATGCCAAACAAAAAGGGTTAACGACTTTTACTGAGATCTTCATTGTGCCAAGTGCACATCGCATTTGTATCGATGAAATGGAGCACTTTTTCGGTCTAGATCTAGAGCAGTACCGTGAGAATCCCTCATTTTCAAAGTGGTTCGATCGAGTCTTAGGGCTCACAGATTGGGCGATCGCTCCTTCAGAAAATGTGCGCCAAGATTTAGCCGAAAATTTTAATTTCTCCGCCGATCGATGCTTCGTAGTCCCCTATGCCGTGGATGACTCCTGGTTTGAGGTGACAAATCGCCCCGTAAAAGGACGTGTGCTATTTGTGGGTTCGGCGGAATTGCGGAAGGGCATCTACTATCTGGGTTTGGCTGCCGAGAAGTTAGCCGATCGCGGTTATGAGTTTCGCGTTGCAGGCGGAGTTAGTGACGATGTGCGACAGTATGCTTCCAACCAAAAATTGAATTTTCTGGGGCGTGTACCCCGACTCGACATCAAGCAGGAGTATGCTCAGGCTGATATATTTGTGTTGCCCAGTTTGGCAGAGGGATCGGCTTCAGTGGTTTATGAAGCTTTGGCATCGGGCTTGCCAGTAATTACAACAAAATCCTCTGGCTCAGTAGTCAGAGATGGTATTGATGGGTTTATCATTCCCGAACGAGATCCAGAGTCGATCGCCGATCGAATTGTTGAACTAGTCGAAAATCGAGATTTGCGCGATCGAATGGCAATTTCAGCTAAAGCTCGTGCCAAAGACTACACTTGGGATAAATACTCAGAACGTCTACTCGCTGCATTTCAATCTGTCTAAATGTCTAATTAACACATCCATATGACTACGCAGCCGTTCTTTTTTAGTCCAAAATATCTGATCCAACTAGCTAAAGCAAATCAGCAGCGATATGCTCAGGCTTTACCTTTTCCGCATATCGTAATTGATAATTTCTTGCCAACTGAAGTTCTAGAAACTATCCTGAGTGAATTTCCGCAGCCAGAGCAGATTAATTGGACAAAATATGAAGATACCGCCCAAGTTAAACTTGCATCCACAACTGAAACACAGCTAGGTATTGCGACACGTCTACTCTTACATCAATTTAATTCCTCAGTTTTTCTGAATTTCCTCGAAACTCTAACGGGAATAGATGGGATTATTCCCGATCCTCATTTCGCTGGTGGCGGACTGCATCAAATTGTAAGGGGAGGATTTCTCAAAGTCCATGTCGATTTCAATCGTCATTTCAAACTCAGGCTAGACCGTAGGCTAAATCTGCTGCTTTATCTCAATCAAAACTGGGAAGAATCATACGGTGGGCAGCTCGAACTTTGGGATCGAGATATGACAGCATGTCAAACCAGCATTTTGCCTGTATTTAATCGCTGTGTGATCTTCAATACTACTGACTTTTCATTTCATGGTCATCCCAATCCTTTAACTTGCCCACCAGGATGGACGAGAAAATCGATCGCAATTTACTACTATTCCAATGGTAGATCGATCGAAGAAGTTAATACCGAAGTCTCCAATCTGCCTCATACGACTTTATTTCGAGATCGACCCAACGAAAAGCAAACTCTCCTGCCTAAAATATCGATCAAAAATGCGATCAGAAAGTTTATTCCACCGATCTTAATTGACCTAAAGGAGTACATTAGACGGCAGCTTTTTCAGTCCTGATCGATCGACCACCAAAAACTTGGTATAGTTCTATTTCCTATCCTGTATATGTTTTGTTGTTTTTGCTAGTCTGCACGAGTTCGAGTCGATCGACACCAAAGTCTTAGGCATTTCGGTTGACATCGTATTGCTGCATAATTGATGATTCATAGAGCAGTACAATCTAACTAAAGAAATGTAGGTTCCGCAGTGTTAAATGAAGCTGATTATAATCCTACCGAAGAGGCTCTCTACAGCCACCTCGAAAAGCTTGAAAATATCTATGACATGGTATTCACGCTCAGCCATGCTGATACGATCGAGGAAATCTGCACCATTGCCATAGAACGCATCCAATCTACTCTTAGATCCGATCGAGCTTCTTTGATGCTGCTTGATGCAGATGAAAATTTTCAATTTAGCCAATCTAGAGGACTAAGTGATGAGTATAAGCAAGCTGTCATAGGATGCTTGTTAGTCTTGACATCTGAGCTTAAATCGAAGGCATTAATATTTGACTCCACAACTGAACAACACTCTGAATTTGAACCATTAAAACAACTGATGCGAAATGAAGGTATTAACACATTAGCTGCCTTCCCATTGCTATACAAGAGAGAAGTTTTAGGTCGGTTAACGATTTACTTTGATGCCGATCGTCAATTCAGCGACGAAGAACTTCAGTTAGCCAAGACGATCGCTACCTATGTGGCAATGGCACTCAGCCGTAAGCAAACCGAAGCAGCACTCAAGCAAAGTGAGCAAAAATTTAGAACGCTTGTTTCTAATATCCCAGGTGCAGTCTATCGCACGATCGAGAAGGATTGGACAGTTGGATTTGTCAGTGATGGGATTGAGTTGATTACTGGTTACCCCGCATCAGACTTTATCCATAATCACGTCCGCAGTCTGATTGGATTGATTCATCCTGATGACTTATTCGCGATCCAACAAACTGTCGATCGAGTTATTGCTGACCGAGTAGATACAGTATTCACGCATGAATATCGGATCGTGGCGGCTGATGGTTCGACTAAGTGGATCTTCGATCGAGGGCAGAGTGTATTTGATGAATCTGGCAATTATCTACATGATGATGGCATTTTATTTGATATTAGCGATCGAAAGCGAGCCGAGGCGGATCTGCAAGTTTCGATTAAAGAGAAAGAACTCCTACTAAAAGAGCTACACCATCGCGTTAAGAATAATCTCCAGATTATTTCTAGTATATTTTCACTGCAATCACAGCATGTCGATAATCCAGAGATTCGATCGATCCTAAGGGAAAGCCAGAATCGAATTAGTTCGATCGCCTTAATCCATGAAAAGCTCTACCAGTCAGACACAATCGCCAATCTCAACTTAGCTGAATACATCGAAACTCTGGCGATCAATTTATTTACTTCTTATGGAATTAGCTCCAAGGATATTCGTCTTAATCTCAATGTCTGTGATGTATATTTGAATATAGATACAGCGATTCCTTGTGGATTAATAATTAATGAATTAGTCTCCAACTGTTTAAAACATGCTTTTCTCGATCGAGCATCAGGTGAAGTTAGCATTACTTTGTCTGTGTTATCAGAAGGAGTATTAAATTTAAAGGTTCATGACAATGGAATCGGCATCCCTGAAAACTTGGACATTAAAAAAGTTAGCTCTTTAGGTTTATCTTTAGTTGATGCTTTAGTTTTTCAGATCAAAGGTGAATTATCGATGTCTAATCAAAATGGGGCTGTATTTCAAATTATTTTCCCTGCCAAATAGCTAGAAAGATTCCAGAATTTAAGCTAAAATCTAGAGGCTAGAAGGGTTGAAGTAGCATCAAAGCTATCTAAGCTTTCGTCTATTTTTTATCTACATCAAGTAATTTAGACTTATCTTTAAACTTGTCTTTGACTATAAGCTTGTGACCATTAATACTTAATTATTCACCCCCTCCAGAAAAATGCCAGAAGTCAAGATTCTAATTACAGAAGATGAGTCGATCGTGGCTAGAGATCTTGCAAGTCGTCTGCAAAAAATGGGTTATGTCATTACTGAAGTTGTTGACTCAGGTAAATCTGCGATCGAATCTGTACTTCGGCATCAACCCGATCTGATCTTAATGGATATCATGCTGCAAGGCGAGATCGATGGCATCGAGACTGCGGCAAAAATTCAGGCGATTGCTAAGATTCCCGTCGTCTATCTTACCGCCTACGCCGATCGAGAGACATTGAAACGCGCAAAAGCTACACATCCATTTGGGTATCTCCTTAAACCTTTTAAAGAGAAGGAATTACAGGTAACACTTGAAATCGCCCTGTCTAGACATCAAGCAGAAGTAGAATTCCAAAAAGCCGTTGAAGTCGAATATCAAACCCAATATCAAGCTCAAATCCAAGAAAAGCAGGCAGAGATCACTCGCAAATCTCTTTATCTATCTATGCTTTCCCATGATTTTCGCACCCCATTATCTATAGTTAAGCTTGCCGCCGAGGTTTTGCAACATCAAAGTCAAAATCTTACAGAAGAGAAAAAACAAAAACGATTTCGATCGATCCAAACTGCAGTTACAAATATGGATCAGCTACTCTCAGATGTCTTGGCAATGGAACAGACCGATGCAGCAAGTCTCAAGTTTAGCCCTGCGCGTTTAGATTTAGTTGCTTTCAGTCGCGATGTGGTCGAGACCATCCAAAGCCTCACAAATCAAAATACCTTAATATTTACCAGTAGCTTGCCAGAAAATGCGAGGCCCTGCCTCGATGAGCAATTACTATGGCATCTGTTGAACAATCTTTTATCCAATGCGATTAAATATTCACCCCAAGGAGGAAATATCTGGCTAACTTTAAGTGGTAACGATCGAGAAATTTGTATTCAGGTCGAAGATCGAGGCATTGGGATTCCGCTTGAATACCACTCTAATCTATTCAAGCCGTTTCAACGGGCGGATAATGTAGGTAGAATTCCAGGCACAGGACTAGGTTTAGCAATTTCCAAGCAATGTGTCGATCTACATCAAGGACAGATCGCAGTTGAGAGTGAAGAAGGCAAGGGGACAAAATTCACAGTTACTCTTCCTATTCCTACCCCGATCGCTTAAAATCCAACTAACATGAAGCCAAAGCTCAGAAAAAGCCCACTTAGCATCAGTCTTCTATCGATCGCCATTATCGCGCTCAGTTTGTGGTCGATTTGGAATCGCGCTCAGTTTTTACTTTCGTTTCATCAATCTTTGCTCATAGTTGACAACCCAGATGAGTTAACGATCGACCTCGATTTGATCTCAGGGATCTCAAAACTGGGTTTGAGCTTTGTGCCACTGGCTCTGGGCATCGGACTCTGGTGGATGCTGCATTGGGCTAGAGTCCTGAGCATTTGTCTATTTGCTTCAATTATGTTGCCTAGTTGTTTCGCGGCTGTAGGATGGATTCCTGATGGGAATATGAGCGATCGAAGTAATTGGGCAATTGCGGCGATTTGTTCGATCGCCCTCCTAATTTTGCTCAATCCCAAATTGTCTAATATATTCTCTACTCGCAGATTTTGATCGTTAACTCTCTGACCCAGATTTTCGGGGTAAAGACTAAGATTTTTGCATCTTTAGACAATAAGTGATAGTTTAACTACAATCTCTCGGAGGGTTAATACTTGGCTGGACGTTTCTTATTTACATCTGAGTCCGTCACAGAGGGACATCCCGATAAAATTTGTGACCAGATCTCAGACACGATCCTAGATGCATTACTGACTGCCGACCCTGCCTCGCGGGTTGCAGCCGAAGTCGTTGTAAATACTGGATTAGTGCTGATCACGGGTGAAATCACCACAAAAGCCTATGTGAATTTTACCGAACTCGCTCGCAAAAAAATTGCCGAAATTGGGTATATCAATGCCGATAATGGCTTTGCTGCTAATAGTTGTGCGATCTTGGTGGCGATCGATGAGCAATCGCCCGACATTGCCCAGGGTGTCAATACAGCATTAGAACAACGGGAAGGCAACGCCACAGATGCCGAACTCGATGCAATCGGGGCGGGGGATCAGGGCTTGATGTTTGGCTATGCTTGCGACGAAACACCCGAACTGATGCCAATGCCGATCGCTTTAGCCCATCGGATCGCTAGACAATTGAGCGTGGTAAGAAAAAGTGGTGAATTGCCTTACTTGCGACCTGACGGTAAAACTCAAGTCACAATTGAGTATGAAGATCGAAAACCAGTCAGAATTGACACGATCTTAATTTCCACTCAGCACGATCCAAGTATTGGCGAAATCTCCGAAGAAAAAGCAATCCGCGCCATAATTCAAGCCGATCTATGGGAAAAAGTGGTCAAGCCTGCTTTTGCTGGTTGTTCGATCGTCCCAGACGACCAAACTCGCTATCTGGTCAACCCTACAGGTAAATTTGTGATCGGTGGCCCACAGGGAGACTCAGGGCTAACAGGACGCAAGATCATTGTTGATACCTATGGTGGCTATGCCCGACATGGTGGTGGAGCTTTTTCTGGCAAAGATCCAACCAAAGTCGATCGAAGTGCTGCCTATGCGGCTCGTTATGCTGCTAAAAATATCGTTGCCGCAGGGCTAGCCGCTAAATGTGAGTTGCAGATCAGTTATGCGATCGGTGTAGCACAGCCAACCAGTCTCCATGTCGATACCTTTGGTACTGGCAAAGTGTCGGACGAAGTCTTATTGGGACTAATCAAAGACAACTTTGACCTACGCCCTGCGGCAATTATCCAGACATTTAACCTGAGATTGCTACCCAGTCTACGTGGTGGACGGTTTTACCAAGATGTCGCTGCCTATGGACACTTAGGGCGCACTGACCTAGATCTGCCTTGGGAGAAGACTGATAAAGTCGAGATCCTCAAACAAGCGCTCTGATTAAATTAGGGACACACATACCGTGCCCTGCCTAAGGTTTCACAATCGGATCGTTAAGTAGGGGCAATTCATGAATTGCCCCTACTTTTGTAATTGCTCGAAAAACTTCCGACAGTCCTAGTAAAAGGCAAGATTGAGCCGCTACAGCTATATCATTCTGCGTTGGCATGAGTTAGGCGGTTTCTGGTATATAAATTATTAATTCCGAAGCCCCTAAATCCCCAATTCTGGGGACTTTGATTTCAGAACCCTCAGAATTGGGGGCAGGGGGCTGGGTAAATTCTTTAAGGGAAATCTCCTTACCACTATTGGATATGAATCGCTTTATTTTAGTTACTAACACCATAATCAACTTAGGCGCACAAGGAAAACATAACGCAAAGTCAAACTATTTCTATAAATTGCTGGTGTAATTTAGGTTAATATGACTATAATTAAACATAAGCTTTTCACCTGAGTTATGAAAATTAATGCTTTGCCTGTCAGTAATTCGATCGATGTTCGATCGAGCTATCCAGCTAATAATCTCGTAGAGGATCGTGAACTAACGCTGAGTTCAGAAGATTACAGCTTGCTGACTGACCTCTACCAACTAACAATGACAGCTTGTTATGTGGGTGAAAGTATAGAGACTCGCCGCGCCAGTTTTGAACTATTTGTGCGGCAATTACCAGAAGGATTTGGCTATTTGGTTGCCATGGGATTAGCACAGGCGATCGACTACTTGCAAAAATTACGCTTCAGCCCTGCTCAGATCGATGCACTTAAAGCCACAGGCATATTTGCAAATGCGGTCGATCGATTCTGGGACTTACTAGCTGAAACTCGGTTTACAGGAGATTTGTGGGCAGTGCCAGAAGGAACAGTAATCTTCGCCCACGAGCCGATTTTGCGAATCGAAGCTCCATTATGGCAAGCCCAACTGGTGGAAACCTATCTGCTGAATACGATCAACTATCAGACTTTAATCGCCACAAAAGCCGCACGGATCAGAGATGTCGCAGGCGATCGAATCTCACTGTTAGAATTTGGCACTCGTCGCGCTTTTAGTCCCCAAGCATCTCTATGGGCAGCTAGGGCAGCTTTAGCCGCAGGAATGGATGCGACATCGAATGTGTTCGCCGCGCTCAAACTGGGTCGCAAACCAAGTGGCACAATGGCACACGCTCTGGTGATGGCTCTGACTGCAACTGAAGGGAGTGAAGCCCAAGCTTTTACCGCATTCCATCGCTATTTTCCCGATAGCCCTCTATTAATCGATACCTTCGACACTGTAGAAGCGGCTCGAAACCTAGCAGATCGAGTCCAGAGCGGTAAGATTGAACTCAAAGGGATACGGTTAGATTCAGGTGATTTAGTCGAACTATCCCAAAAAGTTCGATCGATCCTGCCAAACGTCGAAATTACGGCAAGTGGCGACATTGATGAATTTGAGATGGCGCGATTACAGACCGCAGGAGCTTGTATTGATGGCTATGGAATTGGCACAAAACTAGTGACAGGCGCACCCGTCAACGGTGTTTACAAACTGGTGGAAATCGACGATATTCCCGTCAGGAAGAAATCATTCGGTAAACAAACCTATCCCCATCGCAAGCAAATTTTTCGCCAGATCGATCGTGGCAAGATCATACGCGATCGACTCGCCCTCGCCACAGAAACACCCCAGCCTGATGAGCAACCCTTACTGGAACTGGTGATTAAGCAAGGTGAGCTAATTAAATCGATCGATTGTCTTGATACGATCTCCCACCGCACCCGCACCTCGGTTACCTCTCTTCCACCATCTTGTCGAGATCTGATTCATCCCAATCCAATTCCAATCGAGATCTCCGATCGACTGCTCGAAAAGTAAATCAGTAAGTAAAAATTTCACCCATAACCTTAATCATCGATCGATAATTATGAACATTGCTCTATTCGGAACTAGTGCCGATCCACCCACATTGGGACATCAGACAATCTTGAACTGGTTGTCTGAACGCTACGATCTTTGTGTCGTTTGGGTTTCTCATAACCCATTCAAATCTCACCAAGCTTCGATCGAGCAACGAATTGAGATGATGAGATTATCGATCGAATCGATCGATCCAGCGCGACCCAACCTCGAACTTCATCCTGAAATTAGTAGCCCCAGAACTCTGATCACAGTTCAACAGGCGCGAGAGATTTGGCAGGATGCTAAATTTACATTGGTGGTTGGTTCCGATCTAGTGCGACAATTGCCGACTTGGTATCAAGCCGATCGATTGCTCAGACAGGTGAAAATATTAGTTGTACCGCGTCCTGGCTTTTGGATGACCGATCGAGATATGATCGCACTTCAATCTCATAACGCCGACATCTCGATCGGGGAACTCACGGTTCCAATCGTTTCTTCGTCCGCATATCGTAACAATGGCGACAAATCAGGCATAATACCCTCAGTCGCCGCATATATTGAGCAGGAGCACCTGTACGAATGGCAAGTAAAACACGCTATCCACTAGCGGATTTTAAAGTGGGAGTTGATAACGTGATTTTCTCGGTCGATACAGAGCAAAATCGACTGCTGGTGTTGCTGATCATGAGAGATTCTGAGCCATATCGCGATTACTGGTGTCTGCCTGGGACATTAGTACGTCAGGGCGAATCTTTAGAAGATGGCGCATATCGGATTCTATCGGAAAAGATTCGGGTCAAAAATCTCTATCTAGAGCAACTCTATACTTTTGGCGAACCTGGACGCGATCCGCGAGAAGCCCCCAGTAGTTATGGTGTGCGATATCTCTCTGTGAGTTATTTTGCGCTTGTCGCACTCTCTGCCGCCGAATTAATCGCTGATGGCGTGAGTGGGATCGCTTGGTATCCGATCGAACAAGTTCCCAAACTCGCCTTCGATCATAATCGCATTTTAGAATATGGTCATCACCGCCTCCGCAATAAATTAGAGTACAGCCCCGTCGCTTTTGATGTCCTCCCAGAATTATTTACGCTCGGCGATCTCTATCAACTCTATGTCGCTGTTTTAGGCGAAGGTTTTTCGGACTATTCTAATTTTCGATCGCGTCTGCTCAAACTCGGATTCCTCAAGGAAACTGGGGTGAAGGTGTCGCGTGGAGCAGGTCGTCCCGCCAGTCTCTATCGATTTGATGCTGAAGCATTCGAGCAGTTTAAGGATAAGCCAATGGTATTTATTTAATCCAGATTTTTAGGAGGAAGTTAAGCGATGTCATATAGAGAATTTAGTCTTGCGAAAGTTAAGAAAGCTTTTAACCTATCGATCGATGAGAAAGTCGATATCTATGCGAATATCCCAGAATTAGAATGCAGTCAGCTTCTGACCGAAACATTAAGCTATAACGTCCCCTTAGCTCTAGCAATTAGTACAGAAAAAGCCCGTTCTGAGATGATCGTAACGCCAATCTTGATCGAGGTGAGAAGGCAACTCCAATCAAAATTTAGCTTGTTCTCAGGCGTGGAGTTTACGGTTGATAGTCAGAAAGGATTGAATGGATTCTGTGATTTTATTATTAGCGGTTCTAGCGAGCAGTTTTTTGTGAGTGCGCCTGTGATGATGCTAGTCGAAGCGAAAAATGATGACATCAAATCTGGTTTGGGACAATGTGTCGCAGAAATGTATGCAGCTCAGTTGTTTAACGAGCAAGAAGGGAATCAGATCGAAACAGTCTACGGGGCGGTAACGACTGGGAGCATTTGGCAATTTCTGCAATTGTCTGGAAATTCGATTTCGATCGATCGGAGTGAATATTACCTGTCGAATGTGAATAGAATCCTCGGAATTTTGGCAAATAGTATAAATACCAGCTTATCGAAGTAAACATACGCAAATAGGTACAGATCGTGAACAATTTACAAAATAATTTCTCGATTGGAGTAGCCCAACTCAATCCCATTATTGGTGACTTGAAAGGTAATGCGGCGGCGATTCTCACCGCAGCCAAATCGTGTGTCGATCGAGGCGTAAAATTATTACTCACTCCCGAACTCTCACTCTGCGGCTATCCACCACGCGATTTGCTGATGCACGATCGATTCGTTCAAGATATGTCGATCGCCTTACAACATCTCGCCCAATCTCTCCCACCCGAAATCGCTGTCCTCGTAGGCACAGTTGAACCCAATCCTAACGCTCGAACCTCAGGCGGCAAGCCCCTTTTTAACAGTGCAGCCCTGCTCCAGTCGGGAAAAATCCAGCAAATCTTTCATAAGCGATTACTGCCAACATACGATGTATTTGATGAAGATCGATACTTCGAGCCAGGATCTTGTCCTAATTTCTTTACGCTAAAAGTCGAAGAGCACCAGATCCGAATAGGCGTGACGATTTGCGAAGATGCCTGGAACGATCGAAGGTTTTGGGACAACAGATTGTATGCGGATGATCCCGTCGCCGATTTAGCCGCACAGGATGTGGATTTATTAGTCAATCTCTCCGCCTCTCCTTATGCGGTTGGTAAGCAGAAGTTAAGAGCAGCGATGCTTAGTCACAGTGCATTACAACACAATCTCCCACTCATATACGCCAACCAAGTGGGAGCCAATGACGATCTGATTTTTGATGGCGGTAGTATGGCATTCGATCGACATGGTGACCTTGTGGGATGTGCAGCTACTTTCCAAGAAGATTTAATGTTTGTGGTATATGACTTTGAGCAGAAAGATTTAATTCCTACTGCGCTCTTCCCTAAAAAACATCGCCAGATCGAGTATCAGATCGACGATAAAACTGAGAGCGACGATCGAGTGATTTTTGAGGCACTAGTCTTGGGCGTGAGCGATTATG
>Ga0209591_10001648_pt1 | contig 27431 bp, 24 predicted proteins | sample MAT01_FD_187207 | JGI IMG/M metagenome (GOLD analysis project Ga0209591, IMG submission 187207) | Freshwater microbial communities from Lake Fryxell liftoff mats and glacier meltwater in Antarctica - MAT-01 (SPAdes) (version 2) | ecosystem: Environmental > Aquatic > Freshwater > Ice > Liftoff... | reverse complement strand
CGTCTAAAGACGACTGAAAAAAGGTTATAGTCCGTTTTAACGGACTTTAGCTATTAGCCTGGAACTTTAGTTCTGGGCGGTTTATGCCTAGAATGAAATAGCCCTGATACAGAGGGGTGGAGATAAAAGACTTATCAACGAGTATCAAAGACTCGTCGCCAATACCCAATGCCCAATGCCCAATAACTACAGTAACGGCAACAATAGTGTCACAAAATAGTAAACCAAAGGAGCTGTGAAAATATAACTATCGGTACGGTCTAAAATACCCCCGTGGCCAGGGATTAACTGGCCAGAATCCTTGACTCCAGCATCCCGCTTGAGCATAGATTCGGTAAGATCCCCTAAAACACTAGCAATGCCAATCAGCAAACCCAATGCTAAACCAGTGAAAGGGGATCTGGGCAAATGTAGATAATAAGCTCCCGCAAGGGCTACGGCAACACTGGACATAATACCAAAGACAGCACCTTCTACGGTTTTTTTAGGACTAATCTCAGACAAACGAGTTTTTCCAAAGAATTTGCCAATAGTATAAGCGCCAATATCGGCTGCCCAAATACACAAAAAAGTCAGCAGTGTTGCTGTAAAACCTTGTGGTAAAGAGGCAGAATTTGCCTTTTCCCAGAAATCCGTCCAGGTTGAAGGCCAGTAACCTCCGAAAGGGAGATTGATAAAAGCAGTATTATCGATCGCACGCAACCGCACCCAGTAACTCGGCAAATAACCTACATAAAATAGCCCCATTATAGAAGCAGAAACATCCGCGATCGTGGCAAATTTGGGTTGAAACAGCAGGTAAAAACAAATAAGTGTGCCAGCTATTGGCATCACAGCATCAGCTAAACTGCCATCTAGGGTACAAATCACCAGCAAAACTTGGCTAGCAAACATTGTGGTTTTAGCGGCGGGAGCGATGCCTCTGGATCGCACCAAATTAAAATATTCTTGTTGTCCTAAAAAGACCACAATCGCAAACATGATGGTAAAGTACCAACCCCCCAAAAGGGTGACAGAAAGAGCTAGAGCGATCGCAATAATTCCACTAATAATCCGAGACCAAGGCATATAAATAAGTATTTTGGATTTTGGATTTAGTCCAGTTTTTCACCACTGAGGATAAAAATGGGATCAACGGCGGTGAAGGTTTGAGAAAAGCCGCGCGTCTCCAATCGGTTTACCGCAGACTGGACGACTTCGATATTTCTTGCCCTTAATAGGGAAAAACTCTGGGAAATAGCATACAGACTTTCTAGATTAGCAGCTGTGGCTACAACCCGACCTGATGGTGGCAAATAGTGCCAAGCTGCTTGCAGAATTTCCTGAATGGGACGTCCTCCCTCGATACAAACGCGGTGAGGAGCAACTTTGAGATCGTGCAAACACTCTGGGGCATTACCTTCAATTACTTCAACGTTTTTTACCTCAAAGCGATCGCAGTTACGCTTGATCAGATTAGCTACTTCTTCATCCCGTTCCACAGCAATAATCTGCCCGCCTGGACATAATAAGCCCACCTCTACCGGAATTGTACCTGTTCCTGCGCCAATGTCCCACAAGACGGAATCGGGGTTTAGTCGCAATTGGGCAATCAATAACAGCCGAACTTCTCGCTGGCTGAAGGGAATTCCTGGTAACTGCTCAAATAATTCATCGGGAATACCAGGGGTAATATAAGGCCAAAGTTGGGAAGGCATAGAACTACGCAATTATACTAAAGATATCGGTTTGCCAAATCGAAAAGCCATAAGCTATGAAAACTTTTCAGATGTAGCGTTATCAGAAACCATAATGATTGGCGAAATATTAGGCGATCGCTACGAAGTTCAGCAGCTATTAGGAAAAAAAGCCGGGCGGCGGACGTTGTTAGCTCGTGATCTAGAAACTCAAGAATTAGTTGTCATCAAGTTACTTTCTTTTGGTAGTGATTTTGAATGGGATTCACTCAAGCTGTTTGAGCGGGAGGCTGAAACCTTAAAATCTTTGTCACATCCCTTAATTCCTCACTATTTAAACTATTTTGAGGTAAATTTACCAACCATTAAAGGATTTGCGCTGGTACAAACTCATATTCCAGCAAAAACCTTAGATCAATATTTACAAACTGGGCGGACTTTTACAGAAGCAGAAGTCAAACAGATAGCCAAAGCACTTTTAGAGATTCTCATTTATTTACATGGGCTGTATCCGCCTGTGATCCACCGTGATATTAAGCCTAGCAATATTTTATTGGGCGATCGCTCTGGTAGTAGTGTCGGTGAAGTTTATTTGGTAGATTTTGGCTCAGTGCAAACTGTCCTCGCCACAGAAACCGGCACAAGAACTGTGGTAGGAACCTATGGCTATATGCCACCAGAGCAGTTTGGCGGACGCACTGTTGCGGCATCTGACCTTTATAGTTTAGGTGCAACCTTAATTTATTTAATGACGGGTATTTACCCAGCCGATTTACCTCAAAAGGATTTTCGCATTCAGTTTGAACAAGCGGCTAATCTCAGTCCCAGCTTTAGCAATTGGCTAAAGTCGATGATTGAACCCAGTTTAGAACGGCGTTTGAGTTCTGCGGCTGTAGCAATCGCCGCTTTAGAAAAACCACAACCGACAAACTTGCCTACTTTGGTCGTTGGCAAACCAGATGGGAGTAAGATTCAACTAACCAAAAATTTGGATTCTCTAGAAATTATCGTGCCATCAGCAGGTTTTGAACCATCAATTATATTCACAGGTTTATTTGCGATCGCCTGGAATTCATTTATCCTATTTTGGACAATTGGCGCACTCTCGGCACCTTTTCCTGTCAACATCCCCTTTGCCTTATTCTCACTTCCCTTTTGGAGTGCTGGCTTTGTCATGGTGTCTAAATTTCTCTTTCATTTATTTGGATGCATCCGCTTACGCCTGAATTCCGAACAAATCGCCCTAACCTGGGAGTTGTTTAGTTGGAAATTTTATCGTCCCCGTGCATCGTCAAGGCAAAGTGTTAGTAAGTTGGTTTACGATCCAAAACATTTTACTAAAGACTCTGAAGGCACTAGAATTGCCGTTCCAGCAAAGTTGGATATTTGGGTAGGAGTAAAAAAATATCAACTTGATGGTGTTAAATCTGAAGCGGAACTGGAATGGCTAGCTCATGAATTAAGCGATTGGTTAGGTTTGCCAATTCAGCGATAATAAACAAAACGAATAATCTTAAGGAGGTCTAAAAATGGCAACTACAAATAAAAGGCGATCGCTACTCGAATTAATTCAAACACATCTAAACACCGCGCTCGAAAGCACTTTAGAGAAAATTTTATAACTTCTAGAGGATGAAGAAGATATTAGAGATGCTCGTGCTGAAATCGCAGACGCAAAAATTAACGGTACTATATCTTGGGATGAATACAGTGAGAAACAAGATCCCCGACTTCTTAAAGAAGTCGGGGATCTGCGGGTTACAGTTCTTGTAAAAGTTAGATTATAGAGTAATTTATCAAATATTTGGTACTATTAGTGAGTATGATTAAACGAAAACCTCGTAGAGACGTTTATAGAGATAAGTCTTGATAGAAAACAGTTAATTAAAACTTCTTGAAAGGAAATTTATATGTTTGGACTAGGATGGCCAGAAATAGCTGTAATTACCATAGTCGCTGTTCTAATTTTTGGGCCAAAAAAAATTCCTGAACTGGGAACTGCACTGGGCAAAACCCTACGAGGTTTTAAGGAGGAGATGAAAACTCCCAGCGAGGAAACCAATCAGGAAGAAGAAAAACAGTAATTAAAGAAGTCAGGGGGAGGCAGTACGCTGGCTCCTTTTGACATACTCAGCACTCAGCACGGGCTAAACGCCCCGCTACCGCTACCGCTAACAGAACTCAGCACTCAGCACTCTTAATTACAGCAAGGTATTAACAACAGAAGAAGGTGTGATCCCATTTTGGGAATCTACAATAGTCGTGCCAGGATTTTGTAGGTGTGTCTCTTCCTTCGCTAAACCACGCAGCTTAATTAAGTTGATAGCGCGGGTAACACTTTCTGGTAAAATTACCACCAGACTGTTATCGGGAGCCATATCTAAGCCTTTATTTATCGCTTGGGTTTCATCCAGAATTGATTCATAGCGTCTATCAGGCTTAACTTGGGTGATGCCTTGAATAATCAACTGGGTAGCTGAACCGGATAGGCGTCCCCGCGAGTCATCGTCTTCTTTGATGATGATGTAGTCAAAAATTTGTGCTGCTAATTTACCCAAGGTAACAAAATCTTCGTCGCGGCGATCGCCTGGCCCACCAATTACGCCAATCCGTTGTCCTGTAGTCCAGTTCCGCACAAAGGAACCTACAGCTTCGTAACTGGCTGCGTTGTGGGCATAGTCTACCAAAGCGTGGTAGTTGCCTAAATTAAACAAATTCATCCGTCCTGGCGTTTGACTAACTGAAGCCCGGAATGTCCTCAAACCAGCCCGAATCTGCTCAATTGTGACGTTCTGCACAAATGCTGCCAAACTTGCAGCTAAAGCGTTGGCAATCATAAACGGCGCACGTCCGCCCATTGTTAAAGGTATATTTTCTGCTCTTTCTATGCGGTGTGTCCAATCACCTTTAACAATTGACAAATAGCCATTTTCATATACTGCCGCTACTCCGCCCTTTTGGATGTGCTTCCGCACTAATTCCGAGTCGGGGTTCATGGTGAAGTAAGCAATATTCGCCTTAGTTTTTTCTGACATGGCGGCGACGCGGCGATCGTCGGCGTTAAGTACCGCGTAGCCATCAGGGAATACGGCTTCTGCTACCACACTCTTCAGGTTAGCTAACTGCTCAATGGTATCTATATCGCCTATTCCTAAGTGGTCGGAGGCTACATTCAATACCACCCCTACATTTGCGGCTTCAAAGCCCAATCCAGAGCGGAGAATGCCACCACGAGCCGTTTCCAGTACGGCTACTTCCACTGTGGGATCTTGGAGGATGACGTGGGCACTTTGGGGGCCTGTGTTATCGCCAGCTTCTACTAAGTAATCACCGATGTAAGTTCCATCTGTGGTCGTATAACCTACTACCTTGCCAGTCTGTTTATAAATATGTGCTAGTAGTCGGGTAGTAGTGGTTTTGCCATTCGTGCCCGTGATGCTAAGGATTGGAATTTGGCTAGATTGTTCGTTGGGGAATAGCATATCCATGACTGCACCGGCGACGTTGCGCGGAATACCAACGCTTGGGGCGACGTGCATTCGGAAGCCGGGAGCGGCGTTAACTTCGACAATCACGCCATCCACTTCCCGCAGAGGACGGCTAATATCTGTGGTGACGATATCCAAGCCAGCGATATCCAAACCGATAATTTTTACTACCCGTTGTGCCAACCACAGATTTTCTGGGTGAATTTCATCGGTACGGTCTACGGCACTACCGCCTGTACTTAAGTTTGCTGTTGCCCTGAGATAACAAATAGTGCCTTTGGGTGGCACGCTATTTAGGGTGTGGCCTTGTCTTTCTAAGAGTTGGTAGCTGGTGCGGTCTAATTCAATCTTGGTCAGGACGTTATCATGTCCTTCACCACGATTTGGGTCAAGGTTTGTTTCCTCAATCAGTTCGGCGATCGTGGATCTACCGTTGCCAATGACATGAGCTGGTACACGTTCGGCAACTGCTACTAATTTGCCATTTACTACTAGTACCCTGTGGTCGCGCCCAACGTAATATCTTTCGACAATAATTGACCGGGAAACCAGTCTGGCAGCTTCGTATCCTGCTTCAGCTTCTTCCCAAGTTCTGATATCAATGGTGATCCCACGTCCATGATTGCCATCCAGTGGCTTGATGACGATGGGATAGCCGCCAACGTATTCAATGGCTTGTTCCAAATCGTCTAAGAAGTTGATTACTGTACCTCTGGGTACTGGCGCACCAGCAGCAGCTAGGATGCGTTTAGTGGCTTCTTTATCGCAAGCTAGTTCTACGCCGAGAATGCTGGTGTTGTCCGTCATTGTTGCTTGCATCCGCTTCTGATTCACGCCGTAACCCATCTGAATCAAAAAGCGGGCTTCCAGAGACATCCAGGGAATACCTCTTTTTTCTGCTTCTTTGACGATCGCTTCGGTTGAAGGGCCTAAGGAAGCATCACGACTGAAGTCTTTCAGGTCTTGGATATCTTGGTCTAGTTCTGCCTTGGGGTAACGGCCTCGATCAACGATACTCTGGCACAGCCGTACTGCTGCTCGTCCAGCGTAACGTCCCGCTTCCTCATTCAGATACTCGATCACTACTTGATAAATTCCGGGTGTGGCAGTTTCGCGGGTCCGACCAAAGCCGACATGCATACCAGCTAATTCCTGAAGTTCTAAGGCTACGTGTTCCACGATGTGGCCGATCATTGTGCCTTCTCTGACTCGCATCAGAAAACCACCACGACAGCCAGGAGAACAATAGTGACCCTCCAGACTCGGCAGCGCCTCAACTAATCCTTCATAAAAGCCAGGGATTTCATTCGAGGGTGTCTCGCCAAGGGTTTCTAAATCGAGGCGCATGACGATCAGCTTGTGGCGTCGAATGCTCCAATAGTTTGGGCCGCGTAAGGTCTGGATCTTGAGGATTCTCATGGGAATAGGTAGATGGAGATTCGGAACCAAAATTCTAGTTTCTTACTGGAATTGACCGCTAAACTGTTCATCATGAACAGTTTTTTCTTTTTACATAGTGTTCTCATCTTTCTACGATAAGAGATAAATAAACGGTCAACTCAGTGTAACCTCAGATACTCTATGCCGTCAGCTGGAGATTCGGTGTACAGCAGGTAATACAGTGCGCTGGTACAAGTGGAAGCGATCGCCGTAGCTGAGGATATGGAGACGTAAATTATGCATGGTTAGGGGTTCGTCAGCACCAACATGGGGTTCGTTGGTGTGGGTGGCTTCAGTGGGATCAACAATTGTAACACTGCCTTTACCCATAACTTGTAGCCAACCATCGCGTTCAAACACTGCACAAGTATCTTCGTCAATGCCAATACCTAAGCGATCGGGGTGAGCTGCGATCGCACTAATCAGTCGTCCCATCCGATTCCGGTTGTGAAAGTGTTGGTCAACGATGACTTCTGGAATAAATCCCAAACCCGTTGCCATATCGACTAGGGAACGATTTGGCGACTCCCCACTCCCGCCGCCAGCAATCATGTGATGCCCCATCACTGCCGCTCCTGCACTGGTGCCTGCTAACGTAAGTTGCCCTGCCCTCACCCGTTGCCGAATAATTTCCATTGCTGGCGTATCTGCCAATACGCCACAAAGACGCAGCTGGTCTCCTCCTGTCATAAATACCCCACTACAGGCTTCTAAGGATGCTTTGATCTGAGAAGCTTCACACTGTTCCCGTTCGCGGATGTCTAAAATTTCTACCTTCTGAGCACCCATTTCTTCAAAAATGCGAATATACCGACCACCGATGATGGCAGGTTCACGAGAGGCAGATGGAATAATTGTAATATAAGCCTTACTAGCACCGGCACGTCCAAAAAAAGTTCTTAGGATTTCGCGCCCATGAACTTTATCTTCTGCACCTCCGATAACTAGAACGGCGGTTTTAGTTGCTTGGGGTGTCCTCATTTCTAGCGATTTAACTTGTAATTGCGGCATTGTGTTTCTCCTGTCAACAACTTCAGGTGAATTTAACAAGGATCAGTAGCAGCCATGATTTTTGCGCTTTGCAACTTTTGAGAGGAGACTGTTTTGAGGTTTGGAACTGGGTTAGCCACTCTCCAAATTTCCGTTTAACGCTCGCGTTGCCTCAATCTAAACGTCTTCGTTCCCATTCCTCAAAGCCAGCGCCTTGTTTTTCACCTGTCCACTTGCAGCAGGGGGGGGGCAAAATAGTCTTTCGGGGGCTAGATTTCCCTTCTAAGGTTGGGGACGAGCAGTTAAGACTACGCTTTTTTCTAAGGCTAGCTCGATGCATCCTGGAAGTTGTTAACTTGATATGATTATTAATTTAAATTTAGTTGTGACAACATTTAAACATAAATTAAGTAATTAGGAAAACTTTTGATCCTATCTAAAATCCAAGAGGTCTGGTAGTTTTAGATACTATTGATAAAGTTTAACTGGAGTTTGACCCGACCTTGGCTTGATGGTGTTTGCTAGATATTCAAATTTAAGATTAGTGTCCTCGAATACGAATAACTGTGCGCTTTGATATAGTTACGCTTTTTCCTGACTGTTTTAACTCTGTTCTCAATTCTGGGTTGCTGGGTAAAGCCTTAGCCAAACAAATTGCCGAAGTTCATCTGGTTAACCCAAGGGATTTTACCACCGATAAGCACCGAAAGGTAGATGATGAACCCTACGGTGGCGGTGTGGGGATGCTAATGAAGCCAGAACCGATCTTTAACGCTGTGGAGTCGCTGCCAATTCTGCCCAGAAGAGAGATCATTTTGATGAGTCCCCAGGGTCAAACAATCAATCAACCTCTTTTGAAAGAATTAACGGCAAATTATGACCAGTTAGTTGTTATTTGTGGACATTACGAAGGGGTGGATGAGAGGGTACTACATTTGGTGACTCGTGAAGTATCTTTAGGTGATTTTATTTTGACTGGCGGGGAAATTCCAGCGATGGCTTTGATTAATGGCGTAGTCAGACTATTACCCGGAACCGTGGCGAAAACGGAGTCCCTCACAGCAGAAAGTTTTGAGAATGGGTTATTGGATTATCCCCAATATACTCGTCCTGCCAATTTTCGCGGTTTGAAAGTGCCTGATATCTTACTCTCTGGGAATCATGCAGCGATCGCCCGGTGGCGTTACGAACAACAGATTCAAAAAACCCGCGATCGCCGGATCGATTTGCTGAGAGACTGGGAGCAGGGGAAGCAGGGGGAGAATAATAATTCCTAACTCCTGACAAATGACCAATGACAAATGACTAATGACTAATGACAAAAATTCGGATTGGTAACGGCTACGATATTCATCGACTGGTGAGCGATCGCGCTCTAATTTTAGGTGGAGTTCAAATTCCCCATGAATTGGGTTTGTTGGGTCACAGTGACGCTGATGTGCTGACTCACGCGATTATGGATGCCATGCTTGGGGCCTTATCTTTGGGGGATATTGGTCATTATTTTCCACCTAGCGATCCTCAATGGGCGGGTGCAGATAGTTTAGTACTATTAACTCAAGTACATCAGCTAATTAGCGATCGCGGCTGGCAGATCGGAAATATTGACTCGGTGATAGTAGCAGAACGTCCCAAATTAAAACCGCATATTCACAATATGCGCGGCAAACTAGCGGCGGTTTTAGAATTAGAACCAAATCAAATTGGCATCAAAGCTACCACCAACGAAAAATTAGGCCCTGTTGGACGTGAAGAAGGTATATGTGCTTATGCTGTTGTTTTGCTAGTGGCTTCAGAGTAACTTTTTTTACTGCATCAACGAAGCTATTTAATCATCTTTAAAATTTAAATAAATAGGGTGATAGGAGATAAACAAACTTACCTGAGTAGGAAATTAGAGCCATGCAAGCTACAAACTTAGAATTACAAGATGTAGACCGCCCCGATGTTGTGGCACTAGACAAAGATGGAAAAACTATTTTGATAGTTGAAGTTCAAGGTTTTCCATTTGACTCCAATCCAAAAAAGACCAAAGAAAATGCTATATTGCGAATTATTGACTACTTACAAGCGTCAAAAACCCTGATTTTATTTGCTATGTTTGTTGATTTAGAAAATATCTTAGTTTTTCGATGGGATGGTTCTAATTTGTCAGAAATTCTTAGTTTTAATACTGGTGATGTTCTTAGTGATTACGAGCCAGAATTTAATAAAAAACAAATTTTTAATCTTTATCTTACAGGTTTGACAGAAGCCTGGATAAGTGATTTTTGCTATCACTGGAAGTCAGAAATACCGCCAGTATCTAAGGAGATAGCAGAAATAGGTTTATCACAGTTATTAAAAGGTGGAATTACTCAACCTTAGGTACTATTGGCAGTGATACTTTACGTAGAAACAAACTTTTTAATGAGTATTGCTAAGGGACAGGATGAACTAGCTGAAAATTTTCTGCAAAATACACCTACCTCAGTATGTTTAGCAATACCGAGCATTTGTTATATAGAATCTTTGGGGACTTTAGAACAAGAGGACAAATATAACCAGGATTTTAGTAGGCGATTAGATATTCAAGTTAACGAGGCTGGAAGAGATAAAACTTCACAAAATGCTAAATTAGTTGTTAATTATTTGAAACAAGCTAAAATTAGCTTTCTACAACGCAATAATGACACAGAAAAACGCTTTTATATAGCATTAAACCAGCTTTTTACCAAAGCAGAAGAGATTCCGTTAACGACAGAAATTATTCATGGAAGCCTTGCTAGAAATATCCTTGAAAAGCATCTTATGGATAAATTGATTATAGAGTGTACAGTTCACCATGCACGCTTGCACCCAGATGAAATAAAAATATTTTTAAGTAGCAATTCTAAAGAATTTGGTAGACGAGAAGTTATAGAGGTTTTACGAGATAGTGGCATTCAGTATTTTAATAAAACTCAAAACTTCCTTGGTTGGCTACAATCTCAATCAAATTGATTACACTATTCGCGGATTGAAATTATGAAATTTTTTAGGAAAATATTTCTAGCAATTAAACATTTTTGCTTGCCAATAATTCTGACTTCAGCAACAGCACTTACACTTACCGCCTGCAACCCAGCTAACTTCAAAACCGCAGCTGCTCAAGTACCGCAACTCGTCACCGCAGTTTTGAGTGAGCCTTCAACTTTTAACTATGCCCTGAATGAGTCAGCATATAGTGTTTTTGGCTTCCTCTATGATTCATTGATTAATGAGAATCCTCTAACCACAAAACTAGAACCCGCTTTAGCAGAATCTTGGGAAGTTTCTAAAGATGGGCAACGAATTGTAATCACACTGCGATCGCAAATTAAGTGGTCAGATGGTAAACCAATGACTGCTGATGATGTTGTTTTTACTTATAACGAAATCTACCTCAATCCTAAAATTCCCACCTCCATAAAAGATGCTCTAAAAGTTGGCGATAAAGGTACTTTGCCAACGGTAAAAAAAATTGATGAGCGTCGGGTTGAATTCACCATCCTTGAACCGTTTGCTCCTTTTTTAAGATATGTAGGTGGCATTCCAATTATGCCTGCCCACGCTCTCCAAGAAGCGATTCGCACAACTGGATCTGATGGGAATCCTAAGTTTATCTCAATGTGGGGAACAGGCACAGATCCGAAACAAATTGTTGGCAATGGCCCTTATGTAATGGAGAGCTATGTTCCCAGTCAGCGAGTTATCTTTAGGCGCAATCCATACTACTGGCGTAAAGATGTTCAGGGCAATCCTCAGCCTTACATTGAGCGTATTGTTTGGCAAATTATTGAATCCACTGAAAACCAATTAATTAGTTTTCGCTCCGGGCAATTAGATGATTTGGAAGTTGCTCCTGAAGGTTTTAGTTTGCTGAAGCGAGAAGAAAAACGAGCCAAGTTTGAAATTTATAACGGCGGGATTGATACAAGTACGACTTTTATTGCTTTCAATCTTAGTAAAGCTAAGAATTCTCAGGGTAAGTCTTTAGTAGATCCAATTAAATCTAGCTGGTTTAATAAAAAGGAATTCAGACAAGCTATAGCATACGCCCTTGATCGAGAAACGATGAAAACAAATGCTTTTCGGGGACTGGGTGAATTGCAAAATTCATTTGTTTATGTCAAAAGTCCCTATTTCCTGACTCCAGAAAAAGGGTTAAAGGTATATAATTATGAACCAGAAAAATCGAAGAAATTACTATTACAATCTGGGTTTAAATTTAATGCCCAAAATCAGCTTTTAGATTATGATGGCAACCGAGTCAGATTTACAATCTTAACGAATTCGGAAAGAAAAGTTAGAGGAGATATGGCATCTCAAATCAGACGGGATCTCGCTAATATTGGGATTCAAGTAGATTTGCAAATTCTCAGCTTCAATTCTTATCTAGAAAAACTCAAAGTTACCCAGAATTGGGATTGTTACCTTGGAGGATTTGCTGGAGGCGGTACTGAACCCCACGGCGCTAGCAATATCTGGAGGATTGCCGGTGCATCGCACGCATTTAATTTAGGGCCACAACCGGGAGATCCACCGCTAACTGGCTGGGAAGTTTCCGATTGGGAAAAGCAAATTGACAGCCTTTACATTCAAGGCGCACAAGTATTAGATGAAAATAAGCGCAAGGAGATTTATTATGAATATCAGCGCATCGCCTCAGAACAGTTGCCGTTTATTCATTTGGTAGAGAGATTGAATCTGCAAGCGGTGCGCGATCGCTTCCAAGGTATTCGATATACTGCTCTTGGTGGCCCATTCTGGAACCTCTACGAACTGAAAGTAATTGATTAGTCATGGGGCATTGGGCATTGGGCATTGGGCATGGGTTACACCTCATCTCCCCTGTCTCCTACCCTAAGGGAAGTTAAAGCGACATTCTCCCAGCCTTCTTCTTTAATTTTGAAATTTTGAATTGACTTCTCCCTCATCTCCTTTATCATGACCAATGAAAAAGCTTTGCGATCGCTCCTTGAAGCAGTTGCCAATGGTAAAGTTACGCCAGATACGGCATTAAATTCACTCAAAGATTTAGCCTACGAATCTGTGGGTGAGTTTGCCAAAATTGACCATCATCGCGCCCTCAGAACTGGTTTCCCGGAGGTGATTTGGGGTCCTGGTAAAACGCCCGATCAAATTGCTCAAATTATCGAGGTGATGCGCCTCCGCAACCCGGTGGTGATGGCAACTCGCATTGAACCAGCAGTTTATGCCGCACTGGAATCAAAAGTTAGCGGTTTGCGATATTACGAATCGGCGCGAATTTGTGCGATCGCTCCCCCTACTATCGAACCACAGTTCGAGGGTGAAATTGGGATTATTTCTGCTGGTACCGCCGATTTACCCGTTGCTGAAGAAGCAGCTGTAACTGCTGAACTTTCCAGTTTCCGCGTCCAACGCCTCTGGGATGTTGGCGTTTCTGGGATTCACCGTTTATTAAGTAACCGCCACCTGATTGAATCAGCATCGGTGTTGATTGTCGTGGCGGGGATGGAAGGCGCTTTACCCAGCGTTGTCGCTGGTTTAGCGAGTTGTCCTGTGATTGCCGTACCCACTAGTATCGGTTATGGCGCAAGTTTTGGCGGTCTAGCACCTTTATTGACAATGCTTAACTCTTGTGCTGCGGGAGTAGGCGTAGTAAATATCGATAATGGTTTTGGCGCAGCAATGTTGGCGGGGCAAATTTTGCGAACTGCCGAGAAATTGCGGTTGGCATCGGCGGGATCTTGAGTTAAGACATTAAAGTTATACCCAATATTTCAGTAGATTATCAGTAATTTATGTAAAAAATCAACTGATACTGAAATTTGCCACCTCCAACCTCTTAATTACCAAATATGAGCCATTACAGCGATTTGATATCTCCGTTATTTTGGAATTTGCCTGTAAATTTGACAGCACTAGCACAAACAATTACCGATCCAGACCTGATGGGTCAGATGCAAAAATCTTGGAGTCACTTTATACAGACAGGTCAAGTGTGGGCATTATTGATTGGTTTAGTCATTGGCTATATGATTCGGAATCTAACTAGCTACGGCTAAATCTAGGGGGAGTGGGGAGTAGGGAGTAGGGAGTAGTGAAATCAGGAAAATTCTCTTCCTAAATGATCGCTCCCCATTACCCTTTATCCCCAGAGGAGTCCTCACCTTCCCCACTCCCCACTCCTCACTCCCCTCATATAATTTATGACCAAAGAACAAAATTGGAGTCCACGGTTTGAATCAGCGTTGCATCCGGCGATCGCGCGTTTTAATGCCAGCATAGGTTTCGATATTGAATTAATCGAATACGATCTGACTGGTTCTCAAGCTCATGCCAAAATGCTCGCTCACACGGGCATTATCTCCCCAAAAGAAGCAGAGCAACTGGTTACAGGTTTAGAACAAGTTCGCCAAGAGTACCGCCAGGGAAAATTTCACCCTGGTATCGATGCTGAAGACGTACATTTTGCCGTTGAAGGACGGTTGACAGAAATTGTTGGCGATGTGGGTAAAAAGCTGCATACAGCGCGATCGCGTAATGACCAAGTTGGCACCGATACCAGACTCTACCTCCGCGACCAAATTCAACAAATCAAAAGCAAATTGCGGGAATTCCAAAGTGTTTTACTGGATATAGCTGAACAGCACGTTGAAACTCTGATTCCTGGCTATACTCACCTGCAACGCGCCCAACCCGTGAGTTTAGCTCATCACCTCTTGGCATACTTTGAAATGGCGCAACGCGACTGGGAACGCCTGGGTGATGTTTATCGCCGCGTGAATATCTCACCTTTGGGGTGTGGTGCTTTAGCTGGAACGACTTTCCCTATTGACCGCCACTACACAGCTAAACTATTGAATTTTGACGATATTTATGCTAATAGCCTCGATGGAGTTAGCGATCGCGATTTTGCGATCGAATTCCTATGCGCTGCTAGCTTGATCATGGTTCATCTTAGCCGTCTTGCAGAAGAAGTCATTCTTTGGTCATCTGAAGAATTTCGCTTTGTCACCCTCAAAGATAGCTGTGCCACTGGTTCCAGTATCATGCCCCAAAAGAAAAACCCCGATGTACCAGAATTGGTGAGGGGGAAAACGGGGCGTGTATTTGGTCATCTCCAGGCGATGTTAGTGATTATGAAGGGGCTACCCCTGGCATATAACAAAGACTTGCAAGAAGATAAAGAAGGTTTATTTGATAGCGTCAACACAATCAAAGCCTCTCTAGAAGCAATGACGATTTTGCTTAGGGAAGGCTTAGAATTTCGTACCCAGCGTTTGGCGCAAGCCGTGACGGAGGATTTTTCTAATGCTACCGATGTCGCAGATTATTTAGCAGCACGGGGTGTCCCTTTCCGGGAAGCCTATAACCTCGTGGGTAAGGTGGTAAAAACTAGTATTGCCGCAGGTAAACTTTTGAAAGATTTGAAATTGGAAGAGTGGCAACAATTCCATCCAGCATTTGCAGCAGATATTTATGAGGCGATATCCCCCCGTCAAGTTGTGGCAGCCCGCAACAGTTACGGTGGTACTGGGTTTGTACAGGTCAGTAAAGCACTCATAGCTGCCCGCGCTCAAATCGCTATCGAGTAATAAATAAGGGCGTACAAATAAATGTGCGCCCTAAAAACTAAATAACAAGGATTTAGGTAGACAAGCAGCTTATTCAGTGTCAGCTGCTGCTGCGCCTTCTTCTTCCTCACTCTTCGGTGGTCTTTGTTGGAACCTTCTCTGCATTCTTCCTGTCGTAGTCCGTTTACGAAACTTCCGGGCATAAGCCTGGTTCCGTAGCGCCTTTTCTTTTTTCGGGTTACGGCGCTTGGCCATGTTCACCTCATTAAATAAACAACAAAAAAAGTAGCAACCAGGCATCACATAGGCAATATTAGTTACCAATGTTATTGATATACTTCTAGCCTAGTGCAGCAATCAATACGCTTTAAACAGTGTCCTAGTCTACCGCATTCAATATTGTGATGTCAATAAAAATTTATAATTATGTTCCTGCTAGCTAGACTAAAAATACTCTTTTTTAAATTCAGATAGTTCAAATATATATAAATTACCTAACTAGTTGTTGTTTTTGGAACAAACCAGTATTTTTTAACAAAAAATTTAACTAGGACTAACTAGGCAATAGTTAGAGCATACAAATTACCAATCAAATATTATAATATTATCCAAACATTAAAATTAATAAATTTCAACTTTATATATTATTTTTTTAATACATAGTGAAAAATCACTATTGATGGCTAGTTTGGTTAAGGCAATGCTAGCTCGAAACTGAAAATTTTTCTTATTTAAGAATTATGTATATATGCATACAGTGCTTCTATTAAAGCTTAATGTTAAATTTAACAATATTCTACGTAAATCGTTAGAATAAAAATCTCAATCCACAAACATTCATTTTTGTGTAAAACAAAACTCAATCAAAATTCGATTGGTTGAGTGTGTGTAAGTGGTAGAGAACTATAGAATACAACATAGAAATTTTGAAGATTGAACGTTATTGCTTTTTTCCCGGCAGCTGTGCAGTCCACACGTAGCTTGTGGCGGATTGGACAAACAGTATTGGGTATTATATTTCGTCATCCCATTACTGGCACTAGTATCATCCCAATTTTACCCGATGGTCGGATAGTACTGATTCGGCGGCGTGACGATGGTCTTTGGGCATTGCCTGGAGGAATGGTGGATTGGGGAGAAGATATTCCCAATACAGTTCGCCGAGAATTGAAGGAGGAAACCGGACTGGAGTTGGTGAAAATTAGCCGTTTGGTAGGAGTTTACTCTTCACCGGACCGTGATCCTCGAATTCATTCAATTTGTGTTGTGGTTGAAGCCTCGGTGCATGGAACAATGGAGATTAAAGATACTTTGGAAGTCATGGAAATCGAAGCTTTCTCTCTCAATTTTCTACCTTCAGGACAGATGTCTCATGACCATACTCGGCAGTTGCAAGACTACTTGAAAGGCTTAACAACATTGGCATAATAATATTTTGTCATTAATTATTAGTCTTTTGTCAGATGCTAATAATTAATGACTATTTATTATGGTGCTAAAGTTAACTACTAAATTAAAATGGGTACACTATTCCGTAACTCCCGGAGAAAGCTCTCTCAAGGGCTGGTATTCTGGCGTGAAGTCGGTGAAAAGACTCCTATAATTTTTTTACATGGTGCTTGGAATGAGAGCAGTCAATGGTTATCTGTGATGGAATTCCTTGCACAAGATTTCCATTGCTTCGCGCCTGATTTGTTAGGGTTTGGTGAATCAGAGAATCCGAATATCCACCATTCAATAGATTTACAAGTAGACTGTTTGGCTGAATTTTTGCAAGCTGTCAAGGTAGAAAAAGTATATTTAGTAGGGCATTCTCTTGGGGGTTGGATTGCTGCTAGCTATGCTTTAAAGTATCCAGAGAAAGTTGATGGTGTAGTACTGCTTGCACCAGAGGGCGTAGAGATAGCAGGACAAGAACAGCATTGCCGGAAGATGCGGCGATTGTTGAGCTATCCACCATTTGTAGTTAAATTATTGCGATCGCTCACTCCTTTAACTAAAATCTTAGGTTGGGATGAAAAAATTGCCCAGGACTTGCAGCTGCGTCAGGCGCTATTGCCGTATCCCGTAGGTTGTCAGTTACTTTTCAAACGGCGACAAGCAGAAATTGAGGCGGAATTACTGCAAAAGCGGCTTTACATGATTGATGTGCCAGTTTTTATTTTGCAAGGTGGCCAAGATGCACCAGATGCTTTAGCCAAGAGCCGGGTTTATGCTCAACTAACGCCCCAAGTCGAGTTGAAAATGATTGCTCATGCCGGAAATGATTTACCAGAATCTTGTGCCGGGGTTGTGGCGATCGAGATTCGAGATTTTATTAAAGGGAATTGAGATTTTGACTTACCCTAACGATCGCAACCACTGTTGGACTTTTGGGTTTCCTTTTGGATGCGTTACTTGACTCAAAGGATGAGTGTCTAGCAATACGGCTCTACTCATCTGTGTTTTTACACTGACATCCGATTCTAATTCAAGCTTGTCTCAATCTCTGGGTATGTTTGTTCATCATATCCCGATTTATCAGCCATCCATTCGTCAACTAATCCTATTACTTTTTCTAAGGTATCATCCACTTTGGCTTCCGATTCAGAAAATTGTAGAACAAGTTGATATTTATCTAGCTTACTGGTTACACTCGATGATACGATAGGGAGTCGGTTAGTCGTAGCCCCTTCATTCATGTCTCTTGTCTTACTAGCAACAGATGTTGTTATACGATAGTTTTCAGAACTCAGAATATTAGACAACAGTAAAGATTTTTCTTCGATCAAGGCATCAACTTTTGTCCTAATTTTTAGCAGTTCCACTAAAGATAGCGTATATTTACTTGATAAGAGAAAATCAATGTTTACTGATTAGCTAACGAAATTTTATGAAGCTAATATAAACACATTCCCCAAAAAATTAAATTTGGTTCCACAATTAATGGTGTTGCAATTTCAGGATATAAGGCTTGTAGATAGTTTAATAATAAAGTGCGATCGCCACCTTTAATTGCAATCTTACTATCAGGAAATAACTGTAACCACGCCTGGGCAATCAGTTAATGTAACTTGTCGGCATCGTTAGCAAGCATAAGTCTCTTTCAGGGCGATCGCTCAATACCTGTTTCCAAGCATCCAAGAGAATATCCAGACCCTTGCAGTGTATATCAATACGCCCGTGACACACCACCACCTGAGAGACGAAGGCAAGCCTCTCAGGGGATACCTGCTGGAAACTCTTCCCCGATCGCACACCAATGTCACACAAGTAGAAGAGTGATAAGGGTATAACACTTACTGAGTAGAGGTTTTGCCGACAACTTTGCCGCAACTTTGCCAAAAGATACAAAAAAGTGACCAAATTTTTGCCAATATAATAATATTATTTCCACCCAAATTCACTTGGCAAAAATCGGCATGAGTGAAAAACACATAGAAGATAACGGCAAGGCTTTTCTCGTTCTGCTTTTGCCCCTCTCGTTTTTGATTATTTTCCTAGTTACCACATGGAGACTTTTACTAGCGTTAATTGTGCTGGTAATTGGCTTCAAGCTTTGGCAGGAATATCAATGGCAACAGTGGACTGTGCGAGTTAACCCAATTTTTCATCAGTTGGTTCGGGAAAATCAGGGCAGACTTACGCCAATGGACTTGGCAATTAAGGGCAATTTTCCGGGAACAACGGCAAAACGCTACTTGGATACTAAAGCTTCGGAATTTGGTGCCAGTATACTGAACTCTGAAGATGCGGGGCAGTCTTATTACTTTATAACTGCCAGCATTCTCGGCAATATCCTTGACAGTAGTGAGCCTGTTAAAGAATTTACTGCTCAACCAGTTACTAAAACTGCGCGATCGCTCCTAGCACCACCAGCCCCACAGGAGGAAGAACCAGAAACCGAATCACTCCCACAGCCAACCCATGAGCAAGCTAAACGATCGCTAGAAAAACAGTTAGTTTTTGGCTCTCTGATTCAATCTGAACTTGCCAAACGCCTAAATGTCTATTCCAGTACCGTTTATAAACGGCGAAACGATCCAGAGTTTTCTGAGTGGAGTCGCAACAAAGACCCTGACAGTATTGCCTGGTCATACTCGGAAAAAACTAAGGAGTTTTTCCCAGTGGACGAAGAAGGATAAACAATTCAAAAATCAAAAATATTAATTACTTTTGATTTTTGAATTCTAAACCCACAGCTTCGCTGATGGTAGTTAATTTGTTTTCTTCTAGTTTGTCTAGCAAACCTGCTAAAATCCGGCGTACCATCACTGGCCCTTCGTAAATCCAGCCTGTATAAACCTGGATCAGGCTAGCACCAGCAGTAATTTTTTCCCAGGCATCTTCTGAGGAAAAAATGCCACCAACGCCAATAATCGGGATTTGTCCTTGGGTTTGCTGCCAAATAAACCGAATTACCTCAGTGGAGCGATCGCGCAATGGCTCTCCGCTAATTCCGCCTGCTTCTGACTGGGGTGATTTACCCGTTTGGTCAATCACTTGGGTTTTCAGTCCATCACGGCGGATAGTGGTGTTGGTGGCAATAATTCCTGCCAGTTGGTAGGTTTTAGCCAAAGAAATAATGTCAGCGATCGCTTCCCATGATAAATCTGGCGCTATCTTGACAAACATTGGTTTTTGTGTAGTATTTTCTTGTTGCAATAATTCTAAGATGGCACTGAGCATGGCAGCATCTTGGAGCGATCGTAACCCTGGTGTATTGGGAGAAGAAACATTAACAACAAAATAATCTCCCAAATCCTTGAGTAAGCGAAAACTATCAAGATAATCCTGTGCCGCTGCTTCTAGGGGAGTTACCTTAGATTTACCCAAATTTATCCCTATGGGTATTGACTGAGTTAACTCCTGTTTTTGCTGTGTCAAACGTGCCACCATTGCCGCTGCACCACTGTTGTTAAAGCCCATCCGATTGAGAGCAGCTTTATCCAACGGCAAGCGAAACAAACGGGGACGGGGATTTCCCGGCTGGGCGTGAAAAGTTACAGTTCCTAGTTCCGCAAAGCCAAAACCCAGGTTAGACCAGATTCCAGCAGCAACGCCATCTTTATCGAACCCAGCAGCTAACCCTACGGGATTTGGGAAGTTTAGACCAAACAAATTTTGTTCTAGACGTGAATCGTAGAGGCACAGAGATTTTTGTAGGCGTTGGTTTACCCAACTAGCAGGGAAGCGGCTATTTTTTGGCGATAGCCAGCTAAAGCTACGGATTGTCTGCTGGTGTAACCACTCTGAATCGGTTTTTACGACATTGAACAAAAGCGGACGAATGACAAATTTATAAATATTCATTAACTTCTATAAAGAATGAATTCTGTACGAATGGGTAATGAGTATTGATTAAAACCTTACCCAGAAGCAAAATCAGGATGATTACAGTTCAGGTAGAACAAGAAGTAACTCAACAGGATCGGATGACCGTCATCCAAATGATTCGCCAGTTCAATCAAGATTTTTTTCCGTTGTCGGAGTGGCAACCTATAGCAGTTTTCGCACGAGATGAATCAGGTTTGATTGTTGGTGGAGTTCTGGGTGAAATCGGTTGCGATTGGCTTTATATCAGAGTCCTGGTTGTTCAAGAAGACTTACGTGGCCAAGGAATTGGCAGCAACATCCTGAGAATTGCGGAAAAAGAAGGTCAAAAGCAAAACTGTGTAGGGGTTCATCTTGAGACATTAGAGTTTCAAGCTAAGGAATTTTATGAATCTCAAGGCTATACTGTATTTGCTTTTCAAGAAAATTACCCACTTGGCCATCAAAGATACTTCATGCAAAAGTTATTTAATCTGAGTTAAATAGGAAACACGATTATGTTGGTTGTTTATCAGGAAAAGGAGCAAGCCTGTGTTCTGCCTATTAAACAATCATCACGATATTACTCAGAGTCATTTTCTGGGCATCTTATATATTACAAGCTATGTTAAGCAATAAATCAGATGGGGCAGCCGCAAAAACCTATAGCCGCCGAACAGCAGATCATATTATTGGGGCGCGTCCTCCAGAGCCTCAGAGAAGAAGATGATGCTGACGTTTTAATTGAAACTACTATTTCCTATCTTAAAGAGCAGTTTGACTACCAACTGATTTGGATTGCTCTTTACGATCGCCTGAATCACATATTATTTGGCAAAGGAGGCATGACACCTGATCATGACACAAGCTTTTTACGACAAAGGGTTGTGCTTAGTCCTGGGGATTTATTAGAGCAGGTGGTAATTGAACAGCATCCTTTAGGCGTAGCTGATTTGCAAACTGAAATCCGCGCCGCCGAATGGCGAAAAATTGCCGTAAAATTCCATATTAAAGGAACGATTATTTTACCAATTCGCTATAAAGACCGCTGCTTAGGTTTACTGTTACTAGGTTCAGAACGCTGGGGCTACTTACTAACAGGAGAAGCCAAAGCACGTTTAATGATGGTTTTAGGCGAACTGGGGGCAGCGCTGTATCAAAATGAAATGCATTTGCAGCAAAAGCAAACTAGGCGAACGGACGAGCCATTATTAGAATTGCTAGAAAATGTACGCACCCTGACTAACCTTAATCAAAAACTTGAAGCAGCGGTGCAAGCAACTCATAAATTTGTCTCGCCCAGCCGGACAAATATTTACTGGTTTGATCGAGAAGGGCGCTACTTTTGGTGTCGGATGAGCAATCAGCTGGTTAAAGTTGATCGCGATTCCAGCATTCAGCAAGCAGCAGGAATGACTGTACAGGAATTGAGCGACTTTTATTATGCTTTGGCAGTTAACAAAATTGTCTCAATTGGTGATGCACGCAGTTCTTTAAAGAGCCATTTTACGGCAAAATTGCTGCAACGGTTGAAGGTGCGATCGCTCCTGGCAGCTCCAATCATCTGGCAAAAAAACCTATTAGGTTTTCTGGCGGTGGAAAGCAATGAACCTCGGATCTGGACGGAGACAGACAAAAATTTTGTTCAAGGCGCTGCTGGCTTACTTTCCTTGGTTGCACCCACCGAGAACATGGAAAGCACCATCAAACAGATTCAAGAGGATGCCCAACTAACTGGCCAAGTTGCTCAAGGTATCTATAGCGAACATGATCTTCAGGAAACTTTACAGCTCTGTGCTAAAAGAGTTTTAGCCAGACTTGGTGCCACCCGTTTTTTAGTGTTGCAGTACGACCCTGAGCAGAATAATTATCAATTTATTTACCAAAGCCAGCCTCATAATCGCCGACCGTTGACATTTACCCTCAATACTCTCAAAGAATTAGATGGGGAGCTTTTACAACGTTCAACTCAAGCGGTGGAAATTGAGAACTTAGACGAAGATTTACGGTTTTTTAACTGGCGTCCCTCCTTATTAGAAAATGGTGTGCGATCGCTACTTGTTTGTAAATGCACTCCCGGTTATCTACCAACAGCGCTTTTGGTGATCACTCACGAAACTCATCGTTCTTGGACAACTCTGGAAAAAGAATTGCTATGGGCTGTTAGTCAACAGATTGGTGTAATTATTCGTCAGTGGCAATTGCACAACCGTACCACCCAGCAGCAAAAAGTTTCCCAGGCATTTGAGCAATGCCTACACATCCTGACAGAATCCCAGAACAGCAAAATCGAGGTCGAAAAAAAGCATTTAGAACGCACTGCACTCGCACAAATAGCATCAATTTTGGGCTGTCCTCTTGCGGTACTGCTATCCTGGTCGCCTGGTGAAAGTTGGGCAGAGATTACCCCTGGAGTGATTGCCAATAGCCAACTGGGGATTTTTTCTGATGCCTCTATTTCTATCCAGGCTGATGCCTTAATTCAGTGGGCACTTGCTACGGAGAGTTACCTGACTTTGAAGGTAGATAGTTTAACCCCGGAAACTCGAAAATGGTTGAATGCTCCAGACAAAGGTCAAATTTTGGTGATGGCATTACGTACCAATGCTGATTATGAAACTACAGGTGTAGTGTTGTTGGCAGACTATCAAGAGCGTCGCTGGTCTGAAGAAAGCCTTAGTGCTACAGCAATTCTAATTTCTCAATTAGCCTGGTGGCGTCGTCAAAAGCAAATTACCCAACTTCTAGAGTCTACAACAGAGGAATTACGACAACTCAATTGGTACAAACATCGTCGCTTAGAGGAAATTCAAAGAATAACGGCGCAGTCCCTTAAACAAATACATGATTTGGGCGTTCCGGCTAATGAACTGACTCAGATGCGCTATCAGCTATTGCTGCGGCAGTTAGATCACACAGCCACCTCCATGAGTGGACTGCTCAAACTAGAGCAGTGGCAGCTACACATGAGTTGGGAAACTATGCCTATAGCCAGTTTACTGAAGCGATCGCTCGAACGCATCGAAAATTTTGTTAAACAACAAAAGCTGTGGATTGGTGTACATGGTTTGGGACAAACAATTGAGGAGCAAGGATCGCCAAAAAGTTCTTTATTAACCAGAGGCGTTCCTACCTCTAGCGCTCAACCTTTGATGGCGATCGCTGGTGATATTGTCAAAATTGAATTAGTTATCCATGAACTGTTGGTTGTTGCCTGTAACCGTTCTCAAATCGGCGGCAGAATTGATATTTGGTGTCGTCGCTTAGATAAGCTTAAACCCGTAGATCCCAAAGATGATTCTGCAAAGGTAGAGGCTGATCATCAGGCATTGCTAGAGCTATCGATTACATACAACGGTGCGATCGAACCACAGTTACTTACAGAACTACATGATAATACACCCAAGGATGTGCTTGCTCCTTCCAACCTCGACCAACCACCCGCTTCACATCTGTTGATCTGCCAAAACCTGATGCAGGAACTAGGAGGAGAGTTAAATTTCTATCAATTACCAGATAATCGGGTAGTCAGTCGCTTGTTATTGCCGTTAGCTGGTAATGATTATTAGTACTATTTTTCCAAGCAAGTGTTATGAAATAAGCTTGAGTAACAAAAAATCACTGGAGAAATCTATCAATGAGTTTTAGATACTTCAAGCATTGTTTGAGATTTAGTTCAATCCAAAGCATTTTTGTTTTGGCTCTAATATCAATTTCTAACTTGTGTGCTGCATCTGCCCAGACTACTCCTGAAGGGGGAATTGACTGGATTTTAGTAGTAGATACTTCTGCTTCCATGCGTGGTGTCGGTGGAACGAAAAATATTTTTGAACCAGTAAAGAATTCTACTACTGAATTTGTTAATACGGCGAGATTAGGCGATACAGTTACTATCTATAGTTTTGACAAAGATGTAACTTTAAATGCAGATGATATCAAGATTACCAGTAATTTAGACAGAGGCAAACTCAAGGAAATAATTAGCTCACTTCAGGCTGAGGGTGTGCGGACTCATACAGGTAAGGCTGTTCAAAAAGCGCTGGAACATTCTGCTCTGTTAAACAAACGTGCTGATGCTCTTGGTCGCACTGTCAGTATAGTGTTTCTGACAGACGGATTAGAAGATGTGCGTGGTATTCCTAATCCTATTTCTATTCCTAGCAATACCCAACTTTTACCTGATCAACAATGCAAGCCCTATATATTTTTTGTATCTTTAGGATTAAAAGAACACGAAAAGCAGCTGAATGACTTTGCTAGCAATCCAGCGCTTTGTGGGAAGGGAAAGGTATTGCGAGATCCTGGAGGAGTTAAACTCAATAAGCTGGCTGAAAATATCCGACCAGTGCTGATTACACCTAAGCTTGATGTTAATTTACCCACTGCAAATTTGCAGCCAGTATCACCTGGAACAACAACTGAACCGCTCAATATTAATGGCATTAGCAATATCAACGGTAAGGTAAGTTTGCAATTGGAAGACCCTCAAAAAAGTGGTATTCGCTTAATTCCACCCGATCGCCCAATCGAGTTAGTTGCTAATCAAACAACAGCCATTCCAGTGCGTTTAGAGATACCAGCAGAGGCAAAAGGGGGCGCTAGTAGCTTGCGCTTGGTGTTGGCGATCGCAGATCAAGCGATCGCACCGATTACAATTGACCTACCTATAACCATTAAGTCAAAACTACAAATACAACCGACAAAGATAGATTTTGGCTCAATCGAAGCAGGTAAAACTACTGAAAGCCAAAGTTTGCTAGTTAACACTAATATATCTGGAACAGCTAGCTTACAATTGCAAGGCAATTCCAAAGATATTTCTATAGCAGAACCTTCAGCAGCCATATCCTTCCAACCAGGAGAAGTTAAAATTCCTGTGCAGTTGCAGGTTGCCGATAGCGGTTTTGCAAGCGATGTCTACGACGGGCTACGCCAACGCACTTTCACCTTAGTCCTAACCCCAGATAATCCGATTGTTAGTCCTGTCAGTGCGGAAGTTCATCTACATATTTTGATACCACTGGGACGAAAAATAATCATTTGGTTGCTTTTAGGGCTGTTGGTGTTGTTAATTGCCCTGATCGTAGTTTGTCTGATTCAACGCAAAACCCCCTTGGAATTAGTCGAACATTTCCGCAACCGTAAGTACTTAGAAGGAGCGCTGGTAGTGCTGGAACCACTGCCACAATCATCGGAAGACCAAGAGATTAGTCTCACTCACCAGCACAAGAGCAAAGTTTGCTTAAGTGAATTAATACCAGTAATAGCTGCGACCAATTCTGATGCCGAGTTAGTCACAGTTTGGCGGGCAGGCAAAAAGAATATAGATTTACACTGTTTGAAAGGTGTAATTTTTGTGAATACTAAAAATATAAATACTGATGAACTCTACGACGAGGACATCATCGAGATTGGCAACGTTAGGCTGCAATTTAACTGGATTGAACACCAAAGACCCTCTGAGTTAAGCAGTGGGCAGACACACTCTTGAATAATATCGCAGGAAAATGAATGTTAAGTCCCACGGTTGCGCGTCCCACGGTTGTTTTTCGTCCTACCGTTGTTATCGGGTTAGGAGGAACGGGTTATGAAGTTGTACTCAAACTCAAAAAGCGATTTATAGATGTTTACGGCTCAGTACCAGAAGTTATTCGTTTTATTTCGATTGATACTACCGAAAACATCCAAGAACGAGAAAAATCACCTGATGGCACCAAGGTTATCTTAGAACCTAATGAACTTTATGCCATCTCTGTAGCAAATCCCCTACCGCTAACACGTAATGAACACATCGCGGAATGGTGGCCTAGGGACATTTCAGCAGCTAGCCTGATCAGTGGTGCCGGACAGATTCGGGCACGGGGACGGCTCGCCTTATTTGCGAAAGTAGCCGATATTAGAGGTTTAATTGCTCAAGCAATCAATGCTGTACGCGAAATTCGTACTAGCAAACAAGCATTTTCAGATAACTTTCAAGTTTCTAATCGGGATGGTGTCGAAGTTTTTATTGTTGGCAGTTTGGCTGGTGGGACGGGCAGTGGCACATTCTTAGATGTGGCATTTTTAACACGAGAATATCTGAATAATTTTTCTAATATTACGGGGGTATTTGTTTTACCGAGAGTGTTTGCCAATATTCCCCAGACTCACTTGGTGAAGTCTAATGCTTATGGCGCTCTCAAGGAAATCGAACACTTTTGGGGATTGTCGCCTTCTAATAGTATTGAGATTGATTATGGGATCACAAAAATCAAAGCCGATCGCCCTCCCTTTGATGCAGTATTTTTAATTGACGGGGTTAACAAAAATGGAACTGTAGTCGGTCGTCCAGACGATTTACAAAATTTAGTTGCAGATGGTTTATACATCCAGATTGGTTCTCAAATTGGTCTAGATGCTGCTAACGTTGCTGATAACATTCGGGCTTATCTGGCAACTGGTGAAAAAATTCGCGGACGTAATATAAGTTACTGTAGTTTTGGCTTTGCTACCCTGACTTTGCCAGTACAACAATACGATCGCATGAAATTAGAGGACGCTCAAAACTTATTAAAGAATGAGTTAATGGCATCTACCCCAATAGTCGATTTAGAAAACGAAATCACCCGATTTTTAGAAGATTGCAACTTGGCAGATGCTACTACTGTCCTCAATGCGTTGACTGAAAGCGATCGCGGCGGACAAATGAAGCCCGAATTCCGAATTGGCGAAATGCGTTACGATCACACAGCTTTGCCGACGATTAAAGAACTCTACAAACGGCAGTTAGATCAATTTGAACAACGGACGGCTCAAGAATTGAGATTGAGCTTTTATCGCTTACAACAGACTACAACTACTGCGATCGCAACTTGGTGGGAGCGGAGTCTTAACCGTCCTAATGGACTAGCTTATGTCTTGCAATTTTTAACCAAACTTTCCCTAAAGCTGGATGAATTGCAACAGAGTGTACAGCGCAAATCGCAAGAAGCACAATCGAGCTT
>Ga0209591_10001647_pt1 | contig 27441 bp, 41 predicted proteins | sample MAT01_FD_187207 | JGI IMG/M metagenome (GOLD analysis project Ga0209591, IMG submission 187207) | Freshwater microbial communities from Lake Fryxell liftoff mats and glacier meltwater in Antarctica - MAT-01 (SPAdes) (version 2) | ecosystem: Environmental > Aquatic > Freshwater > Ice > Liftoff... | reverse complement strand
ACAGTATTGCACTCTTATTGTTGCATTGTCAAGAGAGTTGGGTTATTCTGTTTTCAGTTACTAAGGAGTTTCATGGATATTGCCTATTCGCGCCATGCCCCCGGACTAAAGGAATGGCTACGACTACGGATCAAGGCTTACGGGCACCTCAGAGAACTTTGCCGCATCACGGGCTTATCTGAGAGCTATCTAACTAAGCTGCGGGCGGGCAACCTTGACGGGGCGATCTCAGAGGATGTGCTGACAAGGTTAGAGAACGCGCTGGGGGTCAAATTTCAGCCGTCCGCAAAGTGAAGACAAAAAAAGACAGCCTTTCGACTGCCAATAAGGGAAACAAAACATGAAGCACAACAACGATAACGCAGAAGAACCGCAGATCGCACACAAGCAACCACGCCGAAAGTGGGAGAAGACCGTCAAGATAGAGCAGGTTAAAAAGGTCTGCGAACTATACAAGGCGACCCAACCACCATCTCGCAGCGGGCGATCGCCAAGCGATTAGGCACAACCCACGCGACCCTCGTGAGTGACCCGGCAGCGGCGGCGCTCGTCAATAGATATATTGACGAGCAAAACAAGCCCGCGCCCCGTGCCAAGCAGAAAAGCACAGAGCCGCCTATTACGACCAGTTGGCAACTGCCTAGTTGGACGGCGAAGGAGGGCGCTGAGACAGAACGCCTTGAGCGGTGGAGGAAGCGGCTTGGCTATCGGCCAATGGTTGGCGAAGAATAGCGGCAGCAAAAAGCGCTGGCCTGCGGGTTGTGAACCGTGCAGGTCAGCGCTTTTTTGGGCGGGGTGTTAGCTGATGACAGGGCACCTAAAGTAGACAACAGCGGGAGCATCGCAACCGTCCGGTATCTGCTGAGTAAAAACATACTTACCCGATGCGTCTTTTACGTCTGTCCAGTCGCCCTCAGTGAATCGTGTAAAGCCCTGTGGCGGTGCTACCCGATAGAACAATCCGTTGGCTTTAATCACGACAAACCCCAGAGATTCTAGATCTTTCCTAGAATCGCGCATCCCCCCAGCCCTCTTTGCAATCGACCAAAGTTTTGTAGCCACTATTTTCTCCGTTGATTTAATCGCTTTCGTAAATCTCGTCCAGAATCTCGTCCAGAATTAGGCTAATCGTTTCATCATGAGCGAGATCTTCAATCTCCTCAATCCGCTCTTTCCACTGCTGATGAGAGCGGGCAAACTCAATGACCTCGGAGGCATTCTGATCCCAATCCTCGGTTCCCCCAGATTCTCGATATGCTGCCAACATATCCCCTCTTGGCATCTGTGGGATGTCCCAGTCAACCTCGCCCGAATAGTCACCTGCACCAAGCACAAGAAGCTCTACCTCAACGATGCGGTGATTCACATCATCAGGCCATGGGCACTGATCTCCTCGCATCAGGTAGACGATGCCAGCGACGGGATCGGCATAGTGCCCGCCTTGTACTGAAGAATGATAGCCGGGGTGGGATTGTGCCATGATGGCCTTTGCCACAGCGCGCCGGAACTTGGGATCGTCGTTTACTTTGATTGTGTGGAATGTCATTTTAGCTACCTTGCTTTACTTGCTGAATGAACCGATCCGCGATCGCCCCCCAAGAGAAGCGATCGCCCCAACCTACCTACCGGGTGCCCGATCCCTGCGTCCTCGCTGGCCCGCCCTCAACCGGAGGCTCGTAGCCAGTCTGATTAGCGCTAGCGGGGCTGTAAGCCATCACGGCCAACACTACCCCGAGGGCGATCGCCACACTGTAGCGGCGGCGGGTGGGATTGTTTGAAAATGCATTCAGCCGATGGGGCATAATAGAGATTCCTACAGGGGTTAATTTGGCGGGCGGTCGCTTCGTTTGAGGCGGTCGCCCTTTGCTTATCTCCAATAGTGACCTAAAACTTGCAACTTGTCAAACTATATTTATTGCCTTACTATTAGGACATTAGACGAGTGACATATTCAAGAGGCGACATTGTGAGTGGGCTAAAGATTCGGCAGATTATTGATAGTGATGCGGAGGATTTTCCGCAATGGCTAACGGACGAGATCGCGGCAGCAAAAAACAGAAACGTAAGGGTTGCGGCCATCGCTAGAGCGGCGGACATCACCACAAGTTACCTGTATCGGCTCATGAGGGGTAAGGGCGACTCGGTAAGCCTAGAGGTCGTTCAGGCAATTGAAAAGGCTCTAGGGGTCAAATACAGAGGGGGCGATCGCACATGAACATGACGCTAGGTCAACTCGAAAGGCTAACGGATGCGGCGATCGCCCGATGGGAAGACAATGATCTTCCCCGACTGCCGGGGAAGCCGTCGCTAAAGGTGGAGCTAGTTGAGCCGACCCTCGTTTTGCTCAACAACATGGCAGGGCGGTCGCTGGGTAAAACCAATTACGGAACCTGTATTGTTCTGTTTGACGCTCAAAAGGTCAAAGCGGAAATCTTGGAGTTTAGGCTCAGCGTTGCGGGCGATCGCCCGTGACCGCCACCATCGGGCACCTAAAAAGCAGTGTAATAGGCTATCGGTGCGATCGCCATTCGGCGCTGGGCAACCCGTTTGCCATGAAGACAGAGGCGGATCGCCCTCAGGTCATCGAGGGGTTCCGGCGCTACCTGTGGCGGATTCTACAGGGTGAGGAGCCTCTAGCGGCGGCGCGGGCTATCAGTGAGGCCATGGGGCTGGCGATCGCTAGCACCGGCAGACGGACAACACGCGCAGAATTCATTGAGGCGCTGGCTACCCTAGAGGCTGCACACGATCCTGTTCTGCTGTGCTGGTGTTCTCCGCTGGCTTGCCACTGCGATGTGATTGCAGCGTATCTGGACTGGCGATCGCGGTAAGATATTTCAAGACAAAAAAAAGGCAGTTGAACGACTGCCTAGGTAGTAAACAAACAGGTTTTAGCGTGAAACAATCTTGTATTTTTCATCCCCTTGGTAATCGTATCGCCGTGGTTTTGCAGGACTATCAACAAATTACAGGTAAGTTTGCCGCCGCCGCAATCCTCAGTCTGTTCGAGTATTGGGCTAACGAGGCGATCGAAAATGGTTCAGACCAGTCTAACCCAGATCGGATCGAAGTCGGTGCACGAACTGTAAAGGAGTTTGAGGCCGCGCTGCTAGGGCTATGCTCAGAAAAGTCTATCAGAACCCACCTCAAATCGCTAGAAGCGCTGGGTTTTATCGCTAGAACGCAACGGCCAACACTAGACCGAACACAGGTCTACAGTTTTTGCGTGGGTGCCGTGCAAAACGCCCTACGCCACACAACACAAGATGAGGGGGCGATCAATGCTTTGGTTTAAGCACGACACGAACACTTTGCGGAATCTCAAGATCCGCAAAGTGATCCGCATCCACGGGGCGATTGGCGTGGCAATCTGGTGGGCTGTCCTAGAGCAACTTTACGAAGCTGAGGGGAATTTTCAGATTCTTGCCACCGATCTTTGGTTGGAAAGCATTGCAGACGACCTAAAACTTTCAGACGACAGAACACTGAACCGCGTCCTAGATACTTTTTCAGACATCGGCTTGATTGATTCGCAACTTTGGCAGGGTGAGAAAATAGTCTATTGCCATTCGATCGCTGAAAGGGGCGATGCCTACGTCGCTCAGCGGTTAAAAGCCACGGCGAAGAAGCAAAAACAGCGTGAAAAAAAGGCATCTGTCCCCACCTTGTCCCCCGGGGACAAAGCACTTGTCCCCGGGGACAAAAAGGGGACAAGGGGACAAATGCCAATTGTCCCCCTCTCAGATCTAGATCTAGATCTAGATCAAGAATTAGATCTAGATCCGGATCTAGATCCGGATCTAGATAATCAAGATTTAGAGAGAAAGAAAGAAAGAGAAAAAACAGAAAATCAAGAAAATCAAGAATCTCTCTCTCCAGAAAAAACAAGAGGATCAGGATCAGCGGCCAAGATGAACTCAAACTGGACTGCTAGAGCAGCATCCCCAAAACTGAGATACCCAGAACTGCTAGAACATGGCTTGGCTTGGATAATGAATGGCTCTGGCTACACCGATTTTGATGATCGGATGCTAGCGGTTGTGAGCAATCACCTGACAAAATACAAACTGCCAAACGGATCGGCAGACGTTAAGCGGTGCCTAGGAAACAAGATCCGTGGAGGTGACTTTGGCTGGCTAACCCTAATGGCTCAAGAGGCTCTAGGCACTGAAGAAACCTCCGAGGGCAACGTGACAACCGCAATTGTCAAGCAACTGACCCGCCTAAAAATGAACGGTGCGCTACCTGATGACTGGTTTCAGAAAACCGGGAAGGAAACCGTCGCAGACCTGACAACCACTCAGGCCGCTGAATACCTCAATCATCTCAAGACCCTAGTAGGAGAGCCAGACCATGCTTGCTGAAAACCGATTTCCCAGACAAAGGCCGGATGACGAAGCCACGCAGCCACAGAGTATCGAAGTTGAGATTGCACTGATTGGCGGACTGCTCCTAGACCCCAATGCGATCGCCCGTGTTCGAGATGTCCTCAAGCCTGAGTATTTTTACTCGGGTGCGCACGGGCTGATCTATCGGGCGATCGCCACCCTGCACGACCAGGGCAACCCTACGGATCTGTCGTCCGTCTGCAATTGGCTGCACACGGCAAAAAAGCTTGAGGTAGTCGGTGGACAGGCAGGGATGGCTAGGTTTTTGGATGAGGCTGTATCGGCGCTAAACGTTGACTACTACGCTGAGCTAATCGTTGACAAATGGTTGAGGCGGCGATTAATCGCGATTGGCCAGGATCTCAAGGATTTGGGTCAGAGTGACCCCGGATCTTGGCCAGAGATTAGCCAAAAGGCCGAAGCGGCGGTCTATTCGCTGTTGTTGCACTCTGGCGTTAAGTCTGATTTGAGGAAGTTCGACCAGATCGCAATTGAGCGTGTTGAGCATTGTGAGGCATTAGACAAGCAAACAACGCCCACAGCGCTATCCACTGGCTACCACGACCTCGACAACTTGACCCGTGGGGGAGTTAAGCCCGGCAAATTGTGGATCACCGCAGGACGGCCTGGAATGGGGAAGTCAGCGCTAGCTGTCTGCCGCGCTTGCCATATTGCGAAAACTCACAATGTTCCAGTTTTTATCTTTTCGATGGAAATGGACGCTGGGGAAGTCTTTGATCGTGTCTGGGCACAGGAATCACGAGTACCCGGCAGGATAATTGATGGCGATCGCCCACGAGATGGCCATACGTGGGGGCTGCTGAGCAACGGTATTGCAAAACTGGCAGGACTGCCGATCTACGTTGACGACACGCCGGGCATAACGATTGGGGAGATCGCCACTAAGTCGAAACACCTAGCGGCTACCGTGGGAACTCCGGCGCTAATCGTGATCGACTATCTGCAAATTATGGGAGGTCACGATGAGGGGAATCTAGCAGAAATGCTCAGCAATACCACGCGCCGGACAAAAAATCTTGCCAGAGAAATTGGCACAACGATTGAGTTGTTGAGCCAACTAAACAGGGGTCTAGAAGCACGACCTAACAAGCGACCAATCAACAGCGACCTTAAAAACTCTGGTGGCATTGAGCAAGATGCGGACTTGATCATGATGCTGTATCGGGAGGAGTACTATAACCCAGACACACCCGATCGAGGCATCGCAGAAGTCAACATCACCAAAAACCGCAACGGCGCGACGGGTACTGTCAAGCTGCTGTTTGAAGGTGAATTCACACAGTTCAAAAACCTAAGGAACCCATAATGAATTGCGCCTATTGCACCAAACTGATTGCGGGCGATCGCAAATCCTTTCCAGAATGGCCAAACCTGAAATATCACCCGGTTTGTCTTGACAGAATCTCGCTAGAACTTCGATGGATTGCCCAACCCTCAAAGCCAACCCCATGAATGGATTCCTACTCACCTTTGAGGGCGGCGAAGGCTGCGGCAAAACCACACAAGCCAAACTAGCCGAAAACTGGCTGCGATCGCAGATAGACCTACCAGAACATCCCCCATCGTTGCCATACTCTGCGGTTATTGCCACCACGGAGCCGGGTGGGACTCCGTTAGGTGAGAATATACGTAACACTATTTTGGGTGGCCTTCACGGGGCACAGATAGGCCACCGCGCAGAATTACTACTGTTTGCCGCCGCCCGTGCCCAACACGTTGAGGAGATAATCGCCCCGGCGTTGGCTAGTGGCGCGATCGTGGTGTGCGATCGCTACACAGATTCCACCCTTGTTTATCAAGGTCTGGCGCGTGGTTTGGGCGCTGGTGTGGTGTTTGAGGTGAACAGGATCACCGCCGCCCCTAGACCCGATTTGACGCTCTGGCTAGATCTGCCCGTGGATGATGCCCTAGCGAGGGTTGAGGCGCGGGGTCAGGCTAACAGGATAGATGCTGAGGATAGGGCGTTCCACTCGCTGGTTTATGCCGGGTTTGAATCGCTATCGCGCTTCGACCGCCGAATCCAGCGCGTTGATGGAAGGGGCGATTCTCACTCTGTGTTTCGGCGGGTAAGGGCAGCTATTCAGAGGGCGATCGCTGGGGTGGTGGACGGACAAAAAAACTCCCCAGTCGCCTAAACGGTGGGGAGTGCAGCGGGCTAGGTTTGGCTATCCGGGGGCGGGTTGGGCAGTCGCCTAACGTAGTCCCTGAGGACTTGAGCCATGCTGACCTCTCGCACGCTGGCTAAGTACTCAAGTTTTGCGTAATCGGATGAAGACATCCTGATCTGTAGTCGTTTTGTTTGTCTTTGCATTTGGCGTACAATTGGCATACAATGATTGTATTGCACAATTTGCCTTAGCGCAAAGGAAAGTCGATCTTGAAGAAATTTGTAGGACAGTTGTTGACGGTCATCTTGGTTTGCTTCACCCTTGCTCAAATTGTCATCGGTACTCCGTTGTCAGTCATTGTCTATTTAGTCCTTGTAGCGATGGCGCTTTATTCGATGTCTTAGGCAGATCCAACTACAACGGCAACTAAAATGACCTCCAAACAGACTGAATACACCGACCTAATTGCCTCTTGCACAGCGGCAATTCCAAACTACGAAACTGCGGATTCAAGCGCCGTCCGTGCATACTCAGACATTCTGAACGCCCTTTATGCGGCTATGAACCTGAGTTGCGATAACGGCGCAACCCTATTGGTTCGCACTGCCGCCCGGGAAGTCTTGGTTTCGGCGGTCTATGGGATCACGGATATAGAGTCGTCAACGTTCATCCGTTGCAAGACAACCACCGGGGAATCTCAAGGGTTCTCGGTGGAATCAATACTTGAGATCGAAGAAGTTTAGGTAGATCCAATTACACAGGCAACTAAATGCGGTATTTTTTCGACTGCAAATGTATTGAAGACGGTTCCACGATCGCCCTTATCTCAGTTGGGATTGTCGCTGAGGATGGCCGGAAGCTCTACTTTGAAAACGCGGGCGCTGATTTGTCCAAAGCAGGCGAGTGGGTAGCAAAAAACGTAGTTTCCAAACTCTGGTCAAGACAGCCAGAAAAGCGGGAATTCAACGCATGGGTTCGAGATGGCGGGGTCGGTGGGCTTAGGACTCACAAGGAGATCGCCAACGAAGTTCGTATGTTCTGTGACCCCCAGACTCATGGAATACCAGAGTTCTGGAGGTTCTATGAGACCGAAAGTTCTCGGGAGGCTTTTCGCCAGTTAATTGGATCGTTGAAGGGTCTTCCTCCTGACGATCCAATGGATTTCAGATCTATCAAACACTTGTGGCAAGATCTGGGCAATCCTCCGTTGCCAGTCTATAAGGATCTAAAACATCATGCCCTTGCTGATGCTCAGCGGGGTAAGCAGGCTTGGCAGTTCTTACAGGACGAGTGGGATCGGCTGTTAGATAAAGCTAAAGCAGGTAACTAAGTAATGACCAACAACCACAACCACGACCACACTCGCCCAACCGCCCGCCTAATTGCAGGCGCGCCGGGAATCTCTGACCCGGCGGCAGTAGAGCAAAACCTAGCTGCCGCGATCGCCCTATACCCTGCGGTCTTCGCCGAGTTGACCGCCAAAACAGCCCCGGCGCTAACGGCGATCCTGTTAATCGCCTGCCAACGCATGATCAGCGCTTCTGATGATTCACTGCCGTGGCTGGCGATCCGTGGTAGCCTGCTCCACGCCTATCTTCTGGCAAACGAGGGGCTAGTTCAGGAGGGCGGGAAAGAGCAACCCTAAAAGATCCTTGGCTAAACCCTTGCAATACTTTGGTTAAGCTGCTATATTCATTGTGTTGAGACAAAAGCCAAGCCAGCCAAGGGAATCAAAAATGCAAGCACAAATGACAGCGACCGAAACACTGCTCGAATCAATCAAAGACATTGTTGAGGAGGGCTTCAACTTTGAAAATGATACCCAGATTTATCTCGATCCAGAATCAGCCCGATTGTACACATTTCATTCTCGAGGTTCGATCCCCGCCACCGCTTACAATGGCATCGATCAGCACGTCCTCACTGTCAGGAGTTTGGCGATCCCGTCATCTGTCGAAAGATACCTCCTAAAGATGGTAGGCACGTTAGCTTTTGTTCTAAATTCGTACAAGGGCACGGATTGGGACGGTCATAATCAGATCGGAGTCTGGTCAGACGAGGCGTTGGAATCGCTCGAAGTCCTATCCGGCGAAGCTCACGGGAATGAGTGGATCGCCTATTACTGGGATGCTTGCGATTGGTTTGAGCCAAGCCTAGACGAACTTAAGTTCCGATGGGAACAAGGGGAGACGGCTGAGCAAATCATCGATGACGAAGGTTGTGGAAGTGAAGACTGCCTAGACGGTATGTGCGATCGCGACGAAGCGGTTGCATGGCTGAAAGCAGAAATCGCTGAGTGGGAAGAAGAGGCAAAAGAAGAGGCAGAAGATGCTGAGTAAAAGCAAAGGCGGCAGGGGGATTAGATCGGCTGATCCATCTGTAGGGATAGGGGTATCAATGCCTACCTCCCTAAAAGCACTCCTAGAAGACTACGCACGGGCGGCGGGCATCCCTCGCAGTACGGCGATCGTCCTAGCGGTAGAAATGGCGCTACCCTCAATGTTGGCAGAACTAAAAAACAAATGACACCAATCATCGATCCCCTTTTCCGGGTTGAGACAATCGCCCGCACCCCCAACCCTCAGCAGTTAGCATGGTTAGCGGCTCATCAGTGCGTATCTGATCAGCCCGCCGTGGACTGCGATCGCCCCACCGAAGCGAACGCCGGGGAGTATGTTGTTAAGCACCTGCTGAAAGGCAACCGGGGGCACTATTCCCCCTTGGAAGCTCCTCAGATCAGCTTTAACGTGGTTGACTTCCCTCATAGCGTCATGCAGCAAATCCGCACCCACCGCATCGGCTGGCATTTTTCGGTGCAATCGTTCAGGTACACCAGCGCCCGAATCGTTAGCGTGGCAAATGGTGAACTAGACCCTGAGAGATTTGCCTATCTGCGCCCCGTGGGAGCGTACACCGACCGCCAAGGCAAGCGGTATGAGTACACAGAGAAACAGCGTACAGACGATATGGATTGGGCACTAAAGGCTGCGATCCGCTATGCCGAACGGATGCAGGATGGCTATTCCGAAGAACACGCGCGGGGCGGTTTGCCGTTCGACGTTCGCCAAAGCTGGGTGATGTCTGCAAACGTGCGATCCTTAATGCACCTGTTCGACCTGAGATCGAAGGCCGATGCGCAGTTAGAATGTCAACAACTCTGCGAGTTACTGTGGCCGCATTTTGAGGAGTGGGTGCCTGCGATCGCAGAGTGGTATAAGGAAAATAGATTAGGGAAAGCGAGGCTTGCACCATAATGAAACTCTTTACAGCCGTTAGAGTGTTTTTCCTAAAAAGGAGCCACCATTACGCCATTAGCCTTGCTCTGTTTATGGACTCCTCTGGTACGAACGACATCAAAAAATACGAGTTCGCAGTCAGGAAAGACGGCATCAACGTCGAACATTGCCCTAGCCGTGTCAATGATGATGAGGGATGGAACATCACGATCCGCTGGGATGGCACCACGAAATATATCAATCCTCCCCCGCACTGGGACGTAAACAAGCCAGTTTGAAAATATAGCCGATATTTGCAACTCAGCGATCTGAGTTGCAAATATAGAAACGATCCCAATATTAAAATTATGGCATTCGACTGGGCAACCAATATCGACCCCTTGCAACGATTGCAAATCCTCCCAACACTGGGCGATGACTGGGATGGATACGGAGCGCCGGGGTTTTCGATGCCGCATTGTCGTCGTGCGTCCACCCTGTACCTAAAGATCTGCCACTACGCATTAGTGAAAAGGCTCAACGCAGCACAGATCGCGCCATTCATTGCGCCCTGTTATGGAGCGATCCTGTTTGATTGGGCTGGCCGCAGATTCACACACAATCAACTGCAACTCATTGTGCCAGCCGCAATGGACAGCCCGCTAGAGTTTTTGAAGTGTTCGGACGGCCTAGAGGAAGAAGGGACGTTTCGGGCGGATGATGTGAATGAGTTACTAGATTGGCTATTAAAGAAGAAAACAAATGCAATCATCTCTAGAGATCTGGACAGCACACAAGATTGACATCGAGCGACTGCTTATCGAATACCCAAATGGCACTGGACTAAAACAGGAATTACAGGCGGCGGACGAGGCGCTAGAGGCGATCGCCAACGGCACCTATAGCGATACCGAAATGTGCAAGGACTTTTTGCAATCTATTGGCGATCTAACCCCGAAGATTGCAGAGATTGCCAAGCCCCCAGCAGGCAACCCTTTAGAGTACTGGACAGGCCAAAAGCTATACGTGCAACGGTTGCTAGATGAAGAGCCAGAGTGTCCCGTGCTGAGGGATGGGCTAGATGAGGCCGTCAGCGAGTTAGCGGCGATCGCACACGGCAGCTATGAGGAATCGGTTATTCTGCACTTGAATCTTAAGATCGAGGGTTAAGCCTACCGGATCTTGCAAATATTGGCATACTTTGCCAGTAGTGCGGACATCCAATAGATCCGGGCGTGAAGGGTCTGCGTTTTCAGCACATCCTCCTCAAGGATGCTCAAAATATCATCGCGAAACAGCACTTCACCGGGCTTGATCTCTAACGCCTGCCAAGCGCAGAATTTAACCATCGCCCTCAGTACGGCCTCGCTTTTGTAGCCCTCTAGCACTATCGACAATGGCATTTTGATCAGTGTCACGCTGCGGTCTGGGTTGTGTAGTTTTGCCTCAAACAAAACGCAGTGGTTCACTTTGCCTAAAAACAAATCTGTGATCAGCTTTTTGCGGGGAAGTCTGTTTTCGCTATCCTGCAGGTACGCAATCGCTTCTGGATGAGGCGATCTATCGCATGGTAGTATTTCGGCGGCACGTCTGCTGTATCCCAAGAATCTGACAATAGCGTTGGCGACCCTGCAATCAACGGTAAACTCTGCTGTGAGGTTGGGGTGTTTGGCGGGCGTGGGTTTGGGATTCCTGAGTCGCATTCGGAGTCATTCATTTTTGGGGGGCGCTTGGTTTGGGAGGTGGAGGACATGGGCGATCGCTTCTCTTGGGATCTGTATACCCAACGCCGCGCTAGCGAACACAGCTAGACCAAATATTAGGGCGGTTGGCGGATCACTGTTGGGTTGGAATTGCCCTGACTCGTTACGCTCAAAACACAGTAACGGGATTGGTAGCGTCAACACTAACGCAAACACGTATACAGCCCACTTCGCCGGATTTATCAACTGCCCGCCCTTGTTTTCGCTATTGTGCCTATGGTGTTTCGTTCTGTAGTGCTAGATTTGAGGGTGTGTACCATGTCCCACCCCCGCCCTATGCCTAGAGTGTTAACGGTTCGAGGTGCCGAAATAACGGCGTTGTTGGCGCAATATCACAGCGCTCCGTCAATCAAGTTGCGCGATCAAATAATTGTCGCTAACGACAGGCTTGCCACTCAGGCAGCTAGTAAAGCGGCCAAAATCCAGGCGACCCCGTACCCCGACCTGTTGCAGATTGCGCGTGTTGGTTTGATCAAAGCTGTGGAGCGGTTTAACCCTAGCCTAGGCTATAGCTTTTCGAGCTACGCGATCCCGATAATCAACGGCGAACTCAGTCACCACCGCGATCGCTCCCCCGACCCACACACGGGGTGTAAGAGGAATCAGACTAACGCGCCGCTGTATTCTCGCGTCCTAACGAGACACCGCAAATGGCTCAGCTTAGGGATTAATCGCCCACGGTCTGACGCTGCGCTGAGTCTAGGGATTCCGCTTAAACGCTGGGAAGAAATAGCGGCAGAGCGGGCACGCCAAAACCCGATCGCCCTAGACTGCATAGCCGAAGCGCCACAACTAGAGGCGGAAACGGTGGGGGCATTTTCCCCCGTTACCGCCGCGCTCCAAAGGCTACCCGCGCTTGTGATACTTGCTTGCGTTCGGCACTTTATTGAGGAGCGGACTGTTGAGGATATAGCGCTAGAGTTGGGACAATCGATCGAGACAGTGCAGAAAAACATTCAAATAGGGCGGGAACGAATTGCGTATGAATGCCTCGGTTCAACTGCAAATTTTTGAATATACCAGCCTACCCGCAGCCTGTAGAGACAAGGCACAGCAAGACGCGCGGCTGATCCAAGGGTGCATGAAAACAGGCCGGATCGCGGCGTTGAACGCTGGTAAATTGCTGCTAGAGATGAGAGCGCAGACATGGACAACGGATGCGAGATTGTTCGAATCATGGTTAGAGGTCTGCGTGGGCATTGACCCCGCGACTGCCACTAAGCTGATTGCCCTCTACAAGCGCTTCGGCCATGTTGAGGGAATTGAGATTCTGCCAATCACTGAGGCAGCTTTCAACCAACTCGCCACCGCCGACCAGCGTATCGTTGACCGGGCGCTTTCGGTTGCAGAGTCTGGTCACCAAGTCAATGTCAGAACGCTGCAATCGTGGCGTCATCCTAACCAGGAATCCCTGTTGCTAGCGATCGGCGACTCTGTTTCTACCCCTACAATCTCAGGCACCGTCATCGACGGCGATCGCTCATCGGGTACTGTCACGATCGCATCGGACGATGGCATCCAGCGAATCCCAATCAGCGACCTAATCACGCAACCGCCCGCCGCCGTTCGTGCAGACGTTCGGACTACCGCTGTCCCTCAATCTGTTGGCTATTCTGAGTCAATCCTATTGTCGCGGCTCGAACAGTTAGAGGCGTTGCTAGGACGGGCGATCGGCTACACCCGGCAGGTTATCCCCCAAACCAGTGGGGTGTATCGGTCAACCGGGATCGAGTTATTGGAGGATCTAGAGGAGTGGGTTAGCGCCGGGGTGACACGATGACGAAGCAACAGGAGGAATGGCAGATCCTCAGTGTCTCAGAGGTTGCCGATCTGAGTAACCAAAGACTGATTGACTATTACCTGGCCTACTACAGCGCCGATGCCGCAAGCCAGATCTGTGTGAGGTTAGACCTAGACCCCACGATGTTCGAGGGCGCGATGCTGCAACTTGTCACGGCGCTACAAAATGATGCGTTTTATGCGCTACTAAGTGACGACCCCGAAAGCGTCCACCCAAACGTGATCCCTAGGATGGCGGATGCCATGAAGGTTCAGGGGCGCGGTTCCTACGTGTCTGCCCTGCTTAAGATGCGGATCATGTCGCTTGCGTCATGCCGCGTCCTAATTGATTTGATCGACTGCTATAGAGACACACAATGAAATCCGCCAACCCACAAGAGCAGAACATCACCCTACCTGATGGCCGTGTGGTCACAATCAGGGCTAGATCCGCAGAAGCCTACTCCCCCAACCCTAGCAATAGCAACCGTGGCAAACCGCGCGGGGTGGCTGCATTAGACGAGTCTCTACAACTTTCAGGGTTGCACAGGGGCATAGTCGTAGCCGCCGATGGTACGGTCGTTAATGGCAATCACGCTTACGAAAGCGCGGTCGCTAACGGGGTAGCCCTGGCGTGGATCGAGGTCGATGTTGAGGGCGATGTGGGAGTAGCCACCCGGCGAACAGATTGGACAGACGCTAGAGATCCGGCTGCGATCGCCGCCGCTCATGCAGATAATAGATCTGCACAGCTAAACTACGATCTTGACCCTGAACAGTTTGCGGTGGATTTGCAGGTTTTGGCAGAGTTGGGGCAAAGCTTACCAGCGACTCTATTCACCGAAGAGGAAATCAATTTTGCGTTAGGACAGGATGACTCATCCGAAATCGGCGAAACGGAGGAGGACGAAAAGGCCGTTTCTGATCTGCTAGCTGATGCGGATGAGGGCAAAATCGCCAGCCGTGTAAAGCCGGGTGAGATCTGGCAATTGGGGCGGCATCGGATCTGTTGTGGTGATTCGACCGATGAGGGCAATGTTAGGACGTTGTTGGGCGATCGCACGGTGGGTATGGTGTGGGCTGATCCGCCGTATGGGATTAATCACAGTGGAAAGGGAATTCAGGGTTCCGCAGCTAGTAACGATTTTGGGGAAATATTAGGTGATGGAGATACATCGGTAGCTAAAGATAGTTTTTATTTGGTAAATCGGTTATTCAAAAATGCAACTCAAATATTTTGGGGAGCGAATTATTATCCGTCTGTTTTAGGTGACGGCTTTGGGTGGATAGTTTGGGACAAAGAGAGAGAGGGTGACACTTTTAGTGGTGCTGAGATAGCATACGCAAACAAAGGGGTAAAGCTAGATGTATTTAGACACCAATGGCATGGCATGATCAAAGCCTCTGAACATGGACAAAAAAGGGTTCACCCAACCCAAAAGCCAGTTGCCCTCGCTGAATGGGTATTCGAGAAATATGGCAAGCCCGACGATCTAATCTTTGATCCGTTCCTAGGTAGCGCCCCGTCAATCATCGCCGCGCAACAGATGAACGGCGATCGCACGGTCTACGGATTTGAACTATCGCCCGACTATTGCGAGGTCGTGCTACAACGGTTCACGAAACTCACGGGCGTAGTGCCTGAACTGGTAGGCCATTTGTAGGAAACCGCAATTATCTCAAAATAGCTATTGCATTTTTACGGTGTATACCCTATTATAGAGAAGTAGAGAAACAGTTTAGGACATAACCCCATGACTCAGTTCAACTCGCTAACCCTCGCATACAGCTACGCAGACAAAGCAGACAAAATGATGATGGTCATCATGGGCGAAGGTCAGAAGTACTTAGTTTGCACCGCTGCTAAAGCTGAAAAGCTAATCAAGGCAGGCCATGAAGTAGCGCCCCGCCCTTAGTACTCAGCACAGCACAGCAAAGGATAGCGACATGGGTAGGAAATCTAAAAGCGAGGGCGGCGGCGAATGGAATCTGTCAGGGCTAGTCAAAACGCCCGCGCCCGACAATCCGGGTGAAACCGTGCCAACTACCATACGGCTAAGGACTGATCAAAAGGAATGGCTAGATAGCTACCCCGAATCAAACTCATATCTGATCAGGAAAGCGATCGACTTCCTGATGGAAAAATCCGCTGACTGGCCTTCATGGCAGGAGAACAGGAAATAGGCACGATAGTAACAGCCGCGCTACTATCCTGAACAGAACGCTACATGACTCAAATCCAGCCCCTGACTAGAGATCAAGAGAATGCGATCGCCTGCCTGTCTGAGGGTTTGACACAGGGCGCTACAGCTGAGCGACTAGGACTGAACAGGATTACAGTCAACCGATGGTGCAATCACAGCCCGGCGTTCGCCGCTGAGTTAGCCTCTGAAATCGAGCGGCGGCAGGAGCGTTCTAGGGGTAGGTATCAAGAGGCTGCGGACGAAGTACAGGACAAAGTTATCGCACAGTACAAAGCGGACTTGTTGGAATTTCAGCAGGCGCTGAGGGCATCGTACAAAACGCGGATCAATCGCGGGATCAAAATGTTCCAAAAAGCGGGCGCGCGCTTTGATGATCTGCCAGAGGAGTCGATCGGTATGAAGGACATTGCCCCGCTTGTCCTAGCCGCCGATCGCCTGTTAGGACAAGGGTTCGAGGGTTGGGCGCTAACGTTGGGCGTTACCGAATTGCTGCAGCGGATGGAAGATGGGGAAATTTAACCCGTTGGCGTATGCGATCGCCCGCTCGAACGAAGCCGTCACGCAAAGCTTGGGCATCCGATCCAACAAACGCGATCGCCCTGTACCTGAAATCTACCGCCCGCGCCGTGGGGAACATCCTGCCGATACGATGGCGCGGCTATTGCCAGATACGCTGATCCCTATGGGCGATCGCCATATCTCTGTTTGGGACTGGGCGGCAGACTTTAGCGCTGGGACGAAGCCGCCGCCGCGTGTTGAGATTTGGCCACGGGGTGGAGCTAAATCGACAATGGCCGAACTCATCGCGTCATACACAGCCCTGACCCTATCGCGGCGTTTTGTGCTGTACGTCTGTGGCACACAGGATCAGGCCGATCTGCATATCCAATCTATCGCTGGTTTCCTTGAACAGATTGGAATCCGCCGCGCTGTCAATGTTTACTCATCTTCAGTAGGGTGGACAGCCCGCCGCATCCAAACCGAGAACGGGTGGGGCGCTATATCTGTGGGTTTAGACAGCAGTGTTCGAGGGGCGCGTCTAGGTCAGTTCCGGCCTGATCTGATTATTTTGGACGACATCGACAGCAAAAACGACAGCGAAAACGCCACACAGAAAAGGCTGAGAACCATAAGCAGTGCCATCCTTCCGGCAGGGTCGGTAGATGCTGGCCTGTTGTTTGCACAAAATATGATCCACAGCAGATCGGCGATCGCCCGTGTTGCAGACGGCACGGCAGAGATAGCGCTAGGGGCACGGGTGACCATTGAACCTGCTGTGAGAGATCTGGAATATAGGCTAGACGGCGAGGGTCAATCAGCGCGGTACAGGATCATTGGCGGTACAGCCACTTGGGAAGAAGGGCAGTCATTGGCAGTCTGTGAAAGCCAGATCAATGAATGGGGGCTTCGTGCTTTTCTCGCAGAATCTCAGCATGAGGATGAACCCGATGGAGGGCTATGGGATAAGTCACGCGACATTGTGCCTTATCGCGTGTCTAGCCATCCTGCACTAATTAGGATTGTGCTAGGTGTTGACCCTTCCGGCGGTACGGGCACCGAGACAGGCATCATCGCAGCAGGGCTTGATATTACTGGCCACGCCTATGTTCTGGCAGACGACTCAACGACCGGCACCTCAGCAGAATGGGGGGCTGATGTGGTCGCCCGGTACAACCTACTGCAAGGCGATTGCGTTGCGTGTGAGGCTAACTACGGCGGTGATATGGTCGCCACGGTGATTAGGTCGTGCGATCGCCGTGTCAATGTAAAGTTAGTGACTGCCTCGAGGGGTAAGGCCATTCGGGCGGAACCAATTCAGCAAAAATACCAGCAAGGGATGGTGCACCACGTGGGGAACTACCCAGACTTGGAACGTGAATTGTGCCAGTGGACGCACGGGATGCAAAGCCCAAACCGCCTCGATGCGCTGGTTTGGGCGCTCACAGAGTTGATGCTCGGTACACCTGTCAGAACATCCAACGCGGGCGCGGCTATCTGGTAGGCACACTTAAACCAGTTACAGGTAATTCTGCATAATGCCCTGACCAAAATGCCCTCACAACCGTTTGACAAACCCGACTATCGCCCGCCCTATTGGACGGACGTTTTAACGCCTCTGTGGGAGCGTGTCTCTAATTGCTATTCTGGTTTGCACAACAGGCCGCTAAAAGAACGTTATCTCCGCAAACAGCTAGGCGAGGTGGATCAGGTTTATAGGGCGCGCGTGGAGACGGTTGCTTTTGAAAACAGGCTGAAACCAGCCGTGAAAGCACACGCTGGGCTTTTGTCGGAGTACTCAGTTGACGAAGATACGCCGCTAGATATAAGAGAGTGGATTGAGAATGTAGACGGGCAACGCCAAAGTCTGGTCGCTTACCTGCTTAGCCTAGATTCGCAATCTCTCCTATATAATGCGGCGCTGGTTATTGTGGACGTCCCTAAGACGCGGGCAACGGCAGAATCTAGGGCGCGTCTGATAACCGTTGGCATCCGTGATATTTACGCTCCAATCGTGGGTGAGATTGACGGCGTTTTGCAAATTATGCAAGTGGCGATCGCCCGAAGTGCAACAGAGCCAGCGGGTCGGTTTGGCGTGACCACCTTTAACGAATACTGGGTTTATAGCCTACAGGAGCTTGACGAACCTCTGAATCGCGCCGGGTATATGCAATCACATCGCGCGGTTGTTGAGGTTTGGAGGGATGAGGTTAAAGACGGACGGCCAACGGGGAATATTGTCGTCGATCCGTTTACCGAAGCAACCGCGATCCTAGATGCCACGGGTCAACCACTAGGCTCTCTGCCACTGGTCTGGTATTCGCTGTACGGCGATCCTGTCCTTTTCCACGGGATCGATACAGACGTAATCGGCGGCGGCATTCCCGAATATATGCCCTTGGTTGACCTAAACCTAGAATATTTTAATAAGCTGAGTGAGCAAAACACAGCCGAAACGCGATCCAATTTTGCTATCGTCGTGGAAGAATACCCCAACAATGCACCGACCGAGAGCGGCGATATGCTGATGTCAGGCCGGATTCGCAGAATGGAGGGCGGCGGCAAAATGACACTGCTAGAGCCTGCCTGCACAGCGCTCAACAGCACCCGTGAAGGGCAACGCGATCGCCTAACGAGGATGGATGCGATCGCCCAATCTTTCCTAACTGGGGGGGAGGTGGAGCGCACTGCAACCGAAGCTGTGATTGAGTCCAACCAATCGCGGCTATCGCTAAAAGGGATCGCCAGACGCAAGGAAAGCGCAATAGCACAGATATTCTATTTTGTCAAACGGTTTCAAGATCCTAGCTTCCCAGTTGACGGCAGCGCGGGCGGCGTTACGGTTAGCGATGCGGCGATTACGGCCCCTGCGAGTGCTGAGAAACTGACGTTTTGGTTTAACAATTTCTTGTCGGGCGGGATGAATGCCGCGCAATATCGGATCAAATTGATTGAGTTGGGCGAGTGGACAGACGAAATGACGGCAGCGGGGGCGATTCCTCCACAGCCAAACAGCACAACTTTGCCCTCTCTAGGACTAACAGGAGACGCACCTAATGCCGTGGAACCTAGTCGATAAAGCGCGGGTGATTCTGCACAATGCCTATACCACAAACAGCCGTTTCGCCAGCAGTTACAGTAACCTCAATCAATTGGTGCAAGGGCAACTAGACGCGCTAACAGATGAAACCCTGATCACACGAGTGCAGGCTGATCTGACAGAGTTAGACGCGCTAACGGCAGCGAGGGGCACGGAGGCGGGTAGCGCTAACGCCGCATTGATCAAGGCCGGATCGCTAGAGTGGTCAGAGGGGTCACGGCTGTTAGGGATTGATGATCGGTATGCAGAGTTGAGGCTGCGGGTGTCGCGGATTCTTGGCCAGCAAATCGCTACAGAGTCAAGGAACAGAGATGGGATGATGCTGTTCTGATGGAGGACGCAAACCCAAGAATCGCGGGTGAGGTTTTTAGCGCTGACCAACTATTGATTGAGTCAGGGGCGATCGCCATAGCTGATCAGGATATAGCCGCGATACAGGCCGCGATCGCCGAAGCCAACGCCGAACCTAACGGCCTGTCTCAGCTATTAGCCGCGCTTGTTTTGCTGCTGTTAATCAGTTCTGTCCCGTCTAACCGACTAACTTATCGGCAGTCAGATGGTCTGTATTATCGCGGGCGTCGGGCTGTGGCCATTCCTGAAATAGAACAGATAATCGGCAGAGATCGCGCAAACACAACCGAGCGCTACCGTCGCCAAGTGCAAGAATTGATCGATGGCAATATCACCCTAGCTGATTGGCAGAGATTCATGGCCAGTGACCTTTACCACTCACACCTACGGATGACCCAAGCGGGCGCGGGAACTGCCGCCGGGTTAAACGCCGAACACCTCAGACGGTTGGGCGATCGACTATCCGCAGAGTTTACCGCGCTATCAGGATTCGCAGCGGCGATCGCCATCGGTAGCGTATCCGCTATTGCAATGTTAGCCCGCGCCTCAAGGTACGCAACAAACACCGGCGCTTCATACTACGATGCTGAACACGCCATCAGGGTTTCACAAGGTGGATGGCAAGGCAGGCGATCGCTAGACCCCGGCGCGGATCATTGCCCTGAGTGCCCCGGCTACGTGACTGATGGGTTTGTCGCCGCCGCCGAAATTGTGCCAAAGGGCGATCGCTGTAGCTGCCGGGGTAATTGTCGCTGTCTAGTGATTTGGCGGCGATCGCTGTCGGAGTCTGTGCTAGGCTAGTCGCTATCCTTTATCCGATTACCTCATGCCAATTAAATCTCCTCGCCGTGGTGAAAATCCTGCGGATACAATGGCCAGATTCTTGCCACGCGACCTAATCCCTATGGGCGATCGCCACATGGCTATCTGGGATTGGGTGGCGGATTTCAGTTATGGAACTAAGCCTCCTCCACGGGTTGAGGTATGGCCGCGATGCGGCGCTAAATCGACAATGGCTGAACTTATCTCAGGATATACAGCGCTATCACTAACGCGCCGTTTTGTTCTGTATGTCTGCGATATGCAGCATCAGGCGGATTTCCATATCCAAGATATTGGTGGTTTACTCAATCAGCTTGGGGTTCGCTGTACTGTCAACGTTTCCTCCTCAGAAGGCTGGAGGGCATGGCGAATTGAGGCAGAGAACGGGTGGGGCGCTATGTCGGTTGGGCTAGAAGGCCGCGCTACTCAAAAGGCGCTAGAAAAGTTTAGTCCTGATCTAATCATTTTGGATGACGTCGACAGCAAATATGACAGCGAAACCGCCACGCAGGAAAAGCTAAACACCCTTACCAACATTATTCTCCCTTCAGGTTCGGCAGATGCGGGGCTGTTGTTTCTGCAAAATATGGTGCGCAGTCGATCGGCGATCGCTCGTGTTGCAGATGGTACAGCAGGGATGGCACTAGCGGCGCGGGTCAAGGTTGAGCCAGCGGTGAGAGATCTTGAATACAAGCTGGATGGTGATGGCCAGTCATCACGGTATCGGATCACTAGAGGTGTAGCCACTTGGAAAGAAGGTCAATCGTTGGCAGTCTGCGAAGGGCAGATCAACGACTGGGGAATTGATGCTTTTCTGTCAGAATGCCAGCACGAAGAAAAGGCCATAGCGGCGATCGCTATCTGATGCGGTGATGGGGTGATGGGCTAGGCACTCTAGCTTTGACCTTATCCGATCACCCCATGCCCATTGACACCCAGGCGATGCCGCCCGCCGATGGCGGTTCTCAAGATGCCGATCTTGACCTATCCAAGATCCCCGACACTATCCCAACTGAGGATGTGGGAGCGCTGAAACGAGCCTACGAACGGCAAAAGCAAATCGTCGCCGAACAATCTAAAACGAATGAGTCACTGTCTCAAAAAGCGGCCATCCTTGACAGATTGACGCAGCAAGGGGTTGACCCTGCTACAATTCCCGCGCTATTGGCAGAGCTAAAAGAACAGCAAAACGCTGCAGACACTGCTGCGAAACTGCGGGCGGAGTTGGAATTTGCTCACGCAGCAAAGCTCAAAACAACCACAGAAGGCTACGAAATCCAGTTAACGGCGCTCGATAACTATGTTCGGGTTCGTGCCAATGAGCAGACCTTGGACGGCATTTTCCTTGAGGGCGGCGGCGTTGCCAGCAATGCGCTCGAGATGCAACAATTCCGCAATCTTGTCGCCATGTTCGTTGATCTGGAATCCGCCCCAATCAAGCAAGGCGATACAGTTGTGGGCTACAGGGCTGAGATCAAGACGATCAAACAGCCAGACGGTACGCCCTATTTCGTTCCTGACTCAAGCAAGATGAACTCTCAATCGCGCCCCGCCACAATGGCCGATCTGTTGACGGCGATCAAAAAAGGCGACTATGGGCGATCGCTCCAAGTTATGCTACCCGCCTACAACCAATCTAGTGGCGCGGGTATCTCTGTTGCTGGTGGTCGGATCGGTGGTAAGGCCGTCCTTAGCTCGGGAAATATTGGCAGTCAGCTTGCCAGTATGACACCAGAGCAACTAGCCGCCGTTCGCAAATCCGGCGCTGTGCTGACAGATCGCTAGATGGCGATCGCACAAAAGCCCTTCTATTGAGGGGCTTTTTGTGTTGGCACCCTATCTTTGTGTGGCGATGCTGCACGGTCTCCACCTCTCAGGCGATGCCGTGAGGATCATCACAAAGGATTGAAGATACAGCCATGCCCAACCAATTACAAGCCCTGATCCCTCAGATCCTCTCGCAGATCCTAGATGTTCTTCGAGAGAATTGTGTCATGCCGGCACAAGTCAACAACCTTTATAGTGAGGAAGCTGCGAGCCAGGGGAGCATGATTGAGATCCCCGAATTGGGTGACATGCAAGCTTTTCCCGTCGTGCCCGGCCCGTACCCCGCCGATGCTGTTATCTCTGATGTGACGGCCGTTAAGCGCCAGTTAAACCTAAACAATTTTGAAGCCGCGACCTTCAGAATGGCCGACAAAGACCTTTTTGAGGTGGCGAACGGCACACGCAACCGCGCTGTAGAAAAAGCCGTACAAGCGCTGTGTCGTAGTATCAACTCGTCGATCTTTAGTGTTTATCGGCAGGTCTACAATGTCACAGGGGTAGCCGGGACGACCCCATTCGGCGTGAACACTGGCGTAGCCCAAGAGGCATCGCGGATGTTGACTTCCGCCTTCGCACCCTACCGCGATCGCCGGATGATCCTCAACGAGTTTGCGTATGCTAACGCGCTCGGTTTAGGTGTTTTGCAGAAGGTCAACGAATCGGGATCGTCCGAAACGTTGCGCGATGCCCAGATCACCCGCGCTGTAGGGTTTGATTGGTACGAAGATCAGCAAGTGCCGCGCCACACCAGTACCGCTGTTGCACCCTATGCAGTTGACGCGGCGGCGGTGGCTGGAGCGACAAGTCTAGTGTTAGACAACGGATCTGGCGCAATCCCTGTAGCCCCTGCAATCGGTGATGTTTTCAGCCTGCCTGGAAATATCCGAACCTACGTGGTGACAAGTGTTGCGACGGCTACTCCTACGGCCAACGAGATCACGATCGGCATTAGCCCCGGACTAGCTGCAAACTATGCAGACGGCGCTGTTGCCACGTTTGTCACGACGACCGCCTCCTCCCACGTTGCCAACCTCGCATTTCACCGAGACGCCATTGCATTCGCTTCCCGGCCAATCATCGACGTTCCGGCGGCGGGCAATATCCTCGAGGTTCTTCCCGATCCTCAGTCTGGCCTAGTACTGCGCTTTGAAGTTCAGCGCGGTTGGAAAGAGACGATTTTTAGCGTAGATTGCCTGTGGGGAGTGCTGCTAAACCGTCCTCAGCTAGCCGTCCGAATCCTAGGGTAGTCACAAGCGCGATCGCCCTAGTCTGTAGGGCGATCGCATTATTGGAGCGAATATGTACGATCTGAAAACTATCGAGATCCACAACCCAGACAATGCTGCATACAAGCTGATTATCAACGAGGCGGACTACGATCCTAAGGTTCACCAGGTATGGAAACCGGACACCTCCCCAGACACCGAATCCCCAGATACCGAACCCGTAACGATTCCCGGCAACCTAGATGGCATTAGTGTCGCCGATGCCAGGCCGCTGATCAAGGGTCAGCTAGATGCGGTTTTGCTGCAATACTGGCTAGAGTGTGAGAATGGTGACGATAGCCCGCGCCGGGGCATCGTTGAGGCCATCAACGACCAGCTAAAGCAGCTAAAAGAGATCGCTGCAATGTAGACACAAAAAGCCCCCAGTCGCATTAGCTACTGGGGGCTTTTAAGCACGCAAGGTAAAGTCTTTGCACAGTCCTTAGAGTTTAACACGGTTGGCAGAAAAAGCCCCCAGTAGCTAGTGCTATTGGGGGCTTACTCTAATAGGTAAAGTAAATGTCTGTTAAACATTCACTCCAGTCTAACACTGCTAGCCTGCTACATACAGATCAACCGCGCTTGATCGAGGGTGGCCGGGTCAACCTCATCTACATCGCCATCGGCCTTTGTGTTTTGCCCCCACCAAAGGATCGTCAGCCCCGGCACCAATTCAGCTAGCCCTTGATACTGCCGCATAACATTGGGGTTATCGATCGCACCACCATCGGGCAACAATATTGGAGCAAGGCCGCTATCGATCGCCGCTTTGATTTGCTGAGGGGAACTGCCAAACTGACCGCCCGCCGCCCCCACTACATCGCAGCCTAACCTGATTGAGGCAAGGTGAGGTTTAGCCCCGGTTCCCTCACAGAATGCGATCCACGGGCGATCGCCAGTCCCTTTGACATAGGTCAGCGGCAGTTCTTTGTGCGTTGTGTGTGGTGTTGCACCGCTTGGGTTCGCCCTTGTGGCGCTCGTGAGCCAATAGTATTTGGGGGTTCCTTCCCTAGCCCGTACCTGACAGCCAATGATCAGGCCGTCCTGATTGCGGGTAGGGCAAAGGTAGCCCGGTGCAAAGGTGTTGAGCGATCGCCCTCCGTTCACTACACCCGGCAGGTTGTCAGGGTAGTGCCTATCAAGCCGCTCCCATTGCTCCACAGACTTAAAGCCCGCCGCCTCAATCTGTTGATCGGTAAAGCCGCGCCGTTGTAGATCTTCACGGTCGCTAGTGTTGAGGTTCAGGGCATCTAGCAACCGTCGGTAATGGCGATCGCGCTCCACTGCAATCATACAGTTAGCCGCCCGCCGCGCCTCTCTGGCTGCATTCTCACGTGCCCGTTGGTCTAACCGCGATCGCCATTCTTCTGAGGTTGTGCCACGGCCATCGGTATCGGGTGCCCAGATAGCCCACACGCGATCCTTACTAGGTTTGACGTACCGATAACCAGGGACGCGATCGCCAACAGCGCCCATGCAGAGAATTAGGTTGTCTTCTGTTTCCCGGCATTTGCCTTTGGAATTATCGCAGATCGGGCAATTGTGATCCCGCTTAAACGCTCTGATGATTGCCATATTGGAGCATGGTAGTGGTTTGATTTTAGCAGTGTGTTGGTTTAGCTCTCAGCCCAGCTTGCTATGCGCCCAGTCTTGTAGAACACCACAAAGATCTCAGTTATCTTCCCTGAGAACACATCGTTGGCGATCGCCCGCGCTTCGGTACTATCGACCCCACAGATCCGCAGGTTTAAGCCTAGCTGCCACACATCTAGACCCATGAACTCAAGCCTTGGATATTGCTTGTTCAGGCTATTAGCCCATTCTTCGGCCTGTTCCATCGGCACTAATTGAGGGTCAACTAGTATATTCGCGCCGTTGTCTACAACTCTGCAAAGTCCTGTCATTGCGCATCCTCGCTTGTGTTCCCCGGTTCAAACATATCTGTCTGCGTGTAGCGCTGTTTCTGCAACGCCGCGCCTAGTTCGTCTCTAATGTTGGCGCTGCGATTCTTTATCCACAACACCTCAGTCCGCTGGCGATCGCCCATCTCTTCTGCTGTGGCGGCGCGGCGGCGATCTCGATCCTTGTCTACCTTGCCTTTCCCGTTGGCACTGCAAAGAGTTGAAATCTCGATCCGTTCATCAAAGGTTTTGGGATGGATAGGATTGTCGTAGCCGCTCAATATATAGCTTCCTTGGGCGTTGTCTAGCTGATCGCATAGCTGCTGATGATCTTCGTCTGTCCACCCTGAATAATGACCACAATCTGTATTGGGGTATGGAGGATCGCAATACAGCAAGGTTTGCGGGCTATCCCACTGAGGGATGATGACCGCCGCATCATCGCAAGCGATCGCAACATCCTTGAGTCGCTTTAGGCATTCTGGCATCTGCGATCGCCGATTGTCCCATGTGGCAGATAGATTTCGGGTATATACACCCCTGCCCCATCCTCCATTTAATTGATGAGAGAAACTTTGATTGATATTGGTGTAATAAGCCCACGCCTTATCCATGTCGCTATGTTCGTCTGGCCTCTTACAAATCTCCATAGATCTTCTGTGTTCACTCTCAGAGTATGGCGTCCATTCAATCAAGCTGTTGAACTCCTCAGGATGCTCTCTAGCGGTTCGGTACAAGTTGATCAATAGCGCTGATTTGTCGTTAATCACCTCCCTAAAATGGTGAGTATTCGTATGGTGAGGGATGACGCGCTTAAAGAAGACAGCACCGCCGCCAAAGAACGGTTCAAAGTATACGGTGTGAGGGATCGTATCAATCACCTCAACAACGTTTGCCGCTATGCGTTGCTTGCCGCCGTAGTAGGAGATAAGGGGTTTCGTCATGCGTTGCTTCCCGCCGTAGTATGCGATCAATGGTTTCGTCATGAGGAATCATCCCCCAACAGCCCGATCCCCCCGGCATTGATCAGCGCCTCAATCAACGCAGACCGGGACGGGTAGCCCAGCCGCGCCGCCGCATCGTCTAGCTGCCGGATCATGCCGGGGCGCAGGCTGATGCCCGCGTTGCGTTTTAGTTGGTCTCGGGCTACTTTTGGTCTGGGCATTTTTTGGTGGTTTGGTCTTTGTAAAAGCGGTTAGTAAGTGTCTCTGCCATTTGTTGCTTGTCTCGAATCAACCGTTCCGAGTCTCGCAAAGGCTTGTTATCCTGAGTGTCGTCTACAGTGGTATCCATCGGGCTCTCTTTGTGGCGGGTCTCTACAAACTACTATAGCTATACGTTATAATCTTGTCAAGTATTCAACTGAGCTAAACAAATATGTCACACGGCGATCGCTACACGCAGATTCTCAACCCCTCACCCGGTAACCGTTGTGAGCTATGCGCCGGGCTGCTAGGTAACTTTGTGCTAGGCGAGGTGCGGGTAGCCAAACTGCAATCGTACCGAACGCGCCACCCTGCCGGGTTTTACTCTGCCACAAAGATGCTGGGCTATGTTCACTGGAGGTGCCCCACCCATCCGCCGCTAGAGCCGTTGGCACACTAGGACAAACAATGAAGCTAACAGTCAGGGCAAAGGCCATTTTACGCGATCGCATTACGCCGGGATCTACATTGGATCAGACTGTTGCGATCTATGCGGCGGGCAATCCCTACCTCCTCAAGTCGTGCAGCGAGGCGATGGACGGCTATCTTTTGATACAATTGCGCGATCCACTAAACGGGCGCTGTGAATGGCTTGTAGACGCGGGCGCGGTTAGCGTGGATCAGCCACAGGCAACAAGACGGAGGCCGAAAGGTGCCAACCTTAATACCGCTGCATAATATTGATGGATTGCGATCGCCATCAGTGCTGCCCGCGTCAAATACCACGGCGCTGATAATCGATCTGACTGCCACGGCAGACTATCCCGATGGTGTGCTAGTAGCCTATGCGCCGGGTGAGGTTGCACCTACAGCACCACTCGCTGATTACGCAACTTCCGCCCGATGGGGTGTGTTCAAAACTGCCATGGTCGGATCCGGCGGCTTTTTGAGGGTGAGTGCGATCGCCCATCCTGGCTTAGTGGCTGCGGTCGCTGCTGAGGTATCACGCGAAAACCCCAGCCTGACTGGGCTTGCGCTAGTGTGGAACGCGATG
>Ga0209591_10001646_pt1 | contig 27444 bp, 27 predicted proteins | sample MAT01_FD_187207 | JGI IMG/M metagenome (GOLD analysis project Ga0209591, IMG submission 187207) | Freshwater microbial communities from Lake Fryxell liftoff mats and glacier meltwater in Antarctica - MAT-01 (SPAdes) (version 2) | ecosystem: Environmental > Aquatic > Freshwater > Ice > Liftoff... | reverse complement strand
CGGAGAACTGTCGTCAACTCACGCGCATTCACTCGCGGTGCGCTGTAGACGGGTTTCCCGTCGCAGGCGACTGGCGTCCCCACACTCCGTAAGCGTGAGATGTGGGACTTCTGCTAAAAAAGTTAAATTATTAATTATGAATTAATTATAGGATAGGTATTTACATACTCCATAACCCGATTCTTGCCTGTTCGTTTGGCCTCAAGCATCGCTTGATTTGCCCGATCCAGAAAATCCTTAACCGTAATCCCTGGTTCTGATACAGCTATTCCAAAAGAAGCGGTAATGCCTTCGAGAATACGATCGCCGTCCCTCAATTGCATTTGTTCAACATCTATCCTGAGTTGTTCTACTCGCTTCCTGAAGATTTCCAGTGTTACATTAGGCATCACAATCACAAATTCTTCGCCTCCCCATCTGGAAGCAATGTCAAAGGAGCGAATAGATTTTAACAGCAGTTTTGCTAATCCCTGAAGAACAATGTTGGCAGTCAAATGCCCATAGCGCGAGTTGTAAGATTTAAAGTTATCGATATCAAGGAAAATAATACTAAGAGGTTCTCCCGACCGTTCAGCCTCCGCTAGTCTCTGTTCCGTTATGGTTTGCAGATAATTTTGATTGAATAGTTGGGTCATCCCATCCCGCAAGTTATCATAAGTTAGACGTTGTTTTATCGATAGATTATTCAGTGCAATGCCTAATGTTCTAGCAATAATCTCAGTAGTTTGTTGATCTTCTGGACTGATTTCTTCAAGCGCATAGATGTGTAAAATCCCAACTACTTCACCTTGTCCAAACAATGGAACACATAAATGTGTGCCGCCAACAGGCTGTATTAAGTGATTGCATATTAATCCTGAATTATGAGGCGATAAAAGGTTTGATTTTCCTCTCCGTAATGCCCAACAATCAGATAGTGAAAATATTTCTTTACTGGTTCTTTCATCTCCCCAAAAACTATTCATCTGAACATAATTCTTAGAATTAGCGATTATATAGATATAACCAGTCATATTAGGAAATAGCTTGGAACAGGTTAAAGCGACCACTTGATACACCTCATCTTCAGATTCGCAGGAATAAAGCATATCCGCCATATCTGAGAGATATATAAGTTCTCGTTTTTTTGCCTCTAATTTCAGTGTTTTTTCTTCTAGCTGGCGATTTACGTCAGTGAGCGATCGCTGTACTTCTATGGATTCTGTAATATCGATACTAATACCACCGATGCGGCGATCGCCAGTTGCATAATCGCTAAACGGAAACTTAAACGATAACCAGTAGCACGGCTGATTATTACCAGGTACTTTTACCTCTTCAATCAGTTTCAAAGGCCGTAGAGTCTTCAAAACGATTTGATCGTTTTCCATTACCCGCCGTCCCTCTTCTGCATCTGTCAAAAATTGACTATCGATTTTCCCCAACCATTCTTGTGAATCTACCAAAAATCTAGACTGTATCTCCTGGTTGTAATAAAGCATTCTAGATTGCTCATCTTTGATATAGGCTCCAAAGGGGCCCTGATCTAGAAATAGCTGTTGCATCTGCTGGCTGCGTTGAAGTTCGCGGGTATCTTCTTGAGATTTGGCGATCGCCTCTAGAATTTGATAAGCGGTTGGCACCAGGTAGAGTAAGGCACACAAAGAAACAAGCGCCATTAGATCAAGTACGCCTAAGTGCAGCAGCGACACTGCCATGTGTGACTCAAAGATCGCTAGAAAGTGATGAAATCCGCAAAATAGTATGAATCCACCTGATAAGAAAAAGGCTAGCCAAAACTTAGAAGGGATGGTTGCCTTAGTTTTAGCAAAGAAAACCCCTATTACTATAGGGATGCCAAAGTATGAAAATGCAGTGATGCCATGAGCAATTATGCAATTCCAGTAAATAGGCTCCATTACTGACCTGATATTAAAATTTTATCTGTTTCACTATAATTCTGGATACCCTAAAAATGTAAGTAGAGAAAGGATGATTTTAGTAACTTATGCCTTGGTTTTACAAAAGTTTTTATACTCACTTTCTTAAAGGCTGCTCATTTTACCAACCTGACTTACCAAGTGAGTGAGTTCGGGTAAAATCAATTTTTCCATCGCCAATCGCACAGCATTACTCGAACCAGGAAGCGAGAAGATTAATTTATTTTGATAAACACCAGCAACAGCGCGAGAAGCGATCGCCCGCGAACCAATTTCTTGATAACTTAAAAAACGAAATAACTCACCAAATCCCGGTAAGGTTTTCTCCAGTAACTTCTCAATGGCATCATAGGTAGTATCTCTTGGTGCAATCCCTGTACCACCACTGAAAATTACAGCATCTAAATTTGAGCTTTTACCCAGATTTTCTATCTGCCCTTGAATTTGTGTTGGTTCATCTTTGATAATTGTGTAAGCCCCTACAGCATGGTTAGCACCAAGGAGTAACTGCTGAATTAGCTGGCCACTTTTGTCTGTTTCAAAAGTGCGTGTATCGCTGACAGTAACCACAGCACAAGTTACCGCAATTCTAGGCGAGTCTGGGTGGGGTTGTGGCATTATATGTCACTCATGAATTTTGACTAATGGATAATTGGGCATGGTCTATGGCGCATTTATTGAACATGACAATTCCCCATGCCCCATGCCCAATACTTCGGTTTTGCTCAGTACAAGTGCCCTATACCCTATGCCTCATTTTTGCTAAGTCCCAGATCGTTTTCTTCAGCATACCGTTCCATGAAGCGCATAAAGCGCTCCCATTCTTGGGGAGATTTCATCACGTAAAGTGCTTCTAATGCTTCCGGTTTCCCGTTAATAAATTTAGCTTTAACTTCACGGGTAATTATCTCTCCTTCTTGGTCAATCAGGTACATCCCGGTAATATCTTCGGTGCTACCTTGATCTAAAATCTTCGGATTGGTAAAAATAAACGTCGCTGTTCCACTGTCACCAGTGCGCGATCGCGTCAAGCGCACCTCTGGAGTTACTTCTTCGTCAAGACCTCTAGAAAACTGGATTTTCGCCATGATGACTGAATTTAAACTTTTTTGATGGTTAATTTAATATTCTCTCATCAATTAGAACACCACGGTCTAGAGGCTACCGTTATTCATCTTTTTAGTGTATATACTTAAATTGCTTCTTTTTCAAGTAACAAAGTTACTGGACTATCGTTTTCTATTTCATTGCTCAAACAAAATCGATGGCGGAGCCATTGGGAATGCATTCCCAGGTAGAACCTGGGAACGAGTAGTAAACGGGAGCATCCCAAATGTGCAAAAACCTTGATAGCCCTCATCCCCTAACCCCTTCTCCCAAAGATGGGAGAAGGGGAACTAGAATTATGTCTCCCCTCTCCCATCTTTGGGAGAGGGGCTGGGGGTGAGGGAAAAGATTTAAGCAAAATTGGGATGCTCCCTAGTAAACTCCTAACTTTTATTTGCCAAACCCTTTACTGCGAGAGCTTTAAGGTAGACAAATGCAGTTTTCGAGTTGACTAATTAAAGCCTCACGATCCAAATTTTGACCAATCAGCACGATTTGGTTTTTCAGCTGGCCTTTCCATTCATCATCATCCAAGGTAAAACGTTTACCGCAAAGGTGGAAAATATGACGCTTCGGACTTTCATCAAACCACATAATCCCCTTCGCTCGGAAGATATTTGAGGGTAGCTGGTTATCTAAGAAATACTGAAACTTCCTAATAGAAAAAGGCTTATCACTTTGGAAAGAGATGGAAGTAAAACCATCATTTTCTAAATGGTCAGAATGATGGTGGTCATGGTGATCGTGGTCATGATCATGATGATCGTGACCGCATGTTGAATGGTCATGATCATCGTGAGCGTGATGATCATGATCGTGATGATCGTGTTCATCCACCACTGTGTCAAAATATTTATCAGACTCAAACAGACCAACACTGAGAATTAACGGAAGTGGCACTTGCGATCGCGTGGTGCGGAGAATTCTCGCTCCTTCCTTAACTTCGTTAATTTTTGTTTCTAACTCATTCAATGTGGCTTCATCAACCAAATCAGTTTTGTTCAGTACAATTACATCACCATAAGCAATCTGGCTGTATGCCGCCTGAGAGTTAAATAAATCTAGGCTGTAATTTGCCGCGTCTACTAGGGTAATAATCGAATCTAAGCGAGTTAAATCTCGCAATTCTGTACCCAGAAATGTTAAAGCTACTGGTAGCGGATCTGCCAATCCAGTTGTTTCCACTACTAGATAATCTAGATTTTCTTGGCGTTCTAAAACTTTGTAAACTGCATCTACTAAATCATTATTAATAGTGCAGCAAATACAACCATTATTTAGCTCCACCATGTTCTCACCAGTGGAAACAATTAGCTCGTTGTCGATGCCAATTTCGCCAAATTCATTCACGAGAACTGCGGTTTTCAAACCCTGTTGGTTGTTGAGGATATGATTGAGTAAAGTCGTCTTGCCACTACCGAGGAAACCCGTAATAATTGTTACTGGCATTCCTTGTTTGGGCGTATCCATTGCCGAAGATTCGGATGTAACTGCTGATTGCATAGCGCTGTTATCAAATAGTCAAAAAATAGTAATGTAGCGCAGATAGTCCAGAAAACACTAGCATAGGGATGCTGGACTGTCATCCTAGCTGCTTTACCCTATTATTACGTATCTTCTTATTTCAGCATTACTCTGTTATGACCCTAACACTCTACAATACCCTCACCCGTCGTCAAGAACCGTTTGAAACAGTCGAAGCAGGCAAGGTTAAGATGTATTACTGCGGCGTGACGGTATACGACTACTGCCATTTGGGTCATGCTAGAGCTTGCATCGTTTGGGACGTAGTGCGCCGATACCTCCAGTATATCGGCTATGAAGTGCGATATATCCAAAATTTTACTGATATTGATGACAAGATTCTCAATCGAGCTTGTGTTGAACATTCATCAATGGAAGCTGTAGCCGATCGCTTTATCAAAGCATATTTTGAGGATATGGCGCGATTGGGAATCAAAGAAGCTGATGAATATCCCCGTGCTACCCACACAATGAATGGCATTCAACGGTTAATTCATGAGTTGGAAAATAAAGGGTTTGCTTACCCTGCTGACGGCGATGTGTATTATGCAGTGCGGCAGTTTGCTGAGTATGGCAAGCTTTCTGGACGCAAGTTAGAGGATATGCAAGCCGGGAAAAGCGAGCGCGTCAATGTAGAAGATCCAGAATATCAGAAAAAGAAAGACCCCTTTGATTTTGCTTTGTGGAAGGCAGCAAAACCAGGAGAACCAGCTTGGGAATCACCTTGGGGCGCAGGTCGTCCGGGGTGGCATATAGAATGCTCGGCAATGGTGCGCGATCGCTTGGGTGATACCATCGATATTCATGCTGGTGGTGCTGACTTAATTTTTCCTCACCATGAAAACGAAATTGCCCAATCTGAGGCTGTAACAGGAAAACCCTTAGCGCGTTACTGGTTGCATAACGGCATGGTGAAGGTAGAAGGTGAAAAAATGTCCAAATCTTTGGGCAACTTTACCACTATTAGAGACTTACTGGATCGAGGAGTTGACCCGATGGCAGTGCGGTTGTTCGTGCTGACTGCTCAATATCGCACACCAATTGATTTTACCGACGAAGCGATCGCCGCAGCAACCAACGGTTGGCACACCATTAAAGAAGGTTTACTTTTCGGCTACCAATACGGTAAAAAACTAGGTTGGGAACTAGAGGAGGGTGAAAATTCCCTAATCCAAAATCCAAGTTGCGCTGAAAGCGCACCAAAGGTGCGACCTAAAATCCAAAATTCAGACGTTGAACGCTTTCAAGAAATTGTAAATAACGACTTTAATTTTCCTGGTGGGTTAACAGTGCTGTTTGAATTAGCCAAAGAACTGCGCCGTGAGGGAAATATTATTGTGCATGAAGGGAAAACCGAAACTTCCCCTGATGAGTTAAAGCGTCAATGGCAAACTCTTGTGACATTGGCTGGAGTTTTAGGTTTAGAAGCCAAGATAGAAGCGGAATCTGACAAGAGTAATGGTTTAAGCGATGCGGAAATTGAAGCGAAAATTCAGCAAAGGCAAGAAGCACGTAAAGCCAAGAATTTTGCCGAAAGCGATCGCATTCGTGACGAACTCCAAGCAGAAGGTATTACGCTAATTGATAGCCGTGATGGTACACGCTGGCACCGGAATTAGAGGGGACTGGGAACTAGGAATTGAATTCTTCCCAATGCCCCATGCCCAATGCCCAATGCCCAATGCCCAATTCCCATTCCCTTAAATTATGTGGTCTGAACTCAAAAAAGCGATCGCTAGTTTCGACATTCCTGCTGATTGGATTGGTATTAGAGCCGTAAAGGAGACTTCTACAACCCGTTCAGTCCGTGACGGCTTACCCCAGGTAAATGGCAAATCCTTCACTATAGGAGCCATGCTAGAAGTTTTGGTAAATGGCTGTCTGGGTTATGCAGCAACTAACTCTCTGGAACTGTCTTCCCTAAAAGCTGCTGCCGAAACAGCCTATAAACAGGCACTAGCAGCCAGTGAATGGTGGATACATCCCTTCGGTGAAAGTGAGCGCCCTAAAGTCGTTGGTGAATATAACTCTCCATTCCTTGAGCCATTGGATGCTCTGAGTCCAGGAGAAATCAACGATTTACTGGTTCGGATTTGCCAAACACTGAAAGTTGACGACAAGATTGTGCAAACCATAGCCAGTGTTAGCACCATTGAGAGGGAGTCTTGGTTTATTAGCAGTAACGGCTCAGAAGTCTATCAAAAAATTCTATCTATAGGCACTCATTATGGAGCCACCGCCCAAGATGGTGCGCTTGTACAGCAGCGCAGTAACAATGGTTCTCACGCAAACTATTACCAAGGCGGACTAGAACTTTTAAAACAAGAAAACTTATGGCATCGGGTGCGGCAAATTGGCGAACAAGCAGTAGAACTATTGACAGCAGAGGAATGCCCAACCACTCGTACCAATTTAGTTTTAGCCCCAGACCAAATGATGCTGCAAATCCATGAAAGTGTTGGGCATCCCCTAGAAATTGACCGAATTTTGGGAGATGAGCGTAACTATGCTGGGGGCAGCTTCGTTAATAAAAGTGATTTTGGCAACCTAGTATATGGTTCGCCACTGATGAATATTACCTTTGATCCTACCGTGCCTGGTGAATTTTCTAGCTATGGCTTTGATGATACGGGTGCTGTAGCAACAAAGGAATATTTGGTTAAAGAAGGAGTACTCCAACGGGGTTTAGGCAGTCTAGAGAGTCAAGCCAGAGCAGGTATACCAGGAGTTGCCTGTGCCCGCGCTTGCTCATGGAATCGACCTGCGATCGATCGCATGGCAAACTTAAATTTAGAACCTCTAAACGCTAGCTTTGAAGAGATTATTGGCGGGATAGAACACGGCGTTTACATGGAATCTAACCGATCTTGGTCAATTGACGATCGCCGCTACAAATTCCAATTTGGTTGCGAGTACGCTAAATTAATTGAAAACGGTAAACTCACCAAAACCCTCCGCAATCCCAACTATCGCGCCACAACACCAGAGTTTTGGCACAGCCTAATCCAAGTAGGAAATGCTGAAAACTGGCAAATGTATGGTACTCCTTATTGTGGTAAAGGAGAACCAAATCAGGCTATTTGGGTAGGACATGGTTCACCCGTTTGTGTATTTGCTAATGTCGAAGTTTTTGGTGGAGGAACGTGAAAAATACAATAGTTAGGAGTTGGTAGTTAAGAGCGATGCCCTGAGCCTGCCGTTCGCGCAGCGTCTCGTAGAGAAGGGTTAGGAGTTTTGAATTAAGTAGGTAGGGATAAATAAACATAAAATAAAATCCTAGCTCGTAGTGAGCGATTCATCGCTCCAAAAAAGGATTATGAGAACTAAAGTCCTTACTACAAACTTTAATTTATTTACGCCTAGCTACTTACAAAAATTCTTTTAACTCCTAACTCCTAACTCCTAACTCCTAACTTTCTCCCCTCCTTATTCTCTATTAATATTTAATATCTATGAAAATTGAGGAATTATCTGCGTTAGAAGTCAGCTTTAATCAACTGATTGAAACTCTGCTGATTAAAAAATCTGAAAGTGAACAATTCACTGTGAAACTCAGCAGTGAAAGAAGTCAATTTACTCGTTTCAATCACGCGAAAGTGCGACAAACTGGTTGTGTTGCTGATGGTTGGATCGAACTGACTTTGATGGCAGAGCAGCGCAGCAGTGTTCGGCAGTTTCCCTTTACCGGAAATTGGGATGTAGATTGGCAGTTAGCATATACTGCTTTGCAGGAACTACGTGACGAACTTATTCTACTACCCATCGATCCGTATCTAGTTTTGCCATCAGGAAATAATACCAGTCGGGAAATACATTCTGGGAATTTATTGGCGGCGGAAGCAGTAGTACCAACTGTGCTACAACTAGTTGCTGAATTAGATTTTACAGGGATATATGCCGGGGGATTGGTAGTTAAAGCTTATGGTGATTCCAACGGTCAAAAACACTGGTTTGCTACTGATTCTTTTACCTTAGATTATTCTCTATTTTCCACCTGTGGACAAGCCGTTAAGGGCACGTTTGCTGGGAGTAATTGGGATATATCTGCTTACATAGCCAAAATTAGCGAAGCCAAAAAGCAACTTGAATTGCTTACTCGCCCAGCGAAAGAATTGCCACGGGGACAATACAAAACTTATTTTGCACCTGCTGCTGTTGCAGATTTATTACTAATGCTTTCTTGGGGAGCAGTCAGCGAAGCTGATATCCAACAAGGAAACAGTGCCTTAGCTGCTTTATCGCGTCAAGAAAAACAACTTTCCCCAAGATTTAGTTTGAAAGAAAACTTTCAACGAGGATTAGTGCCGCGATTTAATGAATTAGGAGAAATAGCAGCGCCGGAGTTACCTGTAATAGAAAAAGGACAATTGGTAAATAGTTTGGTGAATTCTCGGACTGCTAAGGAATATCAAAAAATTGCCAACGGTGCTAATGGTTCAGAGACTTTACGAGCGCCAGAAGTGACTACTGGAAATTTGATATTTGAGCAGATTCTACCAAGTTTAGATACCGGATTATATGTATCTAATTTACATTACTTGAATTGGAGCGATCGCCACACTGGTAGAATCACAGGTATGACTCGTTATGCTTGTTTTTGGGTAGAAAACGGAGAAATTATCGCCCCCATTGAAAACTTACGTTTTGATGAAAGTCTTTATCGCTTTTGGGGAGAAAACTTAGTAGATTTGACCAATTTTCAAGAATTCATTCCCGAAGTAGGTACTTATGAAAGCCGCCAACTAGGAGGTAGTTTAGTTCCCGGTATGCTGGTGAAGGATTTTACATATACTTTGTAATCATCTGCTGACAGAAAATCAAAAGCCAACAGATATAAATAGGCTCTATCGCTCCCTCTATGGTTCCTAATATTAAATCCATGCTTTTTAAAACTGTTATCCTTATGCAGAAAGGGTTTTGCAGTTTTCCAAGTTGGTATTTAATAATAGCGTAAGTCACTTTAGCATAAGGGGCGCGATAGAACCTAGAAATCTACCCTAACAGGGAGGTGACATTGGAGCCAATGACAAACAAACTATTACTTATGAGAAGTGTCATCCTATTAACCTAGAGCGGCGTAAACATTATCATTTCCAAAACCGACAATATCATTGCGACCATCACCGTTGATATCACCAAGCTGACGTGGATATTGGTTAAAGCTAGTCCATCCGCCATCAACGACAGTAAAATTATCGCTTTGAGCGACAAATGTCGGACCGAAAGTGCCATTGGTTTGACCTAGAGCGGCGTAGACATCACTATTTCCAAAACCGACAATATCATCGAGACCATCGCCGTTGATATCACCAATCTGACGTGGATACAAGTCAAAGCTAGTCCATCCGCCATCAACGACAGTAAAATTATCGCTCAGACCTACAAATATTGAACCGAAAGTGCCATTACTTTGACCTAGAGAAACGTAGACATTATCAGCTCCAAAACCGATAATATCATCGCGACCATCGCCATTGACATCACCAAGCTGACGTGGATACAAGTCAAAGCTAGTCCATCCGCCATCAACGACAGTAAAATTATTGTCCTGAGCTACAAATATCGGACTGAAAGTGCCATTGCTTCTACCTAGAGAGACGTAGACATCACTATTTCCAAAACCGACAATATCATCACGACCATCGCCGTTGACATCACCAAGCTGACGTGGATATTGGTTAAAGCTAGTCCATCCGCCATCAACGACAGTAAAATTATCGCTTTGAGCGACAAATGTCGGACCAAAAGTGCCATTGCTTTGACCTAGAGCGGCGTAGACATCACTATTTCCAAAACCGACAATATCATCACGACCATCGCCGTTGATATCACCAAGCTGACGCGGATATAGGTCAAAGCTAGTCCATCCGCCATCAACGACAGTAAAATTATTGTCCTGAGCTACAAACAACGAACCGAAAGTACTCATTATAATGCTCCTTTAATTAATAATCTTGCGCGTAGTTAAACTACGTACTTATTTAGTATTCAGTTTTAGTTCCAGAAATTACGCTAATCATTTACAAACCTTTACACCGTAATATTTTTATGGCAGATTCTAACTACCAAGCTATGACTGATGAAGAGTTGCGGGACTAGGTTCGCTACCATTCGCAAGATGTAGAAGCTTTCCACATTCTCGTAGATAGATTAGAGCAACGTCCAAAAGTGTTTTGCAGCACAGATGAAGAAATTGAAGCCGAATTGTAAAAGCGAATTAACCAATAGCGATCGCAGTAAAGTAGACTAGAGAATAAAAATAGGTATTTTTTCCCAGTACTCATTTTTCTGACTTTTAAACACAAATATTATTAATTAAATTATCTCAATTCTAAAATTATCTATCTCTGTAAACTGCATTAATTACAATATCTTTGATAGTGAAATAAATAATTAATAACAGCAACAAAAATTGCTCAATTTGAAGAATTGGATCTAAACGCCAACCTTGAAAAAATAAAATTATTCCGCAGAATAACATTATTATTGGTGTAAATACCACTTGAATAATGTAAAGAGCTAAAGCCCAACCTGTAAGCCTATTTCCACGTCTCGCTAGCCAAGCTACTGTTAAAATAAAGTAAACAATTGCCAAAAGTACATAAATAATTCCAATTAAACCAGCTAGATTTAATCCAAAATTCACTTGAGCGAAAGTAAGCATTTATGAAAAATCCTGCTTAATTAAAAGTCAAAATTTTAAACTTATTATTAGGTAGATTAAGCTTAGAGGATGGAAGCTTAAAAGTCTTACCGGATGAAAATTGTTGGGTTAAGCAACAGCGAAACCCAACCTAGAATTTTTTCCCATCTCTCCTTATAACCTCTATTTTTTCTTACCAGGAGGTGAATTGCGCTGAGTGAGGTTATCAATTTGCAATTGTTGTCGTCCGTTGGTGATAATCCGCAACATCTGCTTGATATCCTGCTCAATATTTTCCAGAATGCCATCAGCATAAGCATCAGCACCATCTTCAATTTCTTGAGCTTGAGCGATCGCAGTTTGCCTCATTTGGTCTAACTCTTGCTGACAAGCATACCGTTTACGGTCAATTTCGGCGAGGGTTTCTTGCATTATTGCCTCACACTCTTGTTGCACTTGTCGCCGCAGTTGTTCAGCTTCTTGTTCTGCCTGTTGAATGATATCGCTTTCAGCTAAAATTTGCGCTCTTTTTGCTTGCGCGGACTCAACAACCTGCTGTCCATACTCTTCCGCTTCCAGCAGAATTTCGTCCTTTTGGTTGAGGATAGCTGCTGCTTCTTGAAAAAGCGATGGTAAGGCAAGCCGGATGTAATCAAGCTGATCTAGCAGCTTTTCTTCATCTATGAGAGTCCGTCCTGTGAGAGGAATCCTGAGACTAGATAGAACAATTTCCTCTAGGCGGTTGAGTTCCTCCTGAATATCTATGCTTCCCTCTCCACTGAGATGCTCTTGAGGGGGGGGATTGCTTCCGTTGAGATTGGGTTCAACATTGGAGAGTTCTGATTGTAGCATTGGTATATATCTAGGGCAATGTGTGGGGGAACGAGATGATCGATAGAGCCACCAAACCTTGCAATCTCTTTTACCACACTACTACTTAAAAAACTATATTCATTTGAGGTTGCAAGAAAAACTGTTTCTATTTGGGTAGAAAGAGTTTTATTAGTGTGAGCCATTTGCAGTTCCACTTCAAAATCTGACACAGCCCGTAAACCCCGGATCAAAACTTGTGCTTGTCGCATTTGAGCATAGTTGACGGTAAGACCATCAAAGCTGTCTACATCTACATTAGGTAGATGTTGTGTAGAAAGACTGATCTGATTTAGCCGTTGCTCCACACTAAAAAGTGGCATTTTATTAGGGTTCCGCAGTACAGCGACAATTACCCGCTCAAACAGCCGACTACCGCGCCCGATGAGGTCAAGGTGTCCCAAGGTGATGGGGTCGAAGCTACCAGGATAAATAGCAATCACAATTTTAAATATATCAAAGTTGTTTAGGTGATTATATCGAACAGTATTTTGTGTAACTTACTCAAATTTACCATCTTGCGCTCTGAGTAAGGATGCTAAACTCAATTGTTTTGGTGGTACAAGTTATGCTCAACTAGGCGTTAGGAACTAGACTCCTAAATATGGATACTGGATTTTAAACCTCATCTATGTTGAGAACCGTAGTTTTTGCCCTCACCCTAAATCCCTCTCCCTACTTGGGAGAGGGACAACTTTCCGGCTCCCCTTCTCCCAAATTTGGGAGAAGGGGTTGGGGGATGAGGGTTTATTTCTTTTCATACGGAAAGAACTACAGTTTTCAAGGTGGACGTGGTTTAAATACAGTTCCAGCATTCAACACCCAAAAAACTCCGTACTTAGCAAAGTGCGCGGGTAGTTAACGAACTATTCTAGGTAATTTTTCATGGCACTGGATTTTTCCACCTTGCTATTGGCGTTTCAATTTACTTCTCCAGGGCCCATTCTGGTGAAATTAGGGCCACTCAGTATCCGTTGGTATGGCTTATTGATTGCCACAGCAGTGTTAATTGGCGTTATCCTTTCCCAGGAATTGGCAAAGCGCCGTAATGTTAATCCTGAGTTGTTAGGCGATTTATTCTTTTGGTTATTAATTGGGGCGATTCCTGGCGCACGGCTATATTATGTTTTTTTTGAGTGGTCAAAATATGCCCCAACTCCAGGAAAAATCTTTGCTATTTGGGAAGGAGGTATTGCCATTCATGGAGCAATTCTTGGTGGCGTTTTGGCTGCGTTAATCTTTGCCAAAATCAAGCAGGTTTCTTTTTGGCAACTGGCAGATTTAGTAGCGCCTTCGCTGATTTTAGGACAAGCGATCGGACGTTGGGGCAATTTCTTTAATTCTGAAGCTTTTGGCGATCCCACAAATTTACCCTGGAAGCTGTATATTCCACCAGATCATCGTCCTCTAGAGTATGCTAGTTTCGATTACTTCCATCCCACCTTCCTCTATGAATCTTTGTGGGATGTAGCGGTGTTTGCGCTACTAATAACTTTGTTTTTCCGGTCTTTGTCCGGTAAGCCACGTTTAAAGGTAGGCACGTTGTTTCTAGTTTACTGGCCAGCCTACAGCTTAGGACGCTTGTGGATTGAAGGTTTTCGCACTGATAGCTTGATGTTAGGGCCGTTACGGATAGCACAAGTAGTCAGTAGTTTAGGAATTTTATTTGGATTACTTGGATTAGCTTGGCTTTACTTACTCAAACGCCCTTTACCCGATGTAGTTCCTACTCTTAAAGGAGATGGGGAGATGGGGAGATGAGGGGATGAGGGAGGCAGGGGGAGAAAGAATAACCAATGCCCAATTCCCAATTCCCAATTGCCAATTCTCAGTTCCCAATGCCTACAAAATAAAAAATGCCCCAGAGTATTCTCTAGGGCTTAACCAGGGTGCATCTACCATTACTCTCTACTAGGGAAAGAGGGTGAATCCGGAAAGATACTGAGAAAATATCAAAAAAGTTTTTGAGGGATTGCCGTGTCTTCTTCTAAAAGTGAATATACAGAGAATCTGAGTTATGAAAAAACACTATATGCCATAGAACCATCCGTGTACATTGTGGGAGCAGGCCCTGGAGATCCTGATTTATTGACTGTGAAGGCGCAGAAACTACTGGCTGTTGCTGATGTGATTTTATTTGCTGATTCTTTAATACCCGAACAGATTTTAGAACTTTGCCGAAAAGATGCGGAGATAATTAGAACTGCGAATCAGACTTTAGAAGAGATTTTGCCGATTATGATAGATCGGGTGCGATCGCAACACAAGTCTCTAGTTCGTCTCCATTCAGGTGATCCTAGTCTCTACAGCGCCATCCACGAGCAAATGCACCTCCTCGCTGAGGCAAATATTCCTTTTGAAGTCATACCAGGTATCAGCGCCTTTCAAGCTGCTGCTGCCAAACTCAAAGTCGAATTGACTGTCCCTGGTTTAGTCCAAACCATCATTTTGACCCGGATCAGTGGACGTACAGAAGTTCCCGCCACTGAAGAATTAGCCTCTCTGGCGGCACATCAGGCTAGCCTCTGCCTGTATTTGAGTGCGCGTCACGTCGAAAATGCCCAAGCCAAACTACTCGAACATTATCCAGCCCAAACCCCTATTGCAATTTGCTTTCGCATCGGATGGCCCGATGAAAAAATTAAGGTTGTCCCTCTAAATGAAATGGCAGACTGCACTCATAAAGAAAAACTAATTCGCACTACACTTTATATAATCAGTCCAGCCCTCTCGACAGCAAAAGGGCGATCGCGTTTATACCATCCCGAACATAGTCATCTATTTCGCTCATCTCATAACTAAATATTGGGCATGGGGCATTAAGAGTGCTGAGTTAGGAGTTAAGAGTTAGGAGTTAAGAATTATCCCCTTGTCCTCTACTCTCCCTCATCTCCTCTGCGGTTCGATAAACTTAACAATGTGAATAAAATCCAAAATCCCAATTCGGTATTATGCCATTAATTAAAGTGCAAACTTCTGCAACTGCTCCTCAAAAAGCTGAAATTGAATCAATGCTTTTAAACTTATCAGCCAAGTTAGCAAAACATTTGGGAAAACCAGAATCTTATATAATGACTGCTTTTGAGCCAGAAATTTCCATGACTTTTGCAGGAAATACAGACCCGGTTTGCTATATTGAAATTAAGAGCGTTGGTACAATGAAGCCAGACCAAACCGCAGCAATGAGTCAGGACTTTTGCCAGCAGATTAACCAAACTCTAGGTGTGCCGAAAAATCGAATTTATATAGAGTTTGCAGATGCTAAGGGTGCGATGTGGGGCTGGAACGGTACAACCTTTGGGTAATTCCCCGTCTTCTTTGGTTAAGACTAAGTTAATCTGGCAGGTGTAGGATAGAGATCCTACATCAACTCTTGATTTTTTTATGTCTGCTACGCCTCTTGTATCTCAAGTTGACTTACACAACCCAGTAAAATCAGAATTAATCCCCCCCCTTCTCGGTGCTTCTGTTGCAGAGTTAAGCAATTGGGTGCAGCAGCAGGGACAACCTGCTTACAGAGGAAAGCAGCTGCATGAATGGATCTATGACAAAGGAGTGCGATCGCTAGCTGATATTTCTGTCTTCTCCAAGCAATGGCGGAAAGAAGTAGCAGAAATCCCTATTGGGCGCTCAATTTTACATTACCGCTCTGAGGCTCCCGATGGCACAGTCAAATATCTTTTACGATTAGCAGACGATCAAATTATTGAAACTGTTGGCATCCCCACCTTCGCAGAAAGGGGAGATGGGCCAAAATCCCGTTTGACAGTTTGCGTCTCTACTCAGGTGGGTTGCCCAATGGCGTGTGATTTCTGCGCTACTGGTAAGGGAGGCTTCAAGCGCAACCTAGCACGGCATGAAATTGTCGATCAGGTGTTAACTGTGCAAGAAGATTTTCAGCAACGGGTTAGCAATGTCGTGTTTATGGGATTGGGTGAACCATTGTTGAATACTGAGAATGTCCTAGCAGCGCTCAAATCCCTGAATCAAGATGTCGGTATTGGGCAGCGATCGCTTACAGTTTCTACAGTTGGTATTCGCGATCGCATTCGTGAGTTCGCGCAAAATAATTTGCAAATCACTCTCGCTGTGAGTCTCCACGCACCCAACCAAGCGCTGCGAGAAAAACTCATCCCTAGCGCCCGCGCCTATCCTCTAGAAGATTTGCTGACTGAATGTCGAGAATATGTGGAAATCACTGGACGCCGCGTTACCTTTGAATATGTTCTCCTTGCTGGTGTTAACGATTTACCAGAACATGCATTGGAACTTTCAAAATGCCTGCGAGGATTCCAAAGTCATGTGAATTTGATTCCTTATAATCCCATCCAAGAAGTAGACTACAAACGCCCCAACCGCGATCGCATTGAAGCATTTGTCAACGTCCTTAAGCAGCAAAATACTGCTGTTAGTGTGCGTTATTCCCGTGGTTTAGAAGCTGATGCTGCTTGTGGGCAACTCAGAGCAAGTAAGAATTAAACCTCTTGCAGACAATTTTATGAATAAACATGGAACCGCAGATAAACGCAGATGTATCCTGAGAATTATCTCTGTTTATCTAGGTGAAGAAAGCATTAGCTCTAATTAGCTATTTCAAGACTCTGCATTTATGTATAGGGCAATTGTAAATAATTTTTACATTTTAAAGGTTTAGCGATCGCTAAACCCAACCTATAACAATTGAGGAAATAACTGCATGTTGAATCGCTTATTAATGGTTAAAGCATGGCTACTATTGATTGTGCTTGCAAAAGCTTTCTCGATTAATTCTCTACGCTATCGATTCAGTAATCAAAACCTACCCCCTCAACCCTTATAGGGTTGGGAGACAGGTTCTTCCATGATTACTGAATTGGTGTTCTAACAAGGGATAAAATTGTCGCTCAGGTTTTGGCTGTGCAAGAAGATTTTAGCAACGGGTTAGCAATGTAGTGTTTATAAGTATGGTAAACCGTTGTTGAGTACAATGAATCAGCGATCGCTAAATGTTTATACGGTTAGAATTTGCGTAGGCGTAGCCCGCACTTCTCTACGAGACGCTGCGCGTAGCTTGCTTCCACGAACTGGTACGGCAGGCTACTTCGGGTGCGCTCAGTACAAGTCAGTGACCATCGTAGACATCACACCTCTAAATTTGTAGGTTAAAGGATGCTTTATTGATGAGGATATCGTTTTGAAATCTAAGTGTGACACTCCAGTATGGATTGATATCTGCTCTTTGAGATTCGTAATCAGTTAAATAAACATCTTGATCGTTCCACTGGTAAATCTTTTCATGTATTTGTCCATCAGCGGAATCGATATTGTTTTCATAAATCAAGATACCATCCCAACCTAGAATGGAACGAACTTCATCATAAGACATGCCTGTAGATATAGATTTATATAAATTTCCCCTGATTTCAGATGACAAATTTATCTGTTTAATCTGTATAGTCTCATTAGTATTTTGATTAAATACTTTGAACATAGAGTTTATAAAGAAGGTAGGCATCGGAGTTATAGAAAAAACTCTATGGGAATAGATAAACGCAATCCATGCCAATAAAGCAAGAGCTAACAATATTGAATATTTCATAAAAAAAGGGTGGAATATAGCGTTTCCTAATCAGATGACGTACATCATAGCCCCCTCATCGCTTGCGGGGAGGGGGTTGGGGGTGGGGTTTAGTACCTAATCAACTGAGAACCGCTATAACCACCCTACAACTTTCTGCAATAATATCAAGTAGGGTAATAACTAACGAATTCCTGCACTACTTTCGTGGGTGCTAGTATATGAATTCATAATAGTATTGATCGTACCCCATACTCTAGCTGTCCTCTCTTGATAAAAACTACCATTTAGTTCACTACCAGCATTCTGAACAGTAAAATTTTTTAAAAATTCTCCGACTTTACCATTGTTGTACTCGGTTTCAACCTTACTATCAATGTAAATATTATTAGACGAAGAGTTGTAATCTTGGGTGCGAGTTGAATTGCTTACATTATCGATGTTGAAATTAGTCTCTGTTCTGCTTTGCTGAATTGTCCACTGGTTCAACACAAAAGTCTCACCTGCTAAAGCAGGGCTAGCAAACAAAGTAGCAAGAATAGCTAAACCGAGAACTTTCTTCATTACTTTGTCCTCATTATAAATTAGTTACCTTCGTCAGAGAAACTAATCTTGCCAAAGTAACTAAAAGAAGTGCTAGGGTAGATTAACCACCCTAGAATATTTTCAAATTGGATTAAGCACTATTAAGAATTAACGAACACCTGCGCTGGTTTCATGAGCATTAGTATATGAGTTAGTTGTAGTGTTGATACTACCACCAAGGTTAGTCCATTTAGTTTCACTATATTCACCATATAGCTCACTACCTGCTGTATTATTGATAAATTTATCAAAGGAAATATCTGCACCACCAGCAGGTGTGCTGATATTAATATCACCATCGATGTAATCCTTTGCAGCCCAAGAACTGTATTCTTCGTTCCGAGTTGAATAAGTCTTAGAATCAAGCATTAAATTGGTTTTTGTTACGCTATCACTCCATGAATTTTCGTCACGCACAAATGTTTCACCAGCAAAAGCAGGAGTAGCTAAGAAGGTAGCAAGAATAGCAAAACCAAGAACTTTTTTCATGAGTTTATCCTCGTTATGAATTAGTTGTCTTTTTCAGCCTCATTTTTAGGTAATTCTTGAGACTGAAACTTAGGAACTTTGTTAGGTTCATTTGTATTAGTTCTGTTTATAGCAACCCCTTTACAGACAGCAGAAATAGTAGGAAAGCTGTCGGGGCTTAGTTGGATACCAGCACTGATTAATTCAGCACAGGCACGAGCATTGATAATCTCTACATCATATTGAGTCTTACGAGAAATAGTTTCAGCCATTTGCTTGCAAGTACCTTCTAGGCTTCCACCCAGAGGGAAAACTATAGCTGCATTCATAGCATAAGAGGCGTTGTTAGAGAAACTAATCCCATCATAGGAACTCAAAGAAGTCCCTAATATTAAAGATGGCCGCGGACACACAACATTTATTCCAGCTACTCCTTGAATCTTATAAGTAGCTGATTCACCAAGGTTGTAAACTCCTGTTTGATTAATTGCAGCAGAGTTACGTTGTTGATTATCAAGAGTCTGCTCTTGATTAGGCTGAGATTGAGAATTAACAGAGTTAGTGACAGATTGTGCTTGGACTTCGAGATTTATGCTAACTACTCCGAGTAGACATAATAAGGAATGGTTAGTAAATAGTCGTAGAGTTTTTTTAAACATTTGAAGTTTTTTAGATATTGCAAAAGAAGAGTCATATATTAAGTAACTTGGCAGAATAAAATCAAACTCTGTTAAGAAAGATAAATTTAATAAAAATTGTCTTTCTTCTTACCTCCTACCTCTTACTTCCTGCCTTATCCCAACCACAAATTTTTACGCTGGTCTACTTGGTTTACTAATTGGGTGCTTTACCTCATTAAAACAATAATGAGTATCATGGCTATCTGTAGTATCCGCCATTTGATTTACTCTTTAAAGTTTTGAAGTTTCTGAACTTTTGCTGTTCGTTATTCATCACGAACTAATATTCTCAACGATCGCAAAAAAACGCGAGGGGGGTTTTGTGGGATTAAGTGGGAAATTGGCAAATATTAATATTTATAGAGCGAATATTGGATTAGCTCTAAATTAGAAGAGAAAAAACCAAATTTTTAAAGCAATGATAATAAAAATTTAAAGATTAAATAAAGCTTAAATAAACTTTTCAAAAAGTTAGTCAATAGAAGCGATTTTTTTAAAGATCAAATAAACTTCATCATAAATTAGTTCACACCTTGTATCATTACAAATACTTAGATAAACAATATTTCAAATCATTTAAAGTTCATAAATTTTATATGAATCCTATTTGGCTTTTGACAAAACGTCCTAATCCTCTACCTCTCTTCTTTCGTGTTCCCTGTCTTCACGAATAAGTTGATAGATCAAATCAGATTGCTATATAAACTATTAATAATTCAAAATTACCGTGCGCTTTGTCGCAGCCTCTCACCCCACTTGTTCTCACAGTGTCTCCGACAGGAGAAGGAACTGCCGTGAGAACCCCCGCAACGCAGTAGCTCCCTTTAGGAGAAAGGGTCTTAAACCCTTTACTTTACGATAATTAAGCATCTACATCAAATTCATCAGATTAGTTTGACCTATGAACATCCAAGAGTTATTAACTATTGCGGATAAAGTGGTATCGAAATCATCTGGCAGACACTTGACTGATTTACAAAGTGATTTGTTAAAAGCATCTTCTGAAAATCAGACATACGAACAGTTTGCCAACGATCGCGGCTACTGTCTAGATTATATAAAGAAGGATGTAGGGTCTGCGTTATGGCAATTGCTATCTCAAGCATTAGGAGAGAAAGTTACAAAAAAGAACTTTCGGCAAGCGTTAGAGCGATATCAACAGGCTGAAAAATTTGTGAGTTATAACGAAATAGAAAAACAGCAATATTTTGGCATCTACCTGATGTTTTGGCTTTTTAGGGAATCACAGAAGAATTCGACAACCTTTGAAAATTGATACTACAGCATAGATGCCGAGTAATATAGCAGTTCCCATTCACATGCGGTACAACATTATATCGCCAAGTGTAAGGGCACGGCAGTGCCGTGCCCCTACGGGTGTACCTCACGTAAACGAGAAACGCTAATGTCTTAGAATTAAAACTAGCCCTTTCAAGGTGATTCGTAAAATCTCTTTTCTTCTCTCTGCGCTCTCTGTGCCTCTGCGGTTTGAAAGTAATTTCTATAACCATAGAGTCACAGATAAAAGAGGAATTATTGTCCAAAAATTTCACCACCTTGAAAGCCCTAGAATTAAAACTTCACTCATTGAAAATTTCAAATACTAATGTCAGATGCTTTTCACCCATATCAAGAAGGATGAAAATAATCGTAAATTTCTTGAGCCAAACGCGGGCCGATTCCTGGAACCTCAGCAAGTTGTGTGGGTGCAGCTTGCCGAATATAATCAACTGAGCGAAAATGTCCTAGTAGCTGCTTTTGTCGATGATGTCCTAAGCCAGGAATTTCATCTAAACGCGATCGCTTCAATTTATCACTGCGTTGCTGACGATGAAAAGTCACTGCAAATCGGTGCGCTTCATCCCGCAACCGCCGCAACAACTGCACCCCTGATTGTTCTGAATCAGTTGTTAAGGGTTTAGATTCTCCCGGTAAAAAAATCTCTTCTCGCTGCTTCGCCAGACTCACAACTCGCAAGTCTTCTAATAAATTCATCTCTTGCAAAACGGCGACAACTGATGATAATTGACCTTTACCACCATCGATCATGATTAAATCAGGCCAATCTGGATTACCCAAACGTGACAACTGTGGATCGTCGCCATACTTACGAAACCGTCGCCCAATAACTTCAGCAAGACTAGCAAAATCATCTGAATGTCCCGCCGTCACCGTGGGATTTTTAATTTTGTAATGGCGATAATGCTGTTTAGCGGGTAAACCGTCGATAAATACGACTTGCGAAGCTACTGCATTTGACCCTTGAATATGGGAAATGTCATAACCTTCGATGCGGTGGGGTACATCGGGTAAATCAAGAATGGCTGCTAAATCTTGCATTGCTTGGTCGTTGCGATCGCTTAGTTTTTGCATTCTTTGCAATTCATACTGGGCATTTCGCTCTACCATCTCAATTAATTCTGCCTTAGTTTGCCGTAAAGGAGTCAAGATTGTCACTTTTTTTCCTTTGCGTTGAGTTAAGACATCCGCCAATATCTCGCTATCTGGTAAATCATGCTGTACCAAAATCTCTAAAGGTATTTCCACTGAGTCAGCAGTTTGATAATGTTCCTCTAAAGCTCGTTGTAAAATAGCTCCCGGTTCTGCGTGAGCATCCGCCACAAAGGCTAAACGTCCTACCAATTGTCCAGCGCGAATCTGGAATAGTTGAATGCAGGCGTATTCTTCGTTGGCTGCCAGTGCGATCGCATCCCGCGAAACTGTATCATCTGGTAAGGAAACTTTTTGATTGGCTGTCAGCGACTTTAACCCAGAAATTTGGTCACGAATCCGCGCTGCTGACTCAAAATTCAAGTTTTCAGCTGCTGCGTTCATCTGTTGAGTCAAAATTTCAATCAGTTCGTGAGTTCGGCCTTGGAAGACCATCGCTATTTTTTGCACAATTTTGCGATATTCTTCTGGTGAAATCATCTGTTGACACACACCCGGACAACGCCCTAAATCATAATTTAAGCAAGGACGGTCTTTAAAAACTGGTTGAGGTCGTTGTCGCTGTGGGAAGATCCGTTTGCATAGGCGGACAATTTCTCGTAAAAGACCAGCATCAGTATAAGGCCCGTAAAATTTATCCTTTTCTTTGCCGAATTGACGTTTACGGGTAATAAAAATTCGCGGATAATCTTCTGACCAAGTGATGCAGAGATAAGGATATTTTTTATCATCTTTGAGCAGCACGTTAAAGTATGGCTGGTGCTGCTTGATCAAATTCGCTTCTAGCGCTAACGCTTCGGCTTCAGTATCCGTGACGATGAATTCAATTTCTGTCACCAACTTCACCATCGTGGCGATGCGTTCACTCTTGTTGTAGCCATCCCGGAAATAGGAACGGACACGCGATCGCAACTTACGTGATTTACCTATATATATAATGCGATCGCTACTGTCCCGCATGAAATAAACCCCCGGTTCCGGTGGAATTTCGGCTAGACGATTTTCCAATCGTTCTGGGTCTTTAACCAGTGGTAATATTTGAGTAGATATTGTCACAACCAAAATTAGGTAATCTTTCTCTATTTTAAGAAAAATTATTTTTTCGTGCCGATTTAAATAATCTAGGACTTACGCATTGACAAAAAATACCAAACATGGGCAAGGTTAAAAACCATATCTTTCGTAAGGGCACAGCATTGCTGTGCCCCTACAGCATGGTCTATTTACGTAGTTTACCGCCGTAGGCATCGCAGGATAATTAAGAAAAGCCTGAAAACTTCCTCAAGAGAGGCAATTCACAGCACGATGCATTTGTACAGTGCGTAAGTCCTATAATCTTATAGCTGGAAGGAAGTATTCATAAAAAAAGGGAGGTGTTAGCTCCCTTAGTTATTTGTAGTTTTGACCCCGCAATCTTAAATAGATGCTTTTTTAAATTTGCGTTGCGTAGCAAGCACACCAGCAACACCCAACAGACCAATGATTACTGATGGTTCTGGCACTGCTGCGGGAGTTTGGAAGTTAAGTTTTAAACTACTGCCGTTTCTAAGCTTGGCTGTCTTGACTACAGGCTTTTTGGCAATACGACTCTTTAAAAGCGCCACCTGCATTCTTAGGAATTTTTGGTATTTGAGCGTACAAACCAAGTTTAAGAAACGGGGAGACTTGATTGGGTAAAGTTTCTGCTTTTATCAATAAAAAGATGACGAATATTTTGATATTATTTTACGTCTAATTACGTAATATGATAATTTTCAATAGTTTTAAGAATAACAACTAAATAATTTAAAATTCAGTATAGTACGGTTATTCGTAGCGACGCCAAATGGGCGCCACTACCTCTAGGGCGCGTGTTCTATCCATAGACTTTGCTGCAAAAAATCTTTGGTGTTTAGCTTGAGAAGAAATTCATTGAAGGAACTGGGCAATTCTTTCCACAGCAGTTTCTAACAAAAGTGGCTCATGCACCAAGGCAAAGCGGACATATCCTTCTCCAGATTTGCCAAAGCCAGCACCTGGAGAAGCTGCTACACCAGTTTGTTTGACTAGCTGGGTACAAAATTCGATGGAGTTTTGACTCCAATGTGAGGGCAGTTTTGCCCAGATGTACATTGTGGCCTGGGGAGTAGGAACATTCCAGCCAATGCGGTGTAAAGCAGTGATGAAAGCATCACGGCGCTGCTGGAAGGTAGCAACAGCAGATTTTACCCCAAGTTGAGGGCCAGTTAGGGCTGCGATCGCACCATTCAAAATCCCCCGATACTGATTAAAATCAACGGCGGCTTTTACCTGACGTAAGGCGTTAATTAACTCGGCATTCCCGATGGCGTAGCCAATGCGGAAGCCGCCCATATTGTAGGACTTGGAAAGGGTGAAAAATTCAATAGAGACGCTTTTCTCTGGATCAGCTTGCAGAATTGAAGGAACTAGGGATTTTGGATTGCTAGAAGAATCTGCCGACTCTCCAGTTTCCTGAAATACCAAATCTACGTAGGGGAAATCGTGAACCAGCACAAGATTGTGTTGCTGACAAAAGGCGACAGCTTCTTGAAAGAATGATATTGGAGCGATCGCAGCAGTGGGATTGTGAGGATAACTTAGTACCATCATCCGCGACTGAGCCAAGACTGGGGCAGGAATATCAGCAAACACTGGTAAAAAATCGTTTTCTGCCCGTAGTGGCATTGGGTAAATTTGACCACTGGCTAGGTAGACTCCCCCCGCATGGGAGGGATAACCCGGATCGAGTAACAGAGCAAAATCTCCTGGATTGAGTATTGCTAGGGGTAAATGGGCTGTGCCTTCTTGAGAACCAATTAGAGGTAGTACCTCAGTTTGAGGATCGACTTTAATGCCAAATTTTTGTTCGTACCAGTTGGCTGCGGCTTCACGAAACCCAAGAGTTCCGTTAAACAACAGATAGCCGTGGGTACTGCGATCGTGGAGAGATTGGGCGATCGCCTCGATGACATGTGCCTGGGCGGGTAAATCAGAAGATCCCAACGACAAATCAATTACTTGTTGTCCAGCGGCCAAAGCGATCGCCTTGGCTCTGTCCATATCAGCAAATACATTAGATTGCAGGGGTTGTAAACGCTTTGCAAATTGCATATTAGTCATTTGTCATTAGTCATTAGTCATTTGGTGGGTACTATGGATGATTGACTAATTACTATTTAAGTGCGTATCTAGGAGAGCGAGTAATTTTTCTTTGCTGATGACTCCCTCAGTAGATTCTAATAGTTTGTCTCCTTGAAATAGTCTGAGGGCGGGAACACCTTCCACTTTGTACTGGTTAACAGTGAGTGGGTTGGGGTCAATTTCCATTTTCACGACTTTGAGGCGATCGCTATATTTGCTAGCAGCTGAGTTAATCACGGGCGGCATTAATTGACAAGGACCACACCAGGAAGCCCAAAAGTAAACTAATACAGGCTGCTCGGCTTTTAACACTTCTGTTTCAAACTCAGCATCAGTTATGGTGGTGATTACAGCCTTACTCATTGCAGTCTCCATCAGGTGGCGATCAAACTTGGCACACACAATACTTTATCCCAAAGTATTGACTAATGATGTAAAATCCCACAGCCAACAGGCGTGGGACTGGCTTAAATAAGTTTTCTGCCAATTTTACAATTGATCCAATTGCTTGCGTAGGGAATCTAACTCGGCATCAACTACCTCATTAGACTTAGGAGCAGTGGTTTCTTGTTGCGGTGGCAGTTGGGGTTGATTTTGTGGAGTAGCGGGTGGTAGCATTTGCGCTTTCAAAGCTGCCAATTCATCATCAACATCGCTACCACCTTCCAACTGGGCAAATTGGGTTTCTAAATCTGCTCCTGCTAACTCTCCTAGTGCCTGGGCCCGGGATTCTTGCACCAAGACTTTTTCTTCCATCCGCTCGAAGGCAGACATTGCACTGCTGGTATTCATCCCACGCACCATGCCTTGGAGTTGCTCTTGGGCTTTGGCAGTGGTAATTCTAGCTTTAAGCATTTCCTTCTTGGTTTTAGCTTCAGAAATCTTGCTTTCCAGCTGGATTAAGTTGCGCTTGAGGGTTTCAACTTGAGTGCTTTGGGTGTCCAAACTAGCTTTGAGGGCGGCGCTGGTGTCAGTATAAGTCTTCTTGCGCTCTAGAGCTTGTCGTGCTAAGTTCTCATCACCTTTTTGCAGCGCCATTTGGGCATTGCGTTGCCACTTATTGATTTCATTTTGGGCATCATTATACTGTTTCTCACTACGTTTTTGGCTGGCGATCGTCTGAGCTACTCCCTGACGCAGCTGCACCAAGTCTTCCTGCATTTCCAGGATGGCTTGTTCTAGCATTTTTTCGGGGTCTTCGGCTTTGTTAACTAGGTCGTTGAGGTTAGAACTAACTACTCGCTTAATACGATCGAATAATCCCATAACTTTGTTTTTCCTTGTTTGGTTTACGCTTTTTGTTGGACAGTTAGCTTTTTTCTTTTTTAATAGCTACCTATTTCAATGTAATCTTTCCGGTTTGAATCAGTACCTTCTAACAACTCTTAATTGTTAAGATATCTCCAAAGAGGGGTAATTGGCTGAACTTCAAGAGTCTTGAGTTTTGGGTAACTGCTGTTGGGGGGGGTGTATCTTCTGGCTCTCCTGGGTGAGGAGATTGTTGTGCTGTGTGTTTTCTGCCCCGTTTAAAACCTGCACCTTCATTGCTGCCAATTCGGCATCTACATTATTAGTAGATTCCAAGGAAGTAAATTGTGTTTCCAAGTCGTCGCTATCGAGTTGAGCGATTGCTTCTGATTGAGCCTCTATCTGCAAAACTTTTTCTTCCATGCGCTCAAAAGCACTCAGACTGCTGGTAGCAGAAACTCCACCGAGCATTTCCTGGAGGCGATAAGACGCTTCGGCAGAACGGGCGCGAGCAATATACATATCTTTTTTTGTTTTCGCCTCGCCAATTTTTAACTCTAGCGATCGCATATCCTTTTTTAGCCTAGCGACTATCTCGTTTTGCTGCTCTATCTGGGAAAAGAGGGCTGTACTGGTTTCTTTATAAGCTTGGCGCTTAGTCAAAGCTTCCCGTGCTAGAGGTTCGCTGCCTTGTTGCAAGGCTAATTGGGCGCGGCGATACCATTCTTCTGTTTGAGAGTTGGCAGCCGCCGCCTGCCGTTCAGTGCGTTTTTGGGTTGCGATCGCTTGTGCTACACCAGAACGCAACCGCACCAGATTTTCCTGCATCTCTAGGACAGTTTGCTCCAAAATCTTTTCTGGATCTTCTGCACCACCGATCAAACTATTGAGATTAGCCCGAATCACCCGCAGGATACGCTTGATTAATTCCATGTCGGCTCTCCATTCACGAAATTCAGTCCTGAGTAATGAGTTTTGATTTCTGCAAGCTGCACACTCGTGACTTCCAGTCATGAGTTAAGCGTTCCATGTTCTGGTAAACTATATACATAGCGAAAACCAAGCTAAATCTGAACCACGATTACTATTGATATGGGGTTCTACTAGGAAATACATATTTTATCATCCTCTAGTAGGTAAAATCTTTAAGGTACTGAGGTTAAACATACTTTTTAGTACTTGTTTAAAAGTCGCCGTCGGTGCTAGGGAGACTTTAAAAACGCCTGTGGAGAACTTGTAAGTCCTAGAGTA
>Ga0209591_10001645_pt1 | contig 27479 bp, 26 predicted proteins | sample MAT01_FD_187207 | JGI IMG/M metagenome (GOLD analysis project Ga0209591, IMG submission 187207) | Freshwater microbial communities from Lake Fryxell liftoff mats and glacier meltwater in Antarctica - MAT-01 (SPAdes) (version 2) | ecosystem: Environmental > Aquatic > Freshwater > Ice > Liftoff... | reverse complement strand
AAAGCGGTCCTTCAAACCTTCGCCCAGTTGCGAAAACGACAGGACGGTCAGGAACAGGGCAATCAGCGGAAAGACCAGCACCCACCACGATTGATGAATGGCACTGCGGCCCTCGGAGATCATCCCGCCCCACGTGGGATCGTCAGTGGAAATCGACAGGTTCACGAAACTCATGATGGCCTCGACAATGACGGCGATGCCCATTTCCAGCGTCAACAGCACCACGATGGTCGGCAGGACGTTTGGCAGCACCTCGCGGATCATCGTGCCGATCCGCCCGCGCCCCGCCAAGCGGGCCGAGGCGACATAGTCCATCGCGCCTTGCGACATCGCCTCGGCCCGCACCACGCGGGCAAAGCGGGTCCAGTCGATCACCACGACCGCGATGATGATCGACACCAGCCCGGGGCCAAGCACCGCGATCAGCAGGATGGAGAACAGAACCGGCGGAAAGGCCATCCAGATGTCGATCAGGCGCGAGATGACCATATCGAACCAGCCGCGCAGAAACCCCGCGAGCAGCCCCAGCGTTGCCCCGACCAGACAAGAGATGGTGCCCGCAGCCAGCGCCACCAGAAGGGCGACCCGCGCCCCAAACAGGATGCGCGACAACACATCGCGGCCAAGACTGTCGGTGCCCAGCCAATAACCTGGTTCCGCCCCCGCCGCCCAGAAAGGCGGCATCCGGCCCAGAAACAGGTCCTGCGCCAAGGGATCATGCGGCGCGATCCACGGTGCCAGCAGGGCGGCCGCGCCCAGTGCCCCAAGCCAGCCCGCAGAAAGCCACAGCCGCAACCCGGCGCGGCGGCGGATCATTGAACGACCGTCAAGCATGGCGCAGCCGGGGGTTCAGCACGGCATACAGCAGATCGACGATCAGATTGACAGCAGTGAAGATCACCGCAAACAGGATCACGATGCCCTGGATCAGCGGCAGGTCCCGGTTGATCACCGCGTCGATGGCCATGTTGCCAAGGCCTTCGTAGGAAAACAACCGCTCGATGATCACCGTGCCGCCGATCAGAAAGGTGAACTGCACACCGACAAGGGTCAGCGTCGGCAGCACGGCGTTGCGCAGCGCCTCGCGCAAAATCACATGCGTCTCGCCGTAGCCCTTGGTGCGGGCCAGCGTGATGTAGTCAAGGTTCATGGTTTCCTTCAGGCTTTGCTTCAACAACTGCCCGATGATCGCGGCAAGCGGGATGGCAAGCGCCAAGGCGGGCATGAACATATGCGCCACCAGATCGGCCCAAAGGTCGAACCGCAGGCGCAGCAGGCTTTCGAACAGATAGAAATCGGTGACGAACGGCAGGTCCAGCGACGGCGTGACGCGACCCGAGATGTGGAACACCGGGAACAGCACGCCGAACAGCAGCATCAGCACCAGCCCCCACAGGAAATCCGGCACCGACAGCGCCATGCCGTTGGCGACATCAATCGCGCCTTCCGTGCGCCCGCCGCGACCCCGCGTGCCGATCAACGCAGACACACCGCCCAGCAGGACGGCGATCACCAGCGCCATGATCGACAGTTCCAGCGTTGCCGGCAACCGCCCGAGCACCAGACCCAGCACCGGTTGGCGTGTGGTGATCGACGTGCCGAAATCGCCCTGCACCACGCCCGCCAGCCAGATGCCGAACTGCGTGATCATCGGCTTGTCCAGCCCATACAGCGCCGACAGACGCGCGATGTCTGCTTCGGTCGCACCGGGGGGCAGCATCATGGCGATGGGATTGCCGGGCACCACCCGGATCACGAAGAACACGATGACAGCTACGCCAGCCAGGGTGATGGCAGTCGTCAAAAGCCGGATCGCAATAAGCCGTAACAGCGCCATACCCATCCTGCGGCGTCACCCCAGGGGGCGCGCCTGTTCGTTCTTCCCAGCCAGACAACCGAAGCCCCGTCGCGCAAGCCACAGAAATGATCCGTGCTGGCCGGTCCGGGGGTAGCAGATCCCCCCCCGGACCGGCCTCTGTCAGGCGCGTTTCATCAGGTGCGGCAGCAACGATCCCGAAGCGTGCGGTGTGACCACCACACCCGGAGCATGCAGGATCGGCTGGACGTACTGCAGCAGCGGGATCACCAGCGCGTTTTCGGCGATGAACTTGTCGACCGCCTTCCAGCCTGCGATCCGTTTGGCCTCGTCCGCCTCGCCCCACAGCGGGCCGATCTGGCCGATCAGATCTTCGCCGTCCCACACCGAATGCGGCGAGGGGCCGAACATGGCGAACCCGGTCGAGGTCGTCGGATCGCCCACCGAATTGCCCCAGTTGTAGAAGGCGGCCGGGGCCAGTTGATCGGCGGCGCGCAACTCGTAATGCTTGGCGATCTCGTACACCTCGATCTCGGCCTCGATCCCGACCTTGCGCCACAGGCCGACGATGGCCTGGATCATCTCGAAATCCTTGGGCTTGAAGCCCTTGGTGGTCTGGATCTTGAATTGCACCGGGTTGTCGGGGCTATAGCCGCTGGCCGCCAGCAGTTCGATCGCCTTGGCTTCGTCGTAGGGCACGGTGATGGAAGCGTCATAGGCGGCATATTCAGGCGTTTCCAGCGTGTCGATCTTGACCCCGTAGCCGGACAGCAAGCGGTCGATGATCGCCTGTTTGTCGATGGCATGGGCTGCGGCCTTGCGCACGTTGGGGTCGGTCATCACGTCGATATCGTTCAGGAAGATCATCCCGATATCCGAAATGGGCGCTGCGATGCCTGCCAAGGGCCCGCCTTTCAGACGGTCGTATTCCTCATAGGGCATCTCGAGCGTGACATGGCTGTTGCCGGATTCCACCTCCGCCACGCGGGCGGCGGCATCGGGGACGAACTTGATCGTCACCGTGTCGAAATCGGGCTTGCCACCCCAATAGTTCGCGTTGGCCTTCAGCCGGACGAAGGCGTTGCGTTCGAACTTTTCGACCATGTAGGGGCCGGTGCCGATCGGGGCTGCCTCGAACCCCTCGGCGCCGACCCGTTCGTAATAGGCCTTGGGCAGGACGTAGCCGGTCAGGAAATACATCCATTTGAAGATCGTCGGGTCGAACTGCGCAACATCGGCGATGACCTTGTTGCCTTCGACGCGGTGGTTGGCCAGCGTGCCCCAGACGAACTGGATCGGGCTGCCGGTTTCCGGGTTCGCGACGCGGGCAAGGCTCCACGCCACATCCTCGGCGGTAAAGGGCGATCCGTCATGCCAGGTGACACCTTCGCGGACGGTCATGCTGACCTGCGTGCGGTCGTCGTTCCAGCCCCATTCGGTCAACAGGCCGGGGGCCGGGGTCAGGTCGGGCTGTTGCAGGATGTATTGGTCGAAAACCGACTGATACAGGCCTTGGATCGTCGGGTTCACCGCACTTGGGCCGACAGTCGGGTCCCAGGACGGCAGGTTGACGTTGTAGGCGATCACCAGTTCGTCGATGGCCTGCGCAAAGGTGGGCAGGCCTGCGGTGCTGGCCGCCAGAGTGGCGGCGGAAAGCTGCAGAAGGCTGCGGCGATTGAGGTTCATGGTCGTTTTTCCCTGTTGGTTGTTCTTGGTTCTGGTTCAGTTTCCAGCGAGTTTGCGAGCCAGAAGAAAGCCCGATCCTGCCCCGGTGCCTGCGCCCGGCCAGACGGCGGCGCCGGTCAGGTGCAGGTTGGCAATCGGTGTCGCGCCGTCCGCATGGCCACGCGTGGGGCGAAACAAGAAGTTCTGCGAAAGGTGATGGCTGCCGCAGACCTGATCGCCCCCGACCAGGTTCGGGTTGTCGGCCTCCAACTCTAGCGGCGTCACGAGGCGGCGGGCAAGAGTTTTGGCGCGGGTGCCCGGCGCGTGCGCCTCGAGGATCGCCAGCGCGCGGTCGGCAAAGGGTTCGGCCACCTGCGCCCAGTCGGTTTCGGAAATCTCGCCCTTGGCATCGCCGGTGATTGTTCCGGGGGCCATGCGGATTTGCACCCACAGCACGTGTTTGCCGTCCGGTGCGCGGGCAGGGTCAAAGACGGTGGGTTGGCCCACGACGAGGATGGGTTCATCCGGCAGCAGTTGTGCCTGCGCCTGCTGATAGGTGCGCGCCATCTGGTCAAGGCTGGGGGCGATGTGGACGTAGGCATAGCGTCGCAACGCCGCCCCCGCACGCCAGTCGGGCAGGCTGTCCAACGCGAGGTGGATCATCATCGTGCCGGGGGCGTGACGAAAGCCTTTCATCGTACGGTCGAAATCGGGCGTCGTGCCGCCGGTCAGGCGGGGCAGCGCGCGGGGGGCAATGCCTGCGATCACCGCGCGTCTGGCGGTGATCCGGCGGCCATCGGCAAGCTCGACCCCGCTCGCGCGGCCGTTGTCATGCAGGATGCGGGAAACGGGGGCATTGGTTTCGACATGGCCGCCCCGCGCCTGAAGGGCCGCGACAAGGGCGCGGGTCACGGTATCGGCCCCGCCGTGCCCGATCATCATGCCAAAGGTTTGACCCGCCATGCCTTCCAGATACGGAAATATCGCGCCACCCGCGATGTCGGGGGCGAAATCCAGATGCATCCCCCACGCCCCGAGCATGGCGCGGCTGTGGGGATGTACAAAGGTTTCTTCAAGCCAGGCGCGGGGCGAGGCAAGCAGGAACCGCGTCAGGTCCAGCGTGCCGGCAACGCCTTTGGCGCGCATAGTTTTCAACAGGAAAGATGCAAGTGCACGGAATTTCATCTGTGACCCGAGGAGGCCGACGATATGCGGCGCCTCTGCCCCGAATCGGCTGCACAGGGTTTCCCAGGTTGCCGCATCCTGTGCCGAATGCGCGCCGATCGCAGCCAGCGTTTCCGCCATATCCGTCGAGACGCCCGCCCAGGTGCCATCGGGAAACGACGAGGCAAACGGGCGGCTCACCGGAACGAAGGCGCAGCCGTGGCGGGTCAGTTCTGCGCCATATGCCTTGAAAAACGGGCTGCCGGCAAATTGTGACAGGTTCATCGCCGCCCAGTCATGGCGAAAACCGGGAAGGGTGTATTCGCCGGTCTTGACCGCGCCCCCCGGCACGGCAGCCTGTTCGAACAGCCCCACGCGCCAGCCCTTGGCGGCAAGGTGCAGCCCGGCCGCCAACGTGTTGTGGCCCGCCCCGATCAGGACTGCATCGAAATCCCCGGCCATTGGTTCCCCGACAGAATGTCGCGGTGATATTTGCAAATGCATTCAAATCTGTCTAGCATGATTCCAGAGCCGCCGGTGCAGCCGGGGTGTGGAACAGTGCCGGGAAGGCTCGGCCAGATCGGGGAGATTGGTATGACCTCTGCAAGCGTTCTCGGGTCACTGGCGGGCATGCTCGCCTCGGGCGGGATCGAAGTGGTGGATTGCACGGGCGTGCTTGGCCCCGAGACGCCGCTGTTGAAACTGCCGCCGGATTTCGCCAGGGACACCCCGCCGATCAAGATCCACCGGATCAGCGAATACGATCAGGACGGGCCGTTCTGGGCGTGGAACTGGCTGGAACTGGGCGAACACAGCGGCACCCACTTCGATGCGCCGCATCACTGGATCACCGGCAAGGACCATGCCGACGGCTATACCGACACGCTGGATGTGCAGCGGCTGGTGGCCCCGGTGAACGTGCTGGATTTCAGCGCCGAATGTGGCGCGGACCCGGATTTCCTGCTGACCGTCGCGCATGTAAAGGCGTGGGAGGCCGAACACGGCGCGATCAACGCGGGCGAATGGGTCGTGCTGCGGTCGGATTGGGACAGCCGGGCACATGACGAGCGGTTGTTTCTGAACGCCAACGAGACAGGTCCGCACACCCCGGGGCCGACCGCCGAGGTAATTCAGTATCTGCTGGACAAGGGCATCGTCGGTTGGGGCAGCCAGTGCATCGGCACCGATGCGGGACAGGCGGGCGGCATGACACCGCCGTTTCCGGCGCATAACCTGTTGCACAAGAACAACTGCTTTGGTCTTGCCTCGCTTGCCAACCTCAGCAAGTTGCCTGCCAAGGGTGCGATCCTGATTGCGGCACCGCTGAAGATCAAGCAGGGCACGGGGTCGCCCATCCGGGCCTTGGCGCTGGTGCCGAAAGGCTGATCATGCGCCCGGATCACGTCATCATCGGCAGCGGGATCAACGCGCTGGTTGCGGGTGCGATGCTTGCGCTCAACGGCAACCGCGTGGTGCTGCTGGAGCGTGAGGCGGTTGCGGGCGGGTGTTTGCGCACCGAAGAGATCACGCTGCCGGGGTTTCATCATGACGTGATGGCGGCGACGTGGGTCTTGTTCCTGACCTCTCCGGCGGGGGCTGCCCTCGGCCCCCACCTTGCGCGGCACGGGTTCGAGTATTGCCACACGTCGCATCCGACGGCGGTGGTGCGCCCCGATGGCAGTGCGCTGGTACTGACCACGGACCGGGCGGCGAACGTTGCCGCATTCGACGCGCTGGCGGTGGGGGATGGCGCTGCCCATGCGCGGGACGTGGGCGGGGTCGAGGCGGATGCGTCGTTTCTGTTTGCGATTCTGGGCGGGTCGCTGTGGTCCTGGGCCACGGCCAGGCTGATGTTCGGTCAGGTGCGCAAGCGCGGTTTGCGCGGGCTTGCGTCGTGGTTCGGCACGGCCTTGGTGCCGGCGCGGGGTTGGCTGGAAACCGGGTATCGAAGCCCGCTGGTGCAGGCACTTTATGCCCCATGGGTGCTGCATTGCGGGTTGACGCCGGAAAGCACCTATTCCGGGCAGATGGGCAAGGTTGTAGCCTTTGCGCTGGAGGCGGCGGGCGCGCCGATCGTCAAGGGCGGATCGGGTCAGGCAGTTGCGGCGTTCAGGGCCTTGATCGGGGAAAAGGGCGGTGAAATCCGCTGTGGCGCGGATGTCGATCGTATTCTGGTGACGGATGGCCGGGTGCGGGGCGTGGCGCTGGCTGGGGGCGAAGAGATCGCCTGCAAGTCCGTGCTGGCCTCTGTCGCACCGGGGCAGTTGCAGGGGCGGCTGTTGCGCGACGTGAACCTGCCCGCGGATCAGGCGGCTGCAAAGGCGTTTCGCCATGGGCGGGGGAATTTCCAGTTGCATTACGCGCTGGATCGGCCCCCGGAATGGCTGTCGCCGGGTCTGGATCAGGTGGCGTTGATCCATCTGGCCGACGGGATCGAGTCCGTGTCGAAATCCGCCAATGAGGCCGAACGCGGGATGCTGCCCGAGGTGCCCACGATTTGCGCAGGGCAACCGCACCGGTTGGACCCGTCGCGCTGCCCTGACGGCAAGGCGATCCTGTGGGTGCAGATCCCGGATGCGCCGCGCGTGGTCAAGGGCGATGCGGCGGGGCAGATCGCGACCGACGGCGGGTGGAGCGCGGCCGTGCGCGAGGCGTTCGCCGACCGGATCGAGGGTATCCTGAAACGCCATATCCGCGATTTCGATGCGATCAAGCTGGCGCGGCGGGCCTGTTCCCCTGCCGATCTGGAGGCTGCGAACATCAACCTTGTCGGCGGCGATCCGTATGGCGGTCTGTGCAGCATCGACCAGTTCTTCATCTTCCGCCCCTTCGCCCATTCCACCAATGGTGTGGGGCAGGTGCGCGGGTTGATCCATATCGGGGCCTCGACGCACCCCGGCCCCGGCCTTGGCGGTGGTTCGGGCTTTCTTGCGGCGAAAAGGCTGGGCGCATGACAGATCAATCGCCCCCGGAAATGCCGCCCGACACTCTGCACCGGTTGGGGGAAATCGGGCTGACCAATTTCGCGCCCTATCTGATGAACCGCATCATGGGGCGCTATAACGCCAGCCTGCGCGATGACATGGCGGGGCTGGGCCTGACCACGCCCAAGATGCGTGCGTTGGCCGTGCTGTCGGTGATCGAGGGGCCGCTGATCCGGGAGTTGGCGGTCTATGCGGTGGCCGAGCAATCCACCCTGTCGCGCGCGCTGGATCAGTTGGCCACCGAAGGGTTGATCCGGCGCGCAACCGATGCGACCGACAGCCGGGCTGTGCGGATCTTCATCACCGAGGCCGGGCGCACGGCATTCGAGACGCTATGGCCCTGCATGTCCGAGGCGCATGCCCGGATGTTTCGCGGCATCCCCGCTGATGAACGACACGCCTTAGTCGGCACGTTGCAGAAGATGCTGAACAATATCCGCAGACACGAGATTTGACAGGGAAACCGGCCCTGGCAAGGCATTTGACAAACCGGTAGAGGGAGTGCAGACGATGAAGCGACTTGTGCCGACGGCCATTCTGGCGGTCTTGCTTGCCGGAGCGGCATTTGCCGAAGGCGTCCCGGGGGTCCGGGGGGTCAACCATATCGGGATCACGGTTCCCGACCTTTTACAGGCCGAGACGTTCTTTACCGACGTCATGGGATGCCAGAAAGCCACCGCCTTTGGCCCGTTCCGCGATGATACGGGCACGTTCATGCAAGATGTGCTGGCGGTCGATCCGCGCGCGGTGATCGAGCAGATCGTCCTGATGCGCTGCGGGTTCGGATCGAACATCGAGTTGTTCAAGTACACCGCGCCCGATCAGCAGACCCTGACCATCCGCAACAGCGATATCGGCGGGCATCACATCGCGTTTTATGTCGACGACATCGACGCGGCGGCGGCCTACCTCAAGGAAAAGGGCGTCAACACCAACATGGGGCCGATCCCGGTCAGCGAAGGTCCGGCGGCGGGGCAGACGATCCTGTACTTCTCGGCGCCTTGGGGTTTGCAGCTTGAGGCGATCTCGTTCCCGCAGGGGATGGCTTATGAAAAGGACGGCGGGCCGGTCCTGTGGTCCAACACCGATCCGTCCAGATAAGGGATAGCACAAGATGGCGGAACGGTCCTTCAAGGCGGAAGTGGAACATCTGCGCTTAAGTGCGGGGCAGACCTTCACCGGCGAAGGGATTCTGGCCATCACCAAGGCACTGCTGGAAAACGGCGTCGGCTATGTCGGCGGCTATCAGGGCGCGCCGATTTCGCATCTGATGGACGTTCTGGCTGACGCTGAGGAATTGCTGTCGGAACTCGGCATCCGGTACGAGGCGAATGCCAACGAGGCGGCGGCGGCAGCTATGCTGGCGGCGTCGGTGCATTACCCCATTCGCGGGGCGGTGACGTTCAAGGGGTCGGTCGGGGTCAATGTCGCGTCCGATGCCTTGTCGAACCTTGCCTCGTCGGGGGTGAACGGCGGCGCGCTGATCATCGTGGGCGAGGATTACGGCGAAGGGTCCAGCATCATGCAGGAACGCAGCCACGCCTTTGCGATGAAGTCGCAGTTCTGGCTGTTGGACCCGCGCCCGAACCTGCCATGCATCACCAAGGCGGTGAAGGACGGGTTCGAGCTGTCCGAGGCATCGAACACGCCGGTCATGCTGATGGTGCGCATCCGGTCGTGCCATGTCACGGGATCGTTCGAGACCAGCGACAACCGCCGCCCGACACTGACCGTGCGCGAGGCGCTGTCGAACCCGCAATCGGATTTCGCGCGTGTCGTGCTGCCGCCGATGTCTTATGCCCACGAGCAGGACAAGATCAACTTCCGCTGGCCCGCCGCCGAGCGGTTCATCCGTGAGCGGGGCCTGAACGAGGAGTTCGGGCCGAAAGACGCCCCGGTCGGGCTGGTGCTGCAGGGCGGGATGTACAACGGCGTCATCCGCGCGCTGCAGCGGTTGGGGCTTGCGGATATTCGCGGCAACACGGATGTGCCGCTTTACGTGCTGAACGTCACTTATCCGTTGATCTCGTCGGAGTTTCTGGAATTCTGCGAGGGCAAGGAGCAGGTTCTGGTGATCGAGGAAGGTCAGCCGGAATTCATCGAACAGCAGTTGACCACGTTTGTCTATCGCGCCCGGTCGCCGGTCCGGTTGACGGGCAAGGGTATTCTGCCGATGGCCGGGGAATTGACCGGGCAGGTCATGCTCGACGGGCTGACGGCGTTTTTCAAAGAGGCCGCCCCCGGTATGTTGCCCGCCACGGTGCGCGCGCCCAACGAGGATCGTCCGCAGATCCCCGACCTGACCCGGACCGTGCCGATCCGCCCGCCGGGGTTTTGCATCGGCTGTCCGGAACGCCCGATCTTTGCCGCGATGAAGCTGGTGCAAAAAGAAACCGGCAAGTTGCAGATCAGCGCCGATATCGGCTGCCACCTGTTCGCGGCCCTTCCCCCGTTCGAGATTGGCGGCGCGACCATGGGGTACGGCCTTGGCCCTGCCGCCAACGCCGCCTTCGATGGCGGGGGCGAGCGGCGGCCGGTGTCGATCATCGGCGACGGCGGGTTCTGGCACAACGGGCTGTCGTCCAGCTTTACCAACATGGCGTTCAACAAGTCGGACGGCGTGGCGGTGATCGTGGACAATTACTATTCCGCGGCGACCGGCGGGCAGGACGTCATGTCAAGCCGCGCCGACAACGCGAGCAAATCCACCAGGCACCCGATCACCAAGGCGTTGAAAGGCATCGGGATCGACTGGGTGCGTCAGGTCGACAACACCTATGACGTGGGCCGGATGCGCGACGTCCTGCGCGAGGCGCTGACCACCGATGCGCCGGGGCCCAAGGTCATCGTCGCGTCGTCGGAATGCATGCTGAACCGCCAGCGGCGCGAAAAGCCTTTGGCGCAGCAGGCGATCAAGGAGGGCCGCCGGGTGGCGACCCCGCGCTTCGGGATCGACGAAGATATCTGCACCGGCGATCACGCCTGCATCCGTCTGTCCGGCTGTCCGTCGCTGTCGGTGAAAAAGCTGGACGATCCGTTGCGCGACGATCCGGTGGCAAGCATTGACCAAAGCTGCGTCGGGTGCGGCAACTGCGGCGAGGTGGCGGATGCCGCCGTGCTGTGCCCGTCGTTCTACCGTGCGGATGTGGTGCATAACCCGTCGAAGATCGAGGTCCGGCTGGCCCGGTGGCAGACCGGGGTGATCGGCTGGCTGCAAGCGCGCCGCGCCGTGCGTCGGTTGATGTTCGAGGGGGCCGCGTGACGTTGCATGAAACCCTTGCCGGTGCGCTGCCGGGCAAGCCGGTTGATCCGCGTCTGTCGGGGATCATCAAGCTGGCGATCCTTGCGGTGGGCGGGCAGGGGGGCGGGGTTCTGACCAGTTGGATCGAGGATGTAGCACGGTCCAACGGCTATGCAGCACAGGCGACTTCGGTTGCGGGCGTGTCGCAACGGACCGGGGCCACGGTCTATTATGTCGAGATGGCACCGCATCAGCCCGGCGAACCGATGCCGGTGTTCTCGCTGATGCCTGCGCCGGGCGATGTGGACATCATGATTGCGGCCGAGATGATGGAGGCCGGGCGATCGATCATCCGGGGCTTTGTGACGCCGGATCGCACCACACTGATCGCATCCACCCACCGCGCGCTGGCGGTGTCGGAAAAGATGGTGCCGGGCGATGGCATCGCGTCCAGTGCAGAGGTGATGGCGGCGGCAGAGATCGCGGCGCGGCGGTTCATCGCGGCGGATTTCGATGCTTTGGCGCTTGCCAATGGGTCGGTGATTTCCGCCTCGCTGTTCGGGGCGCTGGCCGGGTCGGGCGCCCTGCCCTTTCCGAGCGTGGCCTACGAGGCTGCCATCCGGGCCAGCGGCAAGGGCGTTGAAGGGTCGCTGCGGGCGTTTGGTGCGGCGCTTGCTGCGGCGGCCAATCCGGTTGGAGTGGAACCGGTTGTTGCAGTGCCCCGGATTGCGCCGCGCGTGTCTGGTCCTGCAAAGATGATCGCGGAATGGGACAGGCTGGCCCACGGGTTGCAGCCTTGCCCGCACCGGTGGCGGCGTTGGCCCTGCCCGGTTTGCGCAAAGTGGTGGATTTTCAGGATCTGCGCTACGGGGCTGCTTATCTGGAGCAGTTGGCGCAGGTGATGACGCGCGATGATGCGGCACAGGAATGGCGGCTGTCGGCAGAGGCTGCGAAATATATCGCCAATGCCATGGCTTATGATGACATCATCCGGGTGGCCGACCTCAAGACGCGCGGCGAACGATTTGACCGCATCCGCAAGGAAATGCGGCTGAAGGATGCCAACGTGCTGCACCTGACCGAGTTTTTCCATCCGCGCGCAGAAGAAGTCGTGGGTCTGTTCCCGGCGAAACTGGGGGCGAGGGTGGAGGCCGATCCGAAGTGGATGGCGCGGCTGGACCGCTGGTTCAACAAAGGGCGGCGGTTGCGGACGGACGGACTGCGCGCCTTTGCGATGCTGCATCTGATCGGCGGCTTGCGCGGCTGGCGGCTGCGGACCCTGCGCCACGCGCAGGAACAGGCGCATCTGCGCCGCTGGCTGGAGCATTGCCTGTCGCATGTGACCGGGAATTACGATCTGGCGGTGGAGTTGATCCGCTGCCGCCGCCTGATCAAGGGCTATTCCGACACCCACGCGCGCGGTCAATCGAAGTTCGACAGGGTGCTGGCTGCCACGGCAGAGGTTGCAGGCCGCCCGGATGCCGCCGACTGGTGCCGCCGCCTGCGCGAAGCGGCGCTGAAGGATGAGGATGGCAAGGCGCTGGACGGGGCAATCCAGACGATCCGCAGCTTTTAGCTGCGGGTCGGGGTCAGACCGCCAGAAGTTCCAGTGCTACCCCCTGTCCGACGCCGACGCACAGCGTCACCAGCGCCGATGCGCCGCCGCTTTCGGCCAGCCTGCGCGCCGCCGTGCCCGCGATGCGCGCGCCTGACATGCCAAGAGGGTGGCCCATGCTGATCCCGCCGCCACAGGCATTGACCCGCGTATCGTCATCCGCGATGCCCCAGGCCCGCAGACAGGCCAGCACTTGGGCGGCGAAAGCCTCGTTCACCTCGATCACGCTGTAATCTGCGGCCTTGTGCCCGGTGCGGGCGGTCAGGCGGGCCACGGCGGCAACCGGTCCGATGCCCATGACGCGGGGGGCGACCCCGGCAGATGCTGCCGCCCCGACCCGCGCCAGCGGTTGCAGGCCGTGCCGTTTGACCCCGGCGGCCGAAGCGAGGATCAGCGCCGCAGCCCCGTCGTTGATGCCAGCGGCATTGCCCGCCGTCACCGTGCCGCCCGCGCGAAACGGGGTGGGCAGGGCCGCCAGCCGCTCGAGGCTGGTTGCGCGCGGATGTTCATCTACCGCCACCACCACATCGCCTTTTCGGGTGGAAAGGGTGACGGGCAGGATGTCTGCATGGTGCCAGCCTGCGTCATAGCGCGATTGCGACCGCAGGGCACAGGCATCCTGATCGGCACGCGCGATGCCGTGTTCTGCCGCGACATTCTCAGCCGTTTCGGGCATGGAGGCGATGCCGTAACTGCGCGCGATCCGGTCGTTGACAAAGCGCCAGCCGATGGTGGTGTCAAACATTTCTGCTTGCCGGGAAAAGGCCGCCTCGGCCTTGCCCAGAACGAAAGGCGCGCGGGTCATGCTTTCCACCCCGCCCGCAATCACCACATCCGCGCCATCCCGCACCGCCCGCGCACCCGCAATCACGGCGTCGAGCCCGCTGGCACACAGTCGGTTCATCGTCAGGCCCGGCACGGTTTCGGGCAGGCGCGACAGCAGCACCGCCATTCGCGCGACATTGCGGTTATCCTCGCCCGCCTGATTGGCGCAACCCAAGATCACCTCGTCCACCTCCAGCCCCGGATGCAGGTTCAGTAACCCGTCGATTACATGCGCGGCCATATCGTCAGGCCGCACCATCGCAAGGCTGCCACCGTGGCGCCCGATGGGGGTGCGGCGATGGGCGCAAAGGAAAACGTGCGTCATCGGGTCAGGTCCGGTGCGGGCAGGTACCGCCCCTTCAGGTGGGGCGGCGCTGCGGATTGCAGGGTGGCGAGGGTGGCCAGCACTGGCGCGCGGCCATGCCGGGCCAGCATGGCAAAGGGGCCGCGCGGGAAGTTCAGGCCAAGGCGCAGCGCGGTGTCGATGCCGTCTGCGGTGCTGCCACCTTCGGAGAGCAGCCATGCGGCCTCGTTCACAAGGGCCGCTTCGATCCGCAGGACAATGCTTTCTGCATCGGCGGGCGGTTGCACGGGCGTAGCGGGATAGACAAAGCCCTGCCCGGTCTTGCGGCCAGTTTTGCCGCTGGCGACTTGGGCCTTCAGCGCGGCAAAGACGTGATAGCGGGGGTGATGCCCCATCGCGGCGAACAAGCTTTCAGTGGCGGCAAGGTTGATGTCGGCGCCGATCAGGTCGATCAGGCCGAAGGGGCCGATCGGATAGCCCGCTCCGGTCATCGCGGCATCGACGTCGGCTGGCGCGCGGCCTTCTTCCAGCAGGGCCAAGGCCTCGCCATAATAGGGCCGGGCGCAGCGGTTGACAATGAAGCCGGGACGGTCGGCGCATTGGATCACGGTCTTGCCCGTGCCTTCGGTCAGGCGGCGCGCCCGCAGCAGCGCATCGGGGGCGGTGGTGGCGTGCGGGATCAGTTCCACCAGCCGCATCGCAGGGGCCGGGTTGAAGAAGTGCAATCCCAACAACCGGTCGGGCCGCGACAGCCCGACTGCGACGGCCGCCACCGACAGGGACGAGGTGTTGGTCGCAAGAACCGTATCGGGAAGCAAAAGCGGCTCCAACGCAGCGAAAACCGCTTGTTTGACCGCCAGCCGTTCGATGACCGCCTCGATCACCAGATCGGCGGGGGCGATGTCTTCGACCCGGTCGACAACCCGCAGGTGTGCAAGGATTGCATCGCGCGCATTTGCCGTCAGCGCGCCTTTGGCGACGCGGGGTGCGAGGGATTTGGCCAACCGGTCGGCGGCGCTGGTGCCTGCATCGGGGCTCGCATCGGTGGCGTGGACGGTGTGGCCCGCTTGCAGATAGACCTGCGCGATGCCAAGGCCCATGGCCCCCAAGCCGATGATCCCTATGATCATTTTCCCTGAAACTCCGGCTTGCGGCGATCCCGGAAGGCGCGGATGCCTTCTGACTTGTCGTCGGTGTTCAGCAACGCCTCGAAGCCTGCGCGTTCCTCGGCCAGCGCCAGCGCCTTTTCCTCGCCCGCAATCAGCGCGGCCTTGGCAGCCATCAGCGCCAGCGGTGCGCGCAAGGCGAGGCGGGTGGCAAGCGGTTCGGCCATGTCGAGCGCAGGGCCGTCCGCCAGATAGCTGGCGATGCCCCAGGCATGGGCTGTGCCTGCGTCGATCACCTCGCCCAGAAGAACCATCCGCATGGCCCGCGCACACCCTGCCCGCGCCATCAATCGCTGCCCGCCCCCCGCGCCGGGGATCAGCCCGAGGTTGGTTTCCGGCAACCCCACCCGCGCCGCAGCCCCGAGGATCAGCAGATCCGCCATCAGTGCCAGTTCGAACCCGCCCCCCAAGGCAAAGCCGTCCACCGCCGCGATCAGCGGTTTGGGAAAGGCGCGGATCGCGGCCCAATGGGCCTTGCGCGGGTCGGCGGCGCCGTCTTCCGTCGATTTGGTCTCGATCTCGGTGATGTCGGCACCGGCGGCAAAGTTCCCTTCGGCCCCGGTCAGAACGACGGCACGCACGGCGGGATCGGTGGCGCAAGCGGCCAGCGCCTGCGCCAGTGCCGCCAGAAGTGCGGTGTTCAGCGCATTCTTTTGCGCCGGGCGATTGAGGGTAAGGCGGGTCCACCCGTCCATTTGGTCGATGATCAAATCCATGCCCTTGATCTTCACTTGCAGCACAGAAATTTCAAGCTGGAAAATTTCAAGCTTGAAATTGTTTCCTTCCAGTGTCAGCTTTGCCTGCAGCGCATTTCGCGCCATCCGGGGTCTGGGCCATGAAGATACTCTGTCTGGGTGGCGGCCCTGCCGGCCTTTACTTTGCGATTTCGATGAAACTGCGCGATCCGGCGCATGACGTCACGGTGCTGGAGCGGAACCGCGCCAATGACACGTTCGGCTGGGGCGTGGTTCTGTCGGATGATGCGCTGAAGCGGATGGAGCGGAACGATCCGGTATCTACCCAGTCAATCCGCGACCATTTCGCCTATTGGGACGATGTCGCGGTCGTGCATGACGGGGTGCGCACGGTATCGGGCGGGCATGGGTTTGCCGGCATCGGGCGCAAGCAGATGCTGATTCTGTTGCAGGCCCGCGCGCGCGAATTGGGCGTCGACCTGCAGTTCGAGACGGAGTTCAAATCGGCAGAGGACTATCGCCGGGACTACGACATTGTCGTGGCGTCGGATGGCCTCAACTCGGCTGTCCGCCACGAATACGAGGATGTGTTCAAGCCCAACGTCGATGTTCGCCTGTGCAAATTCGTCTGGCTTGGCACGCATCAGAAATTCGACGATGCGTTCACCTTCATCTTCGAGAAGACCGCGCATGGGTGGGTCTGGGCGCATGCCTATCAGTTTGACGCCGATACAGCGACCTTCATCGTCGAATGCACGCAGCAGACGTGGGACAACTGGCGGTTCGATGCGATGTCCAAAGAGGACACGGTCGAGACCTGCCGCAAGATCTTCGAGGCCCATCTGGGCGGGCATCGGTTGATCTCGAACGCGTCGCATCTGCGCGGCTCTGCGGTCTGGATGAACTTCCCGCGGGTGATCTGCGAGAAGTGGTACCACGAGAACGTCGTGCTGATGGGGGATTCTGCGGCGACGTCGCATTTCTCGATCGGGTCGGGCACGCGGCTGGCGTTCGACAGCGCCATCGCCCTGGCGGAGTATCTGCACAGCGAGCCCACGCTGGAGGCCGCATTCGAACGCTATCAGGATGAGCGGCGGGTCGAGGTGCTGCGCCTGCAATCGGCGGCGCGCAACTCGCTTGAATGGTTCGAGGAGGTAGAGCGGTATCTGGACCTGCCGCCCGAACAGTTCGCCTATTCCCTGCTGACCCGCAGCCAGCGGATCGGCCATGAAAACCTGCGGCTGCGCGACCCGGACTGGCTGCGCCGGACGGAAGACTGGTTGCAGCGTCAGGCGGGCGGGCAAGCGGGGCGGATGCCGATGTTCGCGCCGTTCCGGCTGCGGGACATGGAGTTGCAGAACCGGGTCGTGGTGTCGCCGATGGCACAGTACAAGGCGGTCGATGGCTGTCCGACCGACTGGCATCTGGTGCATTACGGCGAACGGGCCAAGGGCGGGGCGGGACTGGTCTACACGGAAATGAACTGCACTTCGGCCCAAGGGCGCATCACGCCGGGCTGTACGGGGCTTTATGCGCCCGAACACGAGGTGGCGTGGACGCGGATCGTCGATTTTGTGCATAAGGAATCCGGGGCGAAAATCTGCTGTCAGATCGGCCACGCGGGTCGAAAGGCCAGCACGCAGGTCGGCTGGGAAGACAGCGATGCGCCGCTGCTCGCGGACAACTGGGAGATCATCGCGCCGTCCGCGTTGCCATGGTCGCCGCGCAACGCCATCCCGCGAGAAATGACACGGGCGGACATGCAGGCGGTGACGGCGGAGTTTGTGGCCGCGACCGAGATGGCAAAGCGTGCGGGTTTCGACATGATCGAACTTCATGCGGCGCACGGCTATCTTGCGTCGTCCTTCATCAGTCCGACGTCGAACAAACGGACCGATGCCTATGGTGGCAACCTCGACAACCGGATGCGCTGGCCGTTGGAGGTTTTGCAGGCGATGCGCGCTGCATGGGGCGAGGAAAAGCCGATATCGGTCCGGATCAGTGCGACCGATTGGGTGGGGGACGAAGGCGTGACGCCGGATGACGCCGTGCTGATCGCGCGGATGTTTGCCGGTGCGGGTGCCGATATCATCGACGTGTCGGCGGGGCAGACGACCATCGACGCAAAGCCGGTCTATGGCCGGATGTTCCAGACGCCGTTCAGCGACCGTATCCGCAACGAGGCGGGGCTGGCGACCATGGCGGTCGGCAACATCACCGAGCCGGACCATGTCAATTCGATCATTCAGGCGGGCCGGGCCGATCTGGTCTGCCTTGCGCGCCCGCATCTGGCGGACCCGTATTGGACGCTGCACGCCGCGGTGGCGATGGGGGATGCTGCGACCGAGTGGCCGCTGCCCTATCTGGCGGGGCGCGACCAGATGCGGCGGTTGCAGGAAAAGGCGGTCGAGGTGATCCGGGTATGACGGTTGCGGGGCGGCGCGTTCTGGTCACGGGCGGCGGATCGGGCGCTGGGGCGGACCTTGCGTTGGGGTTTGCCCGTGCGGGTGCGGCGCAGGTGGTGATTTGCGGGCGTCGTGTCGCTGCATTGACCGCTGTGGCGGCGCTGCATCCGGCGATCCGGGCGCTGCCGTGCGATGTGACCGACGAGGCGTCGGTTCAGGGGCTGTTCGCCGCAGCGGGCCCTCTGGATATCGTGATCGCCAATGCGGGCCAAGCCGACAGCACGCCGTTTGCCCGCACGACCCTTGCGCAGTGGAATGCGATGCTGGCGGTCAACCTGACCGGGGTTTTCCTGACCTTTCGCGAAGGGTTGCGGCAGTTCGACGGCTGGGGGAGGCTGATTGCGGTGTCCTCGACCGCCGGGATCAAGGGGTATGCAAAGATTGCTCCCTATGCGGCGGCCAAGCACGGGGTGATGGGCATCGTGCGGTCGCTGGCGCTGGAAGTGGCGCGGGGGGCGGTGACGGTGAACGCCATCTGTCCGGGGTTTCTGGATACGGACATGACCGAACAGTCGATCCGGGTGATTTCGCAAAAGACCGGGCGGACGGTTGCCGAAGCGCGCGCGGCGCTGGAGGCGATGAGCCCGCAGAACCGGCTTTTCCGCCCCGACGAGGTGACGTCGGCGGCACTGTGGCTGTGCTCGCCTGGCGCCGAGGGCGTGAACGGGCAAGGCATCACCATATCGGGGGGCGAGGCGTGAACGCGCCGGGCGATCCGCTGTCCAAGCGCCGCTTGAAGATGTGGATCCGCCTGCTGGGGGCAACCCGGATGGCCGAGGGCCACATGCGCGCATTCCTGCGGGTGCAGCATCACACGACACTGCCGCGCTTTGACGTGATGGCGGCGCTGTATCGTCGCCGCGAGGGCGTGACGATGAGCGAGCTTTCCCGGATGCTGCTGGTGTCGAACGGCAATGCGACCACAGTGGTGGACCGGCTGGAAACCGACGGGCTGGTTCTCCGCACCCCGTCAGAGACGGATCGGCGCACGGTTTTTGTCGCATTGACAGCCGACGGTCTGTCGCGGTTCGAAGGGCTCGCGGCGGGCCACGAGGCCGAGGTGTCGCAGATCTTTGCCACTTTGTCCGAGGCGGAGTTGGATACTCTGACAGACATCCTAAAACGCATGAGAGGTGCGAGATGACCGAGCTTGCGGGGTTGAAGCCCGTACATTTCCAGTGGGAAGTGACCGACCGCATCGCGACGATCCGGCTGAACCGTCCCGAGCGGAAAAATCCGCTGACCTTTGAAAGTTACGCCGAGTTGCGCGACACCTTTCGCGCGCTGGTTTACGCAGGCGATGTGGATGTGGTGATCCTCGGCTCCAACGGCGGCAATTTCTGCTCGGGGGGGGATGTGCATGACATCATCGGCCCCTTGGTGGGCTTGGAGATGAAGGCGTTGCTGGCCTTCACCCGGATGACCGGCGATCTGGTCAAGGCGATGATCGGCTGCGGCAAACCGGTGATCGCGGCGGTGGACGGGATCTGCGTGGGGGCGGGGGCGATCATGGCCATGGCCTCCGACCTGCGGCTGGCGACGCCGGGAGCGAAATGCGCGTTCCTGTTCACCCGCGTCGGGCTCGCGGGCTGCGACATGGGGGCCTGCGCCATGCTGCCCCGGATCATCGGGCAGGGCCGCGCGGCGGAGTTGTTGTATACCGGCCGGGTGATGCGCGGCGAGGAAGGCGAGCGGTGGGGGTTCTGGAACGCCCTGCATGCACCCGAAGTGCTGGACGCGGCGGCGCTGACGCTGGCCCGGCAACTGGCGGCGGGGCCGACCTTTGCGCATGGGATCACCAAGACCCAGATCAATCAGGAATGGAACATGGGGCTGGAGCAGGCGATCGAGGCCGAAGCGCAGGCGCAGGCGATCTGCATGAAGACGCGCGATTTCGAGCGGGCCTACCGGGCGTTTGTGGCCAGGGAAATACCGGTGTTTCAGGGAGACTGACGTCAGAAGCGGGGGTTTCACACCCCCACACCCCCGTGGGATATTGGGACCAGGTGAAAGCATGAGCGACATTTCTTTTCTCGACTGGCCTTTCTTTGAACCGCGGCACCGTGATCTGGCTTCGGCGCTGGACGATTGGTGCGCGGTCCATCTGCCGGTGGATCACGGCGATGTGGACGCGGCCTGTCGCGGGCTGGTCGCCAGCCTTGGGGCGGGGGGCTGGTTGCAGCATTCCGGGGCGGGCGACGGGGAACGGCTGGATGTCCGCACGCTGTGCCTGATCCGCGAGACTTTGGCCCGGCATGACGGGTTGGCGGATTTCGCCTTTGCCATGCAGGGGCTGGGGATGGGCGCGGTCAGCCTGTTCGGCACGCCCGCGCAGCGGGAATGGCTGGACCGCACACGGGCCGGTCGGGCGATTTCGGCCTTTGCCCTGACCGAACCCGGATCGGGGTCGGATGTGGCGGCAACACAGACGACGGCCGCGCGCGTGCAGGGGGGCTGGCTGATCGAGGGCGAAAAGACCTGGATTTCCAACGGCGGGATTGCCGATGTCTATGTGCTGTTCGCCCGGACGGGCGAGGCGCCGGGGGCCAGGGGATTGTCGGCGTTCCTGATGCCTGCCGATGTGGCGGGGCTGGAGATTGCCGAACGGCTGGAGGTGATCGCGCCGCATCCGTTGGCACGCCTGCGGTTGTCGGGGGTTGTGTTGCCCGAGGCTGCGTTGATCGGACGCGCGGGCGAGGGGTTCAAGCTGGCGATGTCGGTGCTGGATGTGTTCCGCACGACGGTGGGGGCTGCGGCCTTGGGCTTTGCGCGGCGGGCGTTGGACGAAGCGCTGGCCCGGGTCAAGGCGCGGCGGATACAGGGGCAGCCGCTGGCCGATTTGCAGATGGTGCAGGGGCATCTGGCCGACATGGCGGTGAAGATCGACGCGGCGGCGCTGTTGATCTATCGGGCGGCCTGGGTCAAGGACAGTGGTGCGGCGCGCGTCACGCGCGAGGCGGCGATGGCCAAGCTGTATGCCACCGAGACAGCACAGGAAGTGATCGACATGGCGCTGCAACTGCATGGCGGCGACGGCGTGCGCCACGGGTCGGTGGTGGAGAGCCTGTACCGCGAAATCCGGGCGCTGCGCATCTATGAAGGCGCGTCGGACGTGCAGCGCGTGGTGATCGCGCGGAGCGTGTTGGGATGAGCTATGCACGGTCGATCCGGGTGGAGTTCAACCACTGCGACCCGGCGGGGATCGTGTTTTATCCCCGGTATTTCGAGATGACCAATTCCGTGTGCGAAAACTTCTTCCGCGAGGCGGTGGGATATTCCTATCATGCGATGATGGCCGACGGGATCGGCGTGCCCACCGTCCGGATCGAGACGGATTTCCGCGCGCCGTCGCGGCTTGGCGATGTGCTGGACTGGGGACTGGTAATCGAACGGCTGGGCGGCACTTCGGCGACGTTCCGGCTGGAGGCGCGCTGCGGGCAGGAACATCGGCTGACGGTGCGGCTGACCCTGGTCTGGCTTTCGTCCGGGCATCGGCCGGCGCGCTGGCCCGAACACATTCGCGCGGTATTGGCCGGGCATCTGGAGGACGCGTGACCGACACAGCCCTGCAATTCCTGCACCCGTCGCACTGGAAACCCGCCATCGGCTATTCCAACGGAGTGGCCGCGACCGGGCGGATGGTGTTCACCGGGGGGATCATCGGGTGGAACCCGCAGCAGGACTTCGAGACCGACGATTTCGTGGGGCAAGCGGAACAGGCGCTGCGGTCGATCGTCGAGGTTCTGGCCTGTGCCGGGGCGCGGCCCGAACATCTGGTCCGGCTGACGTGGTATGTGACCGACAAACGGGAATACCTCGCCAGCCTCGGGGATCTGGGGCGGGTCTACAAGGCGGTGATCGGGCGGCATTACCCCGCGATGGCGCTGGTACAGGTGGTGGCGCTGGTCGAGGACCGCGCGAAGGTGGAGATCGAGGCGACGGCGGTCATTCCCGGCTAGGGGGCGCGCGCCCGAGGGGTTGCCGCAGGCGGAAGCGTTGGATCTTGCCGGTTTGCGTCTTGGGCAGGGCTTCGACAAAGACCACCCGGCGCGGGTACTTGTAGGGCGCGATCACCTGCTTGACGTGGTCTTGCAGCAGCCTGACCATCAGCGGATCGCCGATCCGGCCTTCGGCCAGCACCACATGCGCCTCGACGATCTGGCCCCGGTCATCGTCCGACGCCCCGACCACGGCGCATTCGAGAACCGCCGGGTGCGACAGCAGCGCCGCCTCGACCTCGGGCCCCGCGATGTTGTACCCGGCGCTGACGATCATGTCGTCAGACCGGGCGGCGAAGTGGAAGCGGCCTTCGTCATCCTGCCAGAACGCATCGCCCGTCAGGTTCCAGCCGTCGCGGACATACTGCCGCTGCCGGTCGTCGGCCATGTATCGGCATCCGATGGGCCCGCGCACCGCAAGCCGGCCCACCTCGCCGCGCGGCAGTTCCGCCATGTCCGGCCCGACCACCCGTGCCTGATAGCCGGTGACGGGGCGACCGGTGCAGCCGGGGCGGTGGTCGTCGAACCGGTTGGTCAGGAAGATGTGCAGCATCTCGGTCGCACCGATGCCGTCGAGCATCGGCTTGCCGGTCTTGGCGATCCAGTCGTCATAGACCGGGCCTGGCAGGGTTTCGCCCGCGCTGACGGCGGCGCGCAGCGAGGAAAGGTCGGCGCCGCCCTCCATCGCCCTGAGCATCACCCGGTAGGCGGTGGGCGCGGTGAAGCAGACGGTCGCGCGATGGGTTTGAATGATCTCGATCATGTTCGGGGGACTGGCATGTTCCAGAAGTACCGCTGCCGCCCCGAAGCGCAGGGGAAAAACGGCCAGCCCGCCCAGACCGAAGGTAAACGCCAACGGCGGCGAGCCCACGAATACATCCGCAGGTGTCACGGCCAGCACCTCGCGCGCATAGCCGTCGGCGATGATCAGCAGATCGCGGTGAAAATGCATGGTGGCCTTGGGCTCGCCGGTGGTGCCCGAGGTGAAGCCCAGCAGCGCCACGTCATCCCGCCCCGTGCGGGGGGGCGCGAATCCGACGGGCTTTCGCAACGCGATCCGGTCCAGTTCGGCATCGTGGTTCGCGGTGCCGTCAAAGCCGATCACCGTATGCAGGAACCGGCTGTCCTTCTGGCAGGCAACCAGATCCTCCATCAGCCGGGTGTCGCACAGGGCATGGGTGATCTCGGCCTTGTCCACGATCGCGGCAAGTTCTCCGACCCGCAGCATAGGCATGGTGTTGACGACGACGGCGCCTGCCTTGGTTGCGGCCAGCCAGCAGGCGACCATTGCCGGATTGTTGGCCGACCGGATCAGCACCCGGTTGCCGGGCTGCACACCGTAGTCCTCGATCAGCGCGTGCGCGATGCGGTTCGACCAGTCGGCAAGCTCCTTGTAGGTCCGGCTTCGGCCATTGCCGATCAGTGCGGTGTTGTCGCCAAAACCGCGGTCGACCATGCGGTCGCTCAGCTCCACCCCGACGTTCAGCCATTCGGGATAATCGAAGCCGTCAAGCAGCAGGTCGGGCCATTCCCCGGCCGGGGGCAGGTTGTCACGGGTGAACCTGTCGACGTGGCCGCTGGGGCCAAGGGGGGCGTTGGGCATCGATGTCTCGCGGGTCATCTATCGCAAAAGTGTTACACGGCAGAGCGCACCGTGTCGCCCGGTCGCGTGCGGCAGTTTTGCAGAACCCGGGCCTGAGGCGTGACAGGCGCTTGCCCGGAAGGCAACCGTCGCGTCGACAGGCAAATGCGCCGGTCGCGGGGCGGATCAGCCAAGCCGTGCCAGAACCTCGTCCACCGCAAGCACATCGCCGAACTGCTGGATCATCGTTTCCAGCGTCGCGCGGTGTTCGTCGTCGGACAGCGCCGCGGTTGCGTCCGATACCATGACCACGCCGAAATCCAGCATCATCGCATCGCGTGCCGTGGATTCGCAGCAGACGTTGGTCTTGGTTCCCGCGATCAGCAGCGTGTCGAGCCCAAGGCCCCGCAGCACCCGTTCGAGAGTGGATGACCCCGGGATCAGCGCGCTGTAGCGGTTCTTGATGATCTGCAGATCCTCGGGGCGGACGTCGAGCCCGGGCGAGACCTGCTGCCCCTCGCGCCCCGGGGCAAGGCTTTCGATCGTGCGGCGGCGGACGTCGGCGGCGACGAAGCGATCAAAAAAGCCCGACCAGTCGCTGCCCGTCGCAGTGGCGACATTGGCATGGTTCACCCAGATCACTTGCCCCCCCGCCGCCCGCAAACCCGTCGCAAGCCGGTTGATCGGGCCGATCAGCCCGCGCGACAACGGCACTTCGGCGGGCGCACCGGGGGCGCAGAAGGTGCCTTGCATGTCGATCACGATCAGGGCGGTGCGCGCCGCAGGCAGATGATCGAACAGATGCAGCCTGCCGCGCCGGGCGATCACGCGGTCGATGATGTGCTGGCGGATGCCTGCGTCGTGCATCTGGTCCTCCTTGTAACCCGGCCCCTTACAGGCGGAACGTCAGAAATTCGGGCCGTCGTGGAACACCCGGACCACACAGGCGGTGCCGCCTGCCGCACGCGCGCACCGGTGCGGCAGGGTCGGTTCGACGCGGATCGTTTCGCCCGGGTCCAGGTCTTGCAGCGTGTCGCCGACACCGCCCGGGGCGCGCAGGGCCTGTCTGGTCATCGCCGGATCAGCCTGTCGTCCAGCGCGGCGTCGCCTGCGGTTGCGGTTTCGGTGTCCAAGAGCGTGGCACAGCCGGGGCAGATGAACTGCCGCAGCACGACGCCGGCATAGCCGGTATCAAAGGCCGCGCCGCCGGCCTGTGCCAGCGGCACCTCGCGGCGCAGCGCCCCGGCCTTCCACGGCTCCGTCGCCGCCCCAAGGGCCTGGCCACAGGCCGCGCAACGGCACAGGACGCCTTCGGTGACGACCGTCGGCAGGATGTTGCGATGCGCGAGGCCGGTCATTCTGCAGCCTCTTGCGGAGCCAGCCGTGCCGCCAGAACCGCCTGCCGCAGCGAGGTCGTTCCCGCGGCATCGACGCCCCCGTCGGCCTTGAGCGACACGCCGTAGACCTGCCGCGCGGCGATGTCCGAGACGACCCCGCTGCGCACATCGGCGGCCACCGAGACCGGATCGCGCGAAACCGGATCGCCATAGCCGCCGCCGCCGTTCCAGCGGACATAAAGCGCATCGCGCCCGTGCAGCGGATAAACCCCCCAGGACACCCGCTCGTGCTGCCCCGCGATGGTTTCCAGCCGATCCGCCGAAACCGGGCCTTCGGCGGCATCCCCGGCCGCATGGACCCAGACATAGCTGTTGGGCGCGCCGGGATAGCCGCCCGCCAGCCCTTCGGACATCGGGTGCCGCGCGCCCTTGCCCGAGATCACATAGTCGATCCCCCCGGCAGGGGCCTTGTGCGGCACGATGGCCATTTCGCCCCCGGTGCCGCCCCGGAACCGCCCGGGCCCCCCGGAATCCGTCGCGCGGCGGCGGAACAGATAGCGGATCGGAAACGCGCCTTCGACCGTTTCGACATTGGCCATGCGGCTGATCGGGTTCGGGATTTCGCCGCCGATATCCACCCCGTCGGCAAAGCTGCGCACCCCCCCCGCACCGGCGAACGTTTCGGTCAGGATGCCGATGGAGTAGCCGCCCCGCGGGTTGGCCCCGAACTTGAAGATCGCAAAGTGGTTGGCATGCCAGACCGCCGTGGCCTGATCGCGGTATTGGTCGGATGCCGCCAGCATCTTGCCGATGGTGGTGCAGGCGGCGTTGTTGACCGACTGGATCGCCCCGACCGTGGCCACCGACACCGGCGCCGGGCGGGTGCAGTTCACGATGGACCCTTCGGGTGCGATCATCTCGACCGGGCGGATCACGCCTTCGTTCCAGGTGATGTCATAGCACAACAGCGGAAACAACGGCGCGAACAACCCGCCGAGGGCGGCCCATTTCGTGCAGTTGATCGAATGGCGGCTTTGCGGATCGGATCCGGTGAAATCGAACACCAGCCGGTCGTCCAGCTTGGTCATCGTCAACAGGACGCGGGCGGTTTCGCCCTGCACGTCAAGATATTGGCGCGATTGCCACTGCCCGTCAGGCAGCGCCCGCAACCTTGCACGGAACAGCGTTTCCGACTGTTCGACGAGGGCCGCGCAAGCCTGATCCACCACGATGGCCCCGTATTTGCCCATCAGCGCGCCCATCCGGTCCCGCGCCACATGGCAGCACGCGATCATCGAGCGCAGATCGAGCGACACCATTTCCGGCGACCGCACCATGTTCAGGATCGTGTCGAGCACGTCCTGCCGCATCTCGCCCCGGTCCACCAGCTTCAGCCCGGGACTTGAAAACCCTTCCGAATAGATGTCCAGCGCCTGCGGCGCAAAGCCGCCGGGGTTCATCGCCCCGATGTCCGCGACATGCACAAAGCACGCCGACCACGCGACCAGCCGCCCCGCATGGTGGATCGGGGCGACCAGGTAGATGTCTGATGTGTGCAGGGCCGCCGTGTAGGGATCGTTCAGCAGGTAGACGTCGCCCTCGCCGATCTGCCCCCGAAACCGCTGGATGATCGCCTTGCAAGCCTCGGCGGCACTGGTCAGGTGGTGCAGAAACCCGACGCCCCCCATCAACAGCGTGCCATCCGCCCGGTACAGCGACACCATCAGGTCATGGCCCTCGTTGGTGATGGCCGAACCCGACACGTGCTTCAAGGTGATCACCGTTTCGTCCACGATGCGGAACAGGCGGTGGCGGATGATCGAAAAGGTCATCGGGTCCATGCGGGCATTCCTTTCAGCCGTCCGTGGTGACGACGGTGTTGCGCCAGCGGTCCACCCGGGCGCGGTGACCGCTATGCAGGACGATAGTGGTGATCGGCGTATGGATCACTGCAGGGCCCACCACCTCGTTCCCCGGTCTCAGATGTGCGAAATCGTAGATGTGCCCGTCGACCATGCCGCCTGCCGTCAGATCGAAGGTCGGACGGCGGCCGATCAGCGCAGCGCCGGGATCGGCCGGGCCTTCTTCTTCGACGGGCAGTTCGGGGCGGGGCATCAGCCCGCGCGCCGTCAGGCGAAAGGCGGTCATCTCGATCCCGGCCTCACGGTAAGCCGACCCCTTGCCGAACTTGCGCTCGTAAAGCGCCTCAAAGTCGTCCACCAGTCGCGCGAGGCCGGCCGAGTCCACCGGCTGAGCCGCCTGCACCGGGGTCGTCACCTCGTGCACCTGCCGACAATAGCGCAGGTCCACCGACCACTCCATACGCTGACGGTCGGGCCCGATGCCTTCGGCAAGAAGCTTGGATTCAAGTTTCAAGTGCAACGTTTGATCTGAAGGCCGCGAGTTCTTCGGCTATGTTCGGTCCCGCATGATTGCGCTGCGATTTTACTAAGAGATGGGGGTGTGACTTGTTCCAGTCCTTCATTGTCTGCATTGGCGTTCGGCTCCTTAGGGCTGATTGCGGCAGTTGCGTGTTGCAGAGATGAACATAGCGCATCAGGGTCTGCTCCAGGTCAAAGGCGCTGTCGAAGCGGTTGGTTTTCAGAACGTCGCTAATGCGGC
>Ga0209591_10001639_pt1 | contig 27525 bp, 20 predicted proteins | sample MAT01_FD_187207 | JGI IMG/M metagenome (GOLD analysis project Ga0209591, IMG submission 187207) | Freshwater microbial communities from Lake Fryxell liftoff mats and glacier meltwater in Antarctica - MAT-01 (SPAdes) (version 2) | ecosystem: Environmental > Aquatic > Freshwater > Ice > Liftoff... | reverse complement strand
GGCCCGCGAATGGACAAGTCGATCGATGATCGCGGTCGATCCATCCCGGCTGGCTGCGTTGCCGGTTCCGGTCCTCGGGTCACATCCGTCGAGGATGCTCCCCTGCGGTCCTCACCGTCGCCTTGCCCTCCGGGCGCCTCGGCCGCGAGAACGGTCGACTTGTCCACTCGCGGGCCCTTAGCGAGGGTCGCCCGCGCCGTCATCTGTCGAAGATCCACCGCCCGGGGTGGCGTGCCCTCAGCGGTTGGGCGCGAGCTCGTCGATCATCTGCAGGAGGCCGTCGTCGAGGTCGGTCTTGGCCGAGAAGCCGAGCCGGGCCTTGGCGAGGTCGACGTCGATCGCGACGCGGAAGGCCTCGCCCTCGCGATACGGACGCTGGCCGACGTCGAGGAGCGCGATCGCCGACGGGCGGACGTGGTTGGCGATCGCGAGCGCCATGTCCAGCACCGAGGTCTCGACGCCGGTGCCGATGTTGTAGGTGCCGTCGGGCGCGTCGTCCTCGAGGCTGCGCACGACCGCGCGGACCACGTCGTCGACGTAGACCAGATCGCGGGTCTGCTGACCGGCCGACATCGAGTAGCGGCGGCGATTGGCCAGCGAGTGGATCAGCGTCGGCAAGAACGTCGACGGCGCCAGGCCGGGTCCGTAGACCCAGCACGGGCGCAGCACGACGAGGTTGGCACCAGCGGCGGCGGTGGCCGCGGCGACCGCGTGCTCGCCGGCGATCTTGGCCTGGCCCAGCGGCGACGCGCCGAGCAGCGCCTGGTCCTCGCGGAACGGCACGTCTTGCAGGCCGTAGACCTCGGCCGACGACATGTAGACGACGCGCTTGAGGCCCGGCATCGCCGTGATGGCCTTGACCGGCGCGTGGGCGTGGTCGGCGAGGCACTGCTCGACGGAGATCGGGCGGCCTCCGGCGGCCCAGACCAGGGCGTCAAAGTGCTGGGGCGCCAGCTCGGCGGTGTCGCGGCGACCGCTCGCGACCGCGTCGTGGCCGAGCTCGCGCAGCTTCGCGACCACGGCGCGACCGATGAATCCGTGACCGCCAGCGACGAGAACGCGCATGCGGCCTTGTATCAACCCGCGTCGGTCGTCGCAACTTGCGGAGGCCGGGCTCGGCGGCGACAATCGCCGACATGCACTTCTACGGGTCGGGTCTTGCCGTGCTCCTGGTCGCATGCAGCGGCTACGACCGCCCCACCGTCGCCGACGCGACCGCCACCGACGCCCCCGCCTGGGATGCGCCGGGCATCGACGCACCCGCCGTCGACGCCCCGATCGACGCCGTTCCCGTCGACGCCTGCACCGTCCTCACCCGCCTCCGTGGCGGTAACGACCCCGGTCAGCAGGGCTGGGACGTGGCGTTGCAGCCGCCGGCGAGCCTGACCTACCCGACCCCGACCACGACCCAGCTCACGACCTCGTCGTCGGGCAGCACCGGCGGCCAGCTCCTGCTCAGCCTACCCGGCGCCGTGACGCTGCCGTTCACGCTCGAGGTCACGCTGCGCGTCGACGCGGTCACCAGCCACAACCACTTCGACGCGCCGGTCGCGATCATGGGCTCGTTCACGCCACCGTTTGGCAACTCGGTCGACCGCGCGCAGATGATCTACGTCGACGCCGGGTTCATCGGCTGGGCCGACGACAGCCAGCGCGCGCCCCTGAACGCCCTCGACGGCGACTTCCACGTCTACCGGCTCGAGGTCGACGCCGCCGGCACCGCCACCGTCCGCCGCGACGGCCAGGCCGTGCTCAGCCGCGCCGGCTACACGACCACCGGCCGGATCGCGGTCGGCGATCAGACCAACGACGTCAACCTCGACTCGACGATCACGATCCAACAGGTGACGACGAACTGTCGGTAGCGAGCTGCGCGGCCAGGGCCTCGCCGGCGCCCGGGCGCTTGCCGAAGTCGACGCTGAACAGCTGCTTGAGCGCGTAGTACGGCAGCGCGAGCGAGAAGCCGAGGCTGCCCCACAGCCGCTTGGCCGTCGTCGGATGGGCGTGAGAGTCGGCCCAGATCCACGCCACGGTCCACCACCAGCCGGCCGCCACGTAGAGCGGGTACAGCGCCTTGACCCGCGGGCCGTGATAGCGGCCGAGGATGTGGTGGACGAAGGTCATGAACCGACGGTAGAAGCCGGCCGAGCCGGCCTTGCGCTTGGCCAGGCCCCCGCCGAGATCGAGGCGGCGCCGCAGCCGCGCGGTCGGGTCAAAGCAGATGTACTCGTCGGGCGGCAGGCCGCTCGACACCCGGATGCCGAGCGAGGTCTCGTCCTCGATCGGGGTGTCGGTGTCCCAGCCCCCGAAGCGCGCGAACACGCTGCGGCGATAGGCGCCGCCGGTGCCGTGGACGTAGTCGACCCGATCGACCGGCCGATCGTAGCGCGCATAGGTCGACGGCAGCCGCAGCACCGACGTGAACTGCATGCAGCGGCGCGCGCCCAGCCAGCGGTACGTGCGCGAGATGGTCTCGACGTCGCCCCAGTAGTGGCGGCAGGTGAGCCCCATGCACTTGGGGTCGCGCCGGAAGCGAGCTTCGATATCGGCGAGAAAGCCGGCCCCGACCGGCACGTCGTCGTCGTCGACGAAGACCACGACCGCGCCCCGCGACGCGACCACGCCGGCGTTGCGGGCCTTGCTGCCGCCCAGCGGCCCCGACCGGATCACGCGCAGCCGCGGGTCGGCTTCGTGCTCGACCAAGCGCGCGGCCGCGGCCGGTGGCAGCTCGGTCGACTGCTCGACGACGATCACCTCGAACGAGTCGTGGTCTTGGCCCAGCAGCACGTCGAGCAGCTCGGTCAGCGCCTCGAGGCGGTTGTACGACCGCACCACCACCGAGACCCGCGGCGCCAGGTCGCTCACGCCGGCGTCGCGTCGCCAGGCCCGGGCTCGTCGCTGGCGAGCTTGGTCGGCAGCAGGTGCTCGAGGCCGTGCTTGCGCAGGCGGTAGTACAGCGTCGAGCGGTTGATGCCGAGCATGCGCGACGCGCTCGCGATGTTGCCCTTGCTCTTGTCGACCGCGGCGATGATCTCGCGCTTCTCGCTGTCGAGGAGGCGCTCGGCGAGCGAGCGGCCGTCGTCGGAGGCCGGCGCGATGTGGGACGGCTGCGACGGCGCCTCGCTGGCCGTGACCGGGAAGCTGCCCGAGGTCTGGTGCGCGCGCCGGCCGAAGTCGAGGTGCTGGGCGCCCAGCTCGCCGCCGCGGGCCAGGATGGTGGCGCGCTCGATGATGTTCTCGAGCTCGCGCACGTTGCCGGGCCACGGGTACTCGCGCAGCTTGGCCACCGCGTCGCCGGTGAGCGTGACATTGCGCGAGCCCATCGTGCGCGCGAACTTGGCGACGAAGTGCATCGCGAGGAGCGGCACGTCGCCGTCGCGCTCGCGCAGCGGCGGCAGGGTGATCGGGAACACGTTGAGCCGGTAGTAGAGGTCCTCGCGGAACTCGCCGTCCTCGATCATCTTCTCGAGGTTGCGGTTGGTGGCCGAGACCAGGCGGACGTCGACCTTGATGGTCTCGTCGCCGCCGACCCGCTCGAACTCGCGCTCCTGCAGGGTGCGCAAGAGCTTGATCTGGACCTCCATCGGCAGGTCGCCGATCTCGTCGAGGAACAGGGTGCCGCCGTCGGCGAGCTCGAAGCGACCACGCCGGCGCTCGACCGCGCCGGTGAAGCTGCCCTTCTCGTGTCCAAACAGCTCACTCTCGAGGATGCCGGGAGCCAGCGCCGCGCAGTTGACCCGCACGAACGGCTTGTGCTCGCGCGGCGAGTTGATGTGGATCGCGTGGGCGACCAGCTCCTTGCCGGTGCCGGTCTCGCCGCGCAAGAGCACCGTCGAGCCGGTGGGCGCGACCTGCTCGACCTTGGTGAGCACCTCGCGCAGCGCGACCGACTCGCCGATGATGTTGCCGAAATCGAACTCGGCGTGCAGCTGGTTGTTGAGATAGCCAGCGTACTCGGCGAGCTGGGCCGCCATGCGCCGGTTCTCGCGTTGCAGGTGGAAGCGATCGAGCGCGTACTGCAGGACGCCGCGGACCTCCTTGGCGTCCCACGGCTTGGTGATGTAGCGGTAGACTTGCCCGAGCGTGATCGACTCGATGAGCACGTCGACGTCGGTGAACGCGGTGAGGATGATGCCGACCGCGTCGGGCCGCAGCTCCTTGGCCTCCTTGAGCAGCTCGAGGCCGGTCATCTTGGGCATGCGCTGGTCGGTGATGATCACCGCGATGTCGCGCTGCTTCAGGATCTCGAGGGCCTCGGCGCCACTACCCGCGCTGACGATGTCGAACACCTTGCGGAAGTTGAACCGGAACGCGTCGAGATTGTCCTGCTCGTCGTCGACGACCAAGATCGGATATTGCTTGGGGTCGAGGGGCTGCGTCACCGCTTGGGGCGTACCACGGCCGGCCCGGGGCTGTCGACGGGCTGCCGGTAACCGCCAGCTCGATCCGAGCGTCGTAGCACCGATGAAGATCGTCGTGACCGGAGCCACAGGATTCATCGGACGCGCGCTGGTGCTGCGGCTCCTGCGCGATCGCCACGACGTCACCGCGCTCGTGCGCTCGGTGGCGGCGGCACCCGGCAAGCTGGGCGCCGGCGTCGCGGTCGTCGATCTCGCGGATCGTGCGGCGCGCACCCGGGCGGTCGAGCAGGCCGACGCCATCATCAACCTCGCCGGCGAGAACATCCTCGACGGTCGCTGGACCGCGGCCCGCAAGCAGGCGCTGCGGGCCAGTCGCCTCGACACCACGCGCGCCCTGGTCGACGCGATCGCAGCCCGCGCCACGCCGCTGCCGGTGCTGGTGTCGGCGAGCGCGGTCGGCTGGTACGGCGACCGCGGTGACGACCTCCTCGACGAGGACGAGCCGCCGGCGACCAACTTCACCGCCACGCTGGTCCGCGACTGGGAGGCCGCAGCCCACGCGGCGCGCGCCCACTGCGGGCGCGTGGTGCTGGCTCGGATCGGCGTGGTCCTGGGCGCCGGTGGCGGCGCCCTCGCGACCCTGGCGCCGTTGTTTCGCTGCGGCCTGGGCGGCCCCATCGCCGGCGGCAAGCAGTGGATGCCGTGGATCCACCTCGACGATGTCGTCGAGGCGCTGGTCTTCGCGCTGACCTCGTCCGCCCTCGATGGGCCGGTCAACCTGGTCGCGCCCAACCCGGCCACCAACCGGCAGGTTTCGGCCGCGGTCGGCGCCGCGCTGCATCGGCCCTCGTGGCTGCCCACGCCCGGCTTCGCGGTCCGGCTCACGCTGGGCGCGCGCGCCCACGTCGTCCTCGACAGCCAGCGCGTGCGACCGACCGCGCTCGAGCGCGCCGGGTTCGAGTGGCGGCACCCCGACCTCGGCGAGGCGGTGACCGAGGCGCTGGTCGGCGAGGCCGACGCGGTCCAGATCACCGGCGCGCCCGGCCACCTGCCCGACTCGGCATACCTGGCCGAGCGCCGGCCTCGCTACACGCTGCGCTCGACCACGATCGTCGATCGCCCGCTCGAGGAGGTCTTCGAGTTCTTCAGCGCAGCGCAGAACCTCGGCGCGATCACGCCGGCCGACATGGCGTTCACGATCGCCGGCGCGGTGCCGGCGATGGCGCCCGGCGCGGTCATCGACTACCGGGTGCGCGCGCTCGGCGTGACCCTGGCGTGGCGCACCGTCATCGACGCGTGGGAGCCGCCGGCCGCCGACGGCGCCCGCTTCGTCGACTCGCAGATCCGCGGGCCGTATCGCTGCTGGTGGCACGAGCACCGCTTCGAGCGCGCCGGCGAGCGCACGATCATGCACGACACCGTGCACTACGCGCCGCCCTTCGGGCCGCTCGGCGTGATCGCCAATCACGTCGTGGTCGCGTCGGAGCTGCGCCGCATCTTCGCGCAGCGGGCCCGCGCGATCCGCCTGCGCTTCGGCTGACTTACAGCTTCGCGGGATCGACGTAGAAGGGCGCGCCCAGCTCGAGCTGGTTCGGGCTGCTCGGGCAGATTTTGTAGGTCACGACTCGCGGCGAGATCAGCTTCAGCTCGCCCTTGACGAAGCACTGCTTCATCGCCGGAAACTTGGCGGTGAAGGCGGCCTCGTCTTTCAGCGTGCTCCAGGCATCTGCGACCTCCTTGTAATAGCCCCTCACCTGCACCTCGCCGCGCCGACGAGCCTTGTCGGTGTCCGGCTTGATCTCGACGAGCTGACAGGCTTCGATGCAGTCCACGAACTGGCCGCTGGGCAACCGGACCTCCTTGAAGTCGCAACGTCCGCTCGACTGATACTCCTTGTGCATGCGCTTGCCGAGCTCGATGCGCGAGCGAATCCAGGGGTTGTTGCTGCCCTGTGCCAACACACTGATCTTCACCGCGTTCGCCAGCGACCTGCGCGTGCTCGCGACCGCGGCTTTGATCTTGGCCAGTTGCTTCGACTTCGCGGGGTCGCCGTTCAGGCTGGCCGCGAGCTTGGCGATGCCGGCGTCGAGAGCCACGTCCTCCCGCTTGATGCTCTGGAGGTTTTGCTCGAGCTCGCGCTTGATGCGGTCCAGGACGCTCTTGAGCGCAGGCGCCTCGAGGTCGCCCCGCCCGTCCTCCTCGAGCTCGCACATGGCCTTCATCACGTCGTCGACGTCGTCGTCGTAGATCTTGCGCAGGCCGCGCACCGCGAGCTGGTAGCGCTCGTACTCCTCGAGCAACCCCTCGAGGCTGTCCAGGCGCTGGCCCTGGACGTCCTTCAGCTCCTTCACCACGAGCAGGATCCGCGGATGCTCGGCGCCCTGCGCGAGCGACCCGCACTCGCGCTTCGCCTCGGCGCTGCCATCGACGAAGTCGTCGTAGCTGTGCTGCGCGACCTCGGCCAGCGCCGACGACACCTTGGACCAGTCGCCCGCGCGGTCCAGACGCGTGGCGACGCGCACCTGATTGTCGAGGATGCCACGCGCCTTGGTGAGCTTCTCGAGCTTCACGCCGATCGGCTTGCCGAGCTTGTCGCCGAGCTCAGGCAGCGCGACCACGCCGGTGACGTCCTTGGCCTTGGCGAACTTGTCCGCGGCGTCAGTGAGCTGCTTGCCGACCTTCTTGCACTCGTCGACGAGCGCGCGCGGCTCGTCTTGCACGTGCTTCAGCATGCCCACGGCGAGCAGGGCGGTATCGAGCTCCTTGAGGACCGCGTGCCCAGCCTTGCCGCGCTTGATCGCGTCGGCCGCGTCGGTCGCGATCAGGTCGTCGTACAGCTCGTCGAGCTGCTTCGCCGTGGCCTCGGCGCCGTCGGTCGCGCCGTCGACTCGACCGTCGGAGATCGCCCCGAGCTGATCGGCGAGGTGCGCGAGCGCGACGTCGATCTGCTTGCCGATCGCGGCGGGGTCGGGAGGTGACGCGCTGGCCGGCGACGCCGCCGCGAGCAGCAACGCGAGCGTGAGCGTGGAGCGATTCATCATGGCACCTTCTTCGAGCTGGCCCCGAAGCCGAGCAGCTTGCTCGAGCTCGGTAGCAGGGTCGGGTTGAACGGCATGCGGGGCGCGAAGTTCTTCACGACGCCACCCTCGGTGTAGTCGGTGGCTTCAATGGACGTGTCGAGCTCGACCGCGGCGGGATCGGCGAACAGGCTGTCGAGCTCGTCCTTCGCCGACAGCGTGGCCGGCGCCGCGGCGGCTTGGTTGTGGGCGCGCAGCTTCACGATCGGGATCGCGATCGCCGGATCGCGCGCGAGGTTGCCGCTGACCTTCCAGCCCCGCGCCTCGACCGCCTCGGTGATCTCGAACGTCTCGCCCTTGGCCACCACGGCGCCATCGGCCGGCGTCGTCGGGGTGAACAGCTCCCCGTTGCGCCAGAACAGGTTGTGATTGACCACGATCGCCGGGCTGTGGGCGGCGTCCCACTGCGGCACGATCGCGCCGCCGAGGTTGTAGGCGAACAGGTTGCCGCGCAGCTCGACGGTCACCGCCGCCGACTTGCTGCCGAGCTCGACCGCGCCCGGGTTGCTGGTCGTGGTGTCGGCGGTCGCCGGGAAGTTGAGGACGAAGCTGTTGTCGGCGACGACGATGCGCTTCACCGTCAGCTTGCCCGAGATGCCCTTGAGCGAGATCGCCTGGACGTTGTTGGCAAATAGGTTGTTACGAATGACGATCTCGGCATTGGCGCTGATCGGCCGCACCATCGGCGCGAGCGCGCCCGACGGCGCGTTGAAGAACAGGTTGTCGGCGATGATCAGCCGATCGGTCGTGAGGCTCGAGAGCCCGAGCAGCGGCGACGACGGGGAGCGCCCACGTTGCAACGAGCTGGACGCCGCGTCGTAGCGATTGCCCGGTCCGGCGTCGATGGCCAGTCCCGAGATCGTCAGTTCACGTACGGCCAGCGTGCCGGCGTCGAGGACCGCCCCGCTGCGCCCCGCGACCACCGCGAGGCTCGACGGCGTCGCCAGCGGCGTGCGCGCTTGGAAGTCGTCGGCGTAGCCCCCGATGAGCCGCAGCGCGGCCTTCGGCGCGGTGGTGTCGGCGAGCTTCCATTGCCCGCCCCGGTTCGCGTAGGTCCCGGCGGCGAGCTTTACGGTCACCGCGCACGGGCCGCAGGCGGCCAGGTGGGTGGCCGCGCGGATCAGCGCGTCGTCGAGGCTGGTGGTCGCCACGACCGCCTTACCGTCGGCCGCGGCTGCGGCCGTCGCGAGCTTGGCGGCGGCGCTGTCGGGCGGCGCCACCAGCACCGTGAGATCGCCGGCCGCCGCGCTGGTCGCGGTCGCGCACACCAGCCCGGCCAGGATCAAGCGTCTCACAGCGCGTCCGCCGGGTCTTCGGCGCCGGGCTCGGCCGCCATGGGCTTGCAGCCGACCAGCACCGACGACAGCTCGTCGGCCTTCCACAGCCCGCGCTTGTTGACCGTCATCGTGATCGGGCGGCACGAGTCGGCGCCGCTCGAGCACACGAAGATCTTCTGCGTGGTCGCCGCCGGGTCGGCCGGCGTCGTGGTGACCGGCTTGTAGAAGCGAAAGCTCACCGCCGCCGGATCGTAGGCGTAGCGGTTGGCTGGCGTCGCGCCGATCGCGTAGCTGCGGGCGCAGTGCTTGTAGCGCTCGGTCATGCGCAGGTAGCCCTTGAGCGAGGTGCCCAGCACGTAGCCGTTGTGGCTGCCAACGCCCTTGCCCTTGGCGACGTTCTTTTCGCTCACCGCCAGCACCAGGAGCGGCTCGCCGACCTTCTCGTCGGACTGCCAGGCCATGAACGAGAGCAGCGTGACCGCGGCGCCGCCCCAGGGATCCGTCGCGATGGCGTCGCGCAGCGCGATCAGCTCCGCTGGGGTCTTGGGCACCGCGAAGGGCCCGACGTCGGTGCAGCCTTCTTTCGTGACCTTGTTGCAGTCGACCAGATCGCCGGCCGAGGCCGGGCCGGCGAGCGCGGCGGTGGTGGCGAGCGCGGCGAGGATGAGCTTCATGCTCCGACCACTCAGCAGATCGCGGGCCAGCCCCCGATCGCGCCGCTGACGCGCTCTCCAGGTGTCGCCACTGAGCAACTTCTGCTCACTGCGCTCTGGCTGCGCAGAACCTGCCCGCGGCGATGGTGATGGTTTCGGCAAAAACGATGGCGCGTGCGATGCAGAGCGCGGAGCCATGCCCAACCTCGCTCGCTCGATCACGATCGCCGCCCTCTTCGCCTTCGCCGCCTGCGGCAAGTCCGACGCGCCCAAGACCGCCGACTGTCCCGCCGTGGGCGCCGCGCTCGGCCAGGGTCTCAAGAAGCTGTCCGACGAGGAGCGCGCGACCGCCATCACGCGCATCGTCGAGACCTGCCGCAACGACGGCTGGACCGGCGCGCAGACCGCGTGCTTCGCCAACGCCAAGTCGGGCGCCGACGCCGGCAAGTGCGCCGGCACCCTCACGCCCACCCAGGCCTCCTCGTTCAAGGTCGCCCTCGGTCGCTAGCGCGCCCCCGCCGGCTATCAGCGCTTCGAAGGGCTGCTGCTCATGACCTTGCCCATCGACGCGTACTCGAGCGCGCAGGCGCGCACCAACTCATCCATCCCGATCGCGCCTCCCCGATCCGCCGCCAGGAACGCGGCGCGCAAGACCGCGTTGCGGATGTAGCCGCCGGTCATGGCGTAACGCTCGGCCAGCAGGTCGAGGTCGAGGTCGGCGTCGACGGACGCCTCGGTCGGCAGCAACGCGCGCCACAGCGCCTTACGCTCGTCCTCCTCGGGAACCGGAAACGCGACCTGGAGCGAGAGGCGGCGACGGAACGCCTCGTCGATGGCGGTGTCGAAGTTGGTCGTGAGGATCGTGATCCCACGAAACGCCTCGAGCCGCTGCAGCAGATAGTTGACCTCGAGGTTCGCGTAGCGATCGACCGACGACTTGACGTCGGTGCGCTTGGCGAACAGCGAGTCAGCCTCGTCGAAGAGCAAGACCGCGTGACCCGACTCGGCGGCATCGAACAGGTTGGCGAGGTTGGTCTCAGTTTCGCCGACGTACTTCGAGACAATGCGCGACAGGTCGACCTGGTACAGATCGAGGCCGAGTTCGCCGGCGATGATACCGGCGACCATGGTCTTGCCGGTGCCAGGCGGCCCCGAGAACAGCGCCGACAAGCCGAGGCCCCGGGCCACTTTGCGATCGAAACCCCAGGTCTCGTAGACCAAGCGACGGTGTTTCACGCGCGCGATGAACTCGCGGATCTCGAGCAGCGCCTCCTCGGGCAGGACCAGATCGTCCCACCGCTGGCTGACCTGGACCCGCATGCCAAGACCGCCCAGCTTGACGTCCATCGTGGCGCGCAGGCCGTGATGGACGTCGGCGAGCGTGGGCGCGTCGCCGCGTGGGGTGCTCTGCGCCAGCACCATGGTGCCGGCGCGGTGGATTACGCCAGCGGTGACGGGATAGCGACCGGCAGCGATCGCGATCAGCGCGTCGTCAGTGCTGTCGGCTAGCGCCTGCTTCCACAGGATGGCGCGCTGGCCCTCGTCGGGCGCGGGCACCGCCACCGTCACGAATCCCCGCGTCGGCGTGATCAGCCGGCGCTCGCTCTTGCCGGCAGTCGCGGCGATCGACACCGACGCCCGATCGAGGAGGCCATCGACGCGCATCCGGAGCGTCGAGTGGGCGTCGTCGCCTTGATCGAGCCAGTGATCGAGGTCCTCGAGTACGACCAACGCGCCGAACAGCGCGGCTTCGCGGCACAGCTCGATCCACACCGGCTCCAGCGTCTCGGGATCGCGCGGCAGCAGCGACGAGCGAACCACCAGCGCTTGCTGGCCGCACGCGGCAGCGGCCCGGACCAGCAGCGAGCGTCGACCGCTGCCGTCGGAGCCGGCGAGCAGCGGAACCGGGCCGCGACCGGCGCCGCGCACCAGCATGTCGATCTCGGCGGTGAGCTTGTCGGCGTGGAGCAGCGCCAGCGCCCCGGTGCCGTCAACGAGCGTAGCAAGCGACGCCACGCTGGGCGCTAGCCGGACCACGCCGGCGGCCAGCTCGAACACCCGGGGCGCCACGCTCACCGGTCGCAGCAGCAACGGCACCCCGGTCGCGCGCGGCCCAGCGGTCTCGATCAACCGCATGCGGAGCAGCACCCCGTCGGGGCCGAGCTCGCGAACCAGCCGTCCGGTGCCGTTGGCGTCGCTGTAGATCAGCGCGCGCAGGATGCCGACGTCGGGATGCACGCGAGCCGCGTCGTTGGTCAAGAACCGCAACAGCTGGCGCAGATCGCTCGACGCCTCGAACGCGATCAGCACCAGCAGCACGCGGCGCTCCGAGGGCGACAGCGCGAAGGCCTGGAACAGCGTGGCGAGCGGAGCCGGGGGATCGCCTCGCAGCGCCGTGACGATCGCTGCGAAGTGCAGATCGATCCGCGCCTCGATCGCCGCGATCTGCGCGCTGGTGGCGTCGTCGATCGCGCGGGGCTCGGCGAGGGCCGCGACCAGCTCCTCGGGTACGTAGGTCCCGGTGAAGCGATCGGCGACCTGCGGCAACAATCCACGCGCGCGCGCGCTGACGATCTCGCGCTGCAGGAGCCCGGCAGTCAGCGCGATCAGCTCGTCGAGCAACTGGGTCACGGCGGGCCGTCGAAGATGTCGACGATGAGCCGATCTACCGCGACGATGACGGCCGCGACTTGCTTGCCGGCGAGCGGGCGCATCGCCAGAACACGGCACTCGCGCAGCGCGTTGCCAATCTCCCCCTTGACGTCGGCTGCGGTGCGCAACGGACGTGGGTCAGGCTGCCGCGCGTCGTAGACCTCGTAGCTGCAGCTGGCGGGCAACTCACGTCCCGGTTCAAGGCCGACTCCGCCGAACACATTGAATTCTGATGGCTCTCGAACTGGCTTAAACGCGTAGAACCACACGACCTTACCGTCGTAGCCGGCCCGCATTTCCTCGCCGAACTGACCCCGATAGGCTTGCCCGGCGCCAGGCAGCGAGACCCTCCGCTGCTCGCTGCCGTCGCCGCTCGCGAATGCGACCAGCTGCGCGCCGTCGAGTTCGTTGCGCGTGTAGTCGCCGGCGCGGCGGAACAGCAGCACGACCTCCTTGCCGTCGGGCCCGAACCAGATCGGCGTCCGTGTCGACATGCCAGTATCGGCGATCTCGTGCCGCCACTGCTCGCTGCCGTCGGCGCCGCTCAGGCTGATGAGCGAATGGGGCCTTCCTTCCTCGAAGGGGCGGACCATCACGACCACGCGCGACGTATCAGGCGCGATCGCGAAGCCGGCCGGATAGCCGCGAAACGCGTCGCGACCGACCCGCCAGCGCCGGACGCCGGCCTTACCGTCGTACAGCTCGATCGCCGACTCGGGCCCACCACGGCGTTCTGCAACTCGTGCGTACGTCGATCCGGCGGTGTCATACCAGGCATCGTCCTTACCCTGACCAATCGCGATCCGCTGATCCTGGTCGAACGGGCGCAGGTCGGTCTCAGTCAGCAGGAGCGGCGCACCGCTGGCGACCATGGCGTCGGCAAACTCGCGCGGCACCACCGGCGATGCGCTCAGATCGGCGACCAGCGCGGATCCGCCCGACGCGACCAGTTGCTGACAGCCGATCCAGCGGCCGGCATCGTCGAGCTCACATGGCGTGAACACTTCCGCGGCGAGCGGCACCGTCACGGTGCGTAGCAACGTTCCAGGAGCAGTAGATGGCATCGCAATTTCCTTGGTCGTGCTCGACGAGGTTCCTCCAGCGCAGCAGGCGGCCAGCGCCAGCGTGGCGAGTGCGCTAGCCCTCACAGCCCCTCGTTGATCAGCTCGCGGACCCGGTGCAGCTCCCCGCCTGACAGGCTGTTGTACAGCTCGTCGTCGTTGGTCAAGAAGCCCTCCCGGTAGTCGCCGTTCCACTTGTGCCCCTCGATCATCTCGTACAGCCGGGGCCGATCGGGAGCCGGCGTGGTCTCGAAGATCTGCTGAATGCGCTCCTCCTCATCCTCGCTGACTCTGGACACGACGCCGCCCATGATCTGCTTCACGAAGGTGGCACGCTGCTCGAGCGTCATGTGCTTTACGCCGTTGTGCGCGTCGTGCTTGGGATCTTTTTCTTGGGCCTTCTTGTCACGCGCGTCCATGCGATCCATCTCTTCCAACGCCGCGTCATCCTCGTTGAAAAATGCGTGACCATCCGACACGTCGAGATCGATGATCTTATGCAGCGTGGCACGGGTCTTGGTCATGATCGGTGTCACGACCTCCTCGTGAAACGCCGTGCGCGGGTGAACGTCGCCCAGTGGGATCCCGTGGAAGACGGCCTCCTTCTTCTCGGGCACCTCGCTCTCCATGCCCTGGATCTGGTCGGCGATGTCGCCGCCCGCGGCCGACTTGACGAAGTCTTCACCGTAAGTCTCACCAACCGAGCGGATCGGGTTGTCCCAGAGATCGTCGAGGCTGGTCGCCTTCCAGCCCGACTGCTGGGTGGTCTCCCTGGTGGTGTCGACCTTGGGCACGATCTGCTCGGAACCGTAGTTGGCTTGTCCCGATTTGGCGGGCGCCGGAGTCATTGCCCGCACCGCCTCCTCGGGATTGGCGATCATGGTGGGCAGAGTCGCGGCGTTCTTGATGTCTTCGACGCCGAGGTGGACCGCCTTGATCGCGTTGACCTCGCCCTCGTCCTTGCCCTTGTACTTCATCATTCCGTCGCCGAACGCGGTCCAGGTCCAGCCGAGATCGTTCACGACCTGCACACCTTGGTGGTTGTCGGCGTCGTGGGTCGAGCCGGCGACCAGCCGCTCGAAACCGATCGGCGGATAGTTTGCCGTGATGCCCTCGAGCGTGTCGTTGACCTGATCTTCGATGATCGCGGCCGAGCCGACCAAGGTCGCGCGCGTGGTCTCGTGCTTGTTGATATAGATCGCGACCCGGTGCGAGATGAACCGCTTCAAGTTCTCCCAGAAGTTGGGGTAGATCCCGTCCCAGTGCTGCTTGATCGACTGGGTCGGCGTCCGCAAGTGGCCGCTCGCGAACGAGTCGGTGAGGTAGTGCTGGGCCGCGGCCTCGAGCGCAATCGCCTCGCTCGGCCCCTTTCCGTTGAGGCCGTCGGTGTGGGCCTTGTGGATCGCCGACTCGTGGAGCGCGCGGTACGAGCCGCCCGCGCTGTGGAACGCGCCGTCCTCGGCGCCCTTCGACTTGTCGCCCTCGGGGCGCGCGAAGTGATCGCGGTTGCCGGCGGCCAGCCGCAGGTAGCGGAACTTCACCTTGTCCTTCACCTCTGAGCTGAACAACGGCTTGGGGAAGTTCGGGTTCGACTTGGGGTCGACGTTGAGCGGGAACTTGGGCTGGTTGGCGTCGACGTCGTAGCTCTTGTCCTGCGCGCCCTTGGCCTGACCGTCGAGGGTCGCGTAGTCCATCGGGCCGACCTGCTTCACCTTGGCGCCCGGCTCGGAGCACTTGTCCGCGAGCTTGAAGCGCGGGTCCATCGGGTTCTCCTTGTAGAGCGCCCAAAGGATCTCGTCCTGGGTTCCGACCTGCTCGCCCGGCTTGCTCGACGGCGTATTGGCGAGCTTGAACAGGTTGTCCTCGATCGGCACCGACTTGCCGTCGATGACGTGCTCGGTGCGGGCGTCGAACAGGTCGCCGCTCAGCATGCAGATGTCGCCGTGGGTGAGCGTGAAGCCGACGTTCTGGCTGCGGTGACCGGACTTCTTCTCGTCAGCGGTGTCGTAGCGGTAGGTCTCGAGGTCGCTACCGAGATCGCCCATGCGCTTGTGCTCGAGCGCGCCGTGCCGCTGGATCGGCTGGTTCTCGCCCTTCAGTTGCGCGCCGCCGCCGGCACCGCTGCCAGTCGCACCGTGCAGGTGAGACTGCACCGCGTCGCCGCGCGCGACGTGCTGGCCGGCGAGGTCGGCCTCGTGCTCGAGCCCGGTGTCCTGCACGACCAGCGAGTCTTTGCCCTGCGGCCCGGCGACGCGGCCCTGGCGTTGCTGCACGACGTGGGCGAGCTCGTGACCCATGAGCGCGTCGCCGGCGGCCGAGCCGGGACCGGGCGCGTTCTCGGCGAGATGGACGTCGTTGCCCTGGGCGTACGCGAGCGCTTGCTGCGATTCGGCGCCGCCGCCGCGATGGACACGAACCGCAGAGAAATCCGCGCCAAACGCGCTCTCGAAGTTGGCGCGATCGGAGAGCGCCGCGCCGTCGCCGGCCCCCGCGCGCTCGCGGTGCGCGGTCGCGGTCGCGGTCGCGTTGTCGACCTCGACCAGCTCGGCTCCTTCTTTGCGCTGGATTGACTCGCCTTTGTACGAGGCGCGATGACGACGGTGCAGTAGCTCGTGGGTCACGGACCATCGTACGTCGACTGCCGGACCGATCTGCCCGCCGCGGGGCTGCCTACATGTAGAGAAAAGTGGATCCGAGTCCGACCCTGCCCTACGGTGATCGGATATGGCCTTGTCCCGCGCTCGGGTCTCCCAGCGTCCGCTGCCACGCCCGCTCCCGCCCACCCGCAAGCCGATGGCGGGGGCGCGTCGACTGACGGTGTTCCAGCGCCGGGTCGAGCTCGGCCTGTCGGCCACGGCCCTCGAGCTGGTGTTCGAGGCGCCGCGCGTGGTGTCCGAGGGCGGCGCCCATGGCGACCGCTACGCCGGCTCGACCACGATCACGATCGATCTGGCGGCGCTCGCCCACCGGCTGTCGGACCAGGCCGACGCGTCGACTGCGCGTCGGGTGGCGGCCCTGGCCGCCGACGATCCGCGGGTGCGTCTGCGCGCGCGCGTCATCGCGTTCGACGAGGCGCGCCGCCTCGCGCGGGCGACGCTCGTGCAGCCCGAGATCGATCTGCAGGTGAAGAGCCACGGCGCGGTCGTCCACTTCGCGCTCGACCTCGAAGCCCTCATCCGGAGTAACCCATGACCGAGCTCTACAGCGTCCGTGACGTCGCCCGCCTGTTCGCGCTGCAAGAGTCGCGCTTGCGCTACTGGATGCAGACTGGCTTCGTCGGCCCGACGGTGCGCAAAGGCGGCCGCTTCTACTACACGTTCCGCGATCTGTGCGCGGTGAAGGCGGCCAAGGACCTGCTCGCGGCCGGGCTGACCGCGCAGAAGGTCCGCAAGAACCTCGAGGCGCTGCGCCGCGCGCTGCCCGGCGACGCTCACCCGGCGCTGCGCCTGCGGCTGTGCTCCGACGGCGAGTCGATCGTCGCGCTCGAGGACGACGTGGCGTTCGTGCCCGGCACCGGTCAGGTCGTGATGGCGTTCAACCTGCCCGCGCTCGGCGGTCAGATCGCCGAGCTGTTGCCGGCCGAGGCGCCGCGCCGCGACGCGGTGCCGGCACCGGTCGAGGACGATCCCACCGAGGCCAACCTGGGCCCGACCGCGTACACCGCGTTCATGGAGGCCTGCACCGCCGAAGATCGCGGCGACCTCGCCGAGGCCGAGGCGCTGTACCGACGCGCGCTCGCGGTCGATCCCGCGCTGGCCGCCGCGATGACCAACCTCGGCAACCTGCGCCATCGCGCCGGCGACGCCGCCGAGGCCCGCGGCCTGTACGAGCGCGCCCTCGAGCACGATCCGGCGCAGTCCGAGGCTCGCTACAACCTGGCCAACCTCCTCGACGATACCGGCGAGACTGAGCTGGCGATCGCCGAGCTGCGCCGGGTCTGTCAGGCCTCGCCCGACTTCGCTGATGCCCACTACAACCTCGGGCTCGCGCTGGCTCGCGTCGGGGGCACCGCCCAGGCCAAGCGCCACCTCGAGCGTTACCTCGAGCTCGACACCGGCAGCGAGTGGGCCGGGCGCGCGCGCGAGTACCTGAGCAGCCTCGCCGCGTGACGCCGCAGGTGATGCTGATCGCGTTCGCGCGCGGGCCGATCGTGGCCGAGGGCGCGCGGGTGATCGCCCGGGCCACCGATCCGGCCTGGTTCGAGGCCTGGCGCAGCGGCTCGCTGCGCACGATCGCCGAGACCGATCTGGGCCCGGCGCTGGCCGCGCTCGACGCCGCCGATCACCTGGCGCTCGTCGACGGTCACGACCTCGCCGCGGCCTGGGCCACGGTGCGCGCGCTGGTCGAGGCCGGCGCGTCGACGGTGCTCGACGTCTACGCGCAGACCTACTACCCGGCCGCCACTCTCGCCGCGCGGGTCGAGGTGCGGGTCGTGTTCGAGACCACCAGCGAGCGCGACGACGGCGCTCACGCGCTCCACACCCGCGGCCTGGTGAAGTTCGGCGCGCCCGATCTGATCGCGCTGTGCAGCAAGGCCGACGCCGCCCTGGTCGGCGCGGTGATCCGCCAGCTCGCCGACGCCCTCGTCGCCGGCGCGATCCTCGACGAGCCTCGCCACGCGGTCGCGCTGTCGCCCACCACGACCTGGTACGTCGTCGACGATCGCGACGGCCTGGCCGCCCTGCTCCAGCTCAACAACCGCGCCGGCATCCTCGTCGACAGCCACGGCCGCCACCTGGTCGGCGCGGTCGCCGGCCTGGGCACGGGCTCGAGCTGATCAGCGCGGCGTGATCGCGAGCGTGGCGAGGGTGGCGACGTGGGCGGCCTCGAAGGTCGCGCGATCGATCGAGAGCGTCAGATCGGTGGGGACGTCGGCGTAGCTGCGTGCGAGGGCGCTGCCGTCCTCGCGATAGCCGAGCTTGGCGAAGACCCGGCGCGACGCGACGTTGTCGGGCACGACCGACGCGTAGATCGCGGTGAGGCCGAGCGTGGTGAAGCCGAAGGCGTGGATCATGATCGCAAAGCGGGTGCCGAGGCCACGGCCTTGCGCGCTGGGCTCGCCGATCAGGAACGCGAACTCCGCGGTGCCGTCCTCGAGGCCGCGCAGATCGGCGTCACCGGCCAGCGCGCCGTCGACGAGCAGGAGAAACTGGCGGGCGCCATCCTCGTCGAGCTCGGCGTAGTGCGCGATCACGTCGTCGGCGTCGAGAGTCGCGGTGTGGCCGAGCAGCGCCGCGTTGCGGGGGTGGTTGTAGGCGACGGCGAGCCGATCGGCGACCGCCGCGACCTCGGCCGGCGTCGGCTCGACCGCGGCGAGCGCTGAGCCGTCGCGCGAAGGCCAATCGATGCGGATGGAAGAGGACACGGACAAGATCCAGGAAATCGCTGAGCGAGCTTTGGTCGCGTCAGCGATTGATGACGTGGATGGCCTCGCCGAGCGCGACCGCGGCAGCCTCGCGCACCGCCTCCGACAAGGTCGGGTGGGGGTGCACGGTCAGGTTGAGATCCTGCGCGACCGCGCCCATCTCGATGGCCAGCGCCGCCTCGCTGATGAGGTCGCTGGCGCCGTTGCCGACGATGTGGACGCCGAGCACCTCCTCGGTCTTGGCGTCGATGATCACCTTCGCGAAGCCCTCGGTGTCGTTGACGCTGAGCGCGCGGCCCAGCGCGGCGAACGGGAACTTGCCGACCTTGGTGGTGTGGCCCTTGGCCTTGGCCTCGTCGTCGGTGAGCCCGGCCGACGCGATCTCGGGATCGGTGAACACCACGGCCGGGATGGTGCGCACGTCGACGGCCGCCTTGTGGCCGGCGATGATCTCGGCGACGACCTCGCCCTCCTTGGTGGCCTTGTGCGCGAGCATCATGCCGCCGACCAGATCGCCGATCGCGTACACGCCGGCGAGGTTGGTGCGGAGCTGATCGTCGACGGTGACGAAGCCGCCCTTGCCGAGCGTGACGCCGGCCTCGGCCAGGCCGAGGGTGTCGCTGTTGGGCCGGCGGCCCACCGCCACCAGGATCACGTCGGTGTCGATCGTGGCGGTCGCGCCGGCCTTCTCGATCGTCAGCACCGCGCGATCCTTCTTGTCCTCCCACGACTTGGCCTTGGCGTCGGTCATGACCTCGACGCCCATCTTCTTGAGCTTGCGGGCGACCACCGCCACGCACTCCTTGTCCATCGAGGCCAAGATCGACGGCAGCGCCTCGACCACGGTGACCTTGGTGCCGAGCTTGGCGTAGACCATGCCGAGCTCGAGGCCGATGTAGCCGCCGCCGATGACGACCATGCGGCCGGGCACCGCGGTCAGCGCGAGCGCGCCGGTCGAGTCGAGGATGCGCTGCTGGTCGGTCTTGAAGCCGGGGATCTCGAAGGGCCGCGAGCCGGTCGCGAGCACCACCGACTTGGCGATGATGGTCTGCGCGCCCTTGGGGCCGTTGATCGTGATGACGTGGCCGTCGGGGCCGGGCTTGCCGAGGGTGGCAGTGCCGTCGAAGATGTCGACGCCGTTGCCCTTGAGCAGTGTCCGGACACCGGACGTCAGCTTGGTGACGACGCCGCCCTTCCAGGCCTGCAACTTGACCATGTCGATCGTCGGCTTGCCGACGGTGATGCCGAGCTCGTCGGCGTGTCCGATCTTGTCGAAGGTCTTGGCGGCGTGGATGACCGCCTTCGACGGGATGCACCCGACGTTGAGGCAGACCCCGCCCATGTACTCGCGCTCGATGATCGCGGTCTTGACCTTGAGCTGACCGAGGCGGATCGCGGCCGGGTAGCCACCCGGGCCCGCGCCGATGACGACGGCATCGTAGCGCTGTGCAGACATGTCCCCCGGGTACCGCGACGCTGCCAGCACGTCAAGGTGACGCCTACATGTCGTCGATCGCGCGGGCTTGCGATCGGGCCCGGCCCGCGCGGTATCATCGCCGCCATGCCAGGTCGCGTGATCGCGGTGGTGGTGGTCGCGCTGGTCGGGTGTGGGAGGATCGGCTACGACCGCGTCGACGACGACGTCGGCCTCGACGCCACCGACGCGGTGCCGACCGACGCCACCGGCCTGGCCTGCAACACGCCGGTGCGGGTCCACGAGCTGCCGGTGCCGACCGGCAAGAACGTCATCGCGATCGACGTCGCCGCCACCACGACCGGCTTCGTCGCGGTGTGGTCGATCGAGGGCGCGGTCTACTCGGCCGGCCTCGACGTCGACGCCGCCTACGCCATCACGGTCAACCAGAGCGGCAGCCTGGTCGCCGACTACGGCACGCCCGACCTCGCGATCGAGTCCAACGGCGACCGCGCGGTGCTGGCGATCGACAACGTCAGCGCCGACGCGATCTGGTTCTATCCGCTCGACCAGTCGGGCTACGGCCGCGGCGCCACCAAGAGCGCCGACGGCGTTCATGCCCACGGCAACGGCTACTTGGTCGCCGACCCGAGCGAGCTGGTCTTCGGCGTCGCCGCCACCAACGGCACCGACACCGTCACGCTCGAGCGCGAGATCGACAGCCACCCCTGGGTCGCCCCCAAGCCGACGCTGACCGGCATCCTGGCCGACAACACCGGCATCTCGCGGCTGCGCGACGGCTACGCGGTCATCAGCGGGCGCGGCGCGCAGTGCGACCTCACCGCCGTCGACGACAACGTCGATCCGACTGGCGCCATCCAGACGATGGACATGACGTGCCACAACGCCACGGTCGTACAGTCGGCGACGTCCGAGCACGTGGTCGCGGCTTGGAACTGCGAGGACGACATGGTGTGGCTCACCGGCGGCTCCCTCGACAGCGCGCTGCCGGCGTACCACGCGCTCTACGGCGACGCCGAGCACTCGGCCTCCAACCCGCGCCTGGCCCCGACCACCGCCGGCATCTGGTACGCGTTCGCGGTCGCCGGTGGCCGCCTCGGCCGCGCCCTCGTCGACGACAACGGCGAGGCCCGGCCCTCGGTCACGCCCGACCTCATCGTCGGCAGCGGCGCCGGTCCCTTCGACCTGGTCAGCCGCGCCGATCAGGCCTTCCTGTTCTGGACCGAGCCCGCCGCCGCCAACGGCCTCTGGGCCATGCGCCTGTGCGAGTAGCGTCAGCCCTCCAAGTGCTGGTTCGGCGCGTCGGTGTGGTGCAGCCACATCCGCAGCGCGTCCCCGTGACAGGTGATCGTGATGGGCACGGCGCCGTTGGGCGTCGCCGAGCAGACCTCGACCTCGCCCGGGCTAGGCACCCGGTTCGTCGGCGTACACGAGCCCGGCTTGGTGTGCGAACCGAGGTCGGCTAGCACCGCCGCGCAGCCCCGCGCGACCGGCACTCGCAGCAGCACCACCCGATAACTGACGCCGACCTCGACCAGCCAGGCGAACCGATCGTCACCGAGTGTGATCTTGACCGCCGGAGCGCCGTTGACCCGCACGCGGACCTCCCCGCCCATCTTCTGGTCACGCTTCACGACCGCGCCCGGCCACACCGCCAGCACGTCGGCCTCCGTCGACACGCCGGCCAGCAGGCCTGCACCTCGGCGGGCATCATTTGTCATCCTCTGTCCAGTAGTTGTCGTGATTCCCCGCGCTCGGATTCTTGGTGTGCTGGACTCCGCTGAACAGCTCGAGCGCCAGCCAGAGCCCGATCGCGATCCCCGAGTCGATGCCGATCAGCGTCGGTCCCGGGTTCCGGTCCGCGTCGTCGAAGCCTACGTGAATCTTGTATTGATCGGGCGCCACGAAGTCTTTTCGCAGCCAGCCAATACCGACGTAGTACTCGTGTCGCAAAACACCGAGCTTGCCGTTCTGAACCAAGAAGTTCAGCCAGCGCCCCAGCGCCTGCCGGCCGCGGCCGAACATGGTGCGCAGGGCGCTCACCAGCTGCTTCAGGCTGCCCCAGGCCACGCCAAACAACTTCTGCACGATCTGCAGCGCGAACGTGAACGGGTCGGACGACGCGCCGGTGAAGATCGACAGCAGCTTGTCCTCGGCGTCGACGAACACGTCGAGCACGGGCTCGATGCAGAAGAACAACGTGTCGTCGAGCGAGCCCTTCAACAGCTGCTTCAGATAGCCAGACAGGCCCTTCTCGCGGACGCCCTTCAGGAGCGCGGTGAACGAGTCGACCGCCGCACCCACGAACCCCTTCAGCGCGCCCCAGATCTTGCCGATGATGCCTTTGACAAGCTCGTAGGCGGCCTTCACCTCCTCGATGACGCCCTTGACTGCCTTGCCGGGTGGCGTGGCGAGCAACTTGTCGACGAGCGTCTTGAGCGAGAAGCCCTCTTGCTCGCCGGCCGGCTCGTCCTTCACCGACGAAGGCTCGACGCCGGGTCGGGCATCGCCCTTGGGCTCTTCCTTCACGGGCTTCGAGCCCTCTTGCGTCGCCGTACCGCCCTGCCTGGTCGTCGGCTTCGCTGCCTCGGCCGGCTTGCCACCCGCCGGAAGCGCCGGCTCGTCGGCCTTTTTCAGCGACTTGCCGAAATCGAGGTTGAAGCTGAAGAGATCACGCTCGGGCAGGATGACGAATGACGACAAGGGCGAGCCGACCCACGGCGCGCGATACACTCCGTCGAGCAGCACGAACTCGGCATAAGGCTCCACTGACGCGGTGATGCCGAACTTGAGCGCGAGGCCCACCGTCGCCGCCGCCGACAACCCACCGTCGGGGCGGTAGCTCACGGTGAACGTGCCACTCGGCACCAGCCGCGCCTTGGCCGAGATCGGGATGCGCAAGCCGCCGCCACCCCGCAGGACGAGCGGATCGATGAGGTAGCCGCCAAGGCCGATCTGCGGCGTCGGCTCGAGCGACGCGAACAGCTCCCCGCCCAGGGTCATGGCGGCGCGCGCCTCCTCGAAGGTGAAGGTATCGAGCGCGAACCCGATGAGCTCGACCTTCGGCGACACCGTCAGCTTGAAGCCGTACTTGAAGGCGAACACGATCCCGAGATCCAGATAGAGCCCCACGACGAAGGGGATGCCGAACAGCCGGATCTGCTTGACCAGCCGGAACAGCTCCTTCTCGGCGGTGCTATCGAGGATCGTGATCGGCTGCGTCGAGAGCGCGCCGCTGATCAAACCGGTCTTCGAGGAGTAGCTGAGTGAGCCGTGGGCGACCAGCCCGGGCTTGATCTCGACGTCGACCTCGAGCCCCAAGCTGAAGCCGCCCTCGGGTGCGTAGGCGGCCACCAGCGTGCCAGCGAACTTCTTGCCCTTGCCGCCGATGGTGGCCTCGAGGCGGCCCTGGGTGACGCGGAAGCCGTCGCGATCGATCACGCAGGCGAGCGAGGCCTGCTGGAGCGTCACCCACCTGGTCTCGATGTTGATCAGCTCGACGGTGAAGTTGGCCGTGACGTTGCCGTCGCTGGTCACCGTCAGCTTGAACGGCGCCGGGATCTGGAAGTGCTTGCCAAGCGGAATGACCGACTCGGTCTGGATGAAGCCGCTCGTCGAGCCGTCCTTGGCGATCGCGACGTGGCCCGACAGCTCGATCGACTCGAGCTTGGGGTTCAGCTTCTTCAGGTGCTTGTGGGTGAGCTTGGCCGTGACGTCGAGCGCGCCGCTGAACGCTCCCTTGTCGTAGGTCGCGCTGCCGACGACGCCGAGCGTGACCGTCGGGTTCTTCTTGGGCCACGCCAGGTCGGGCGAGGCGTACTTGAACGTCGCCGCCTCGACGCTGTTGTCGACGATGCGCACGCCCTCGACCGAGGCCTTGCCGAACCGACCGAGGTCGGCGCTGAGGCTACCGTTGCCGCTGAACTTCTTGGTCTTGACGTCGTAGCGCAGGTCGGTCGACGTCCCGGTGATGTAGACGCCGCGGTAGCGCTTCTCGAACGCGACCTGCTTCACGCCGATGTCGATCGTCGGCTCGCCGCCGGCTTCGGCGGGCGGTGCGTACTTCACCGCCAGCGTGAACGGCTTGAGCCCCTCGACGAGGTCCGTGACGGTCGCGGTGCCCTCGACGACGAGGCCGTCCTTGTACGTGATCGACAGGCCGCCGGCGATCTTGCCCGACTCGTGGGCGAGGCCGAGCTTGCCCTGCACGGCGAGGCCGCCCTTGCCGGCGGCGGGTCCGACCGTGACGGTGATCGCGGCCTCGGTGAGCGTGAAGCCCGGGATGCCGCTGGCGCCCGGTGACACCGCGATCGTTGCCTCCAGGCCGCCGGTGATGAGCTTGGCCGAGGTCGTGACGCGCTGGAGTAGATCGTCGAGCTTCGACTTGAGCCCGCCCAGCTTCGCGGTGACGCGCCCGAAGATCTTCGGCTTCTTCTTGCCGATGGCGCCGAGCGCGTCGATGCGCTCGGACTCGGTGAGCGGCTCGATCGGCCGGGTCGCCGGGGCTTGCGACGACACGACGCCCTTGGTCGCGGCGTCGTCGAGTGTGCTGGTGACTGAGCCCTTGGCGATCGTCGGATCGCCGGGTCCGGCCAGCGTGAGGTCGACCTTGGTGAGGGTGACTCCGGCGACGACTGGCGCGGGCGTCGGGAACGGCGGGAACGTGAAGTCGGTGCGTGCGCCGGGCTTATCGATCGTGAGCTCGATCGTGGGGTTCTCGGTCCATCCGGTGAGGAGCTTCTCGAGCTTCTCGCTGCCGGCGGTGGCGGAGTGGACCTTCGTTAGGTAGATTTCGCCAAAGGTCTTCTTGAGCGCCGGCTGCCAGGCGGTCTCCTGCTCCGGGCTCGAGAAGACGTAGAGGATGTCCGACCAGGTCTTGGCGGCGACCCACCGCTCGGCCGGGGCGGCGCTGGCGTCATAGAAGTAGCCGACGAGGGGGTCGACCTTCTGCCGCGCTTCGTAGTCCCAGCCTATGATCCGTGCGTAGTCGATCATCTGCTTTTGGTGCTCGTCGCTCGGGACCTTCGTGACGAACTTGGCCTCGAAGATGATCTGCTTCCTGTCCTTGGCGACGATCTTGCCATCGCCGCGCCGTAGCTTCGAGAGCTCGGCGCTCTGCACCAGCTTGTCGCCATCCCGCTTGCCGAAGACCGGAATATGCTTCGGGTCGGTGAGCACGACCGGGTAGTGGCTGCCGACCCAGTCCTCGAGAATCGTCCCGCGGATCCTCTCAAAGTCCGACGGAAAGATCCTCGCGACACCGATGTGCTGGTGCATCGCCGCGACGTCTGCGTAGTTGTCCACGACGGCCTTCACGAACGCGCCGCGCGCAGTCTCCGCGACAGTGGTGAGCTCGGCGGTCGTCGGCGCGGTCAGCGTGGCGTCCTGCTTCGTCGCTGCGACCTTGGCGAGGGCATCGTCGATGAGCTTGTCGATCGCGGCCAACGCCACCAGCATCTTGCCTGCGGCCGCGCCGTCGTCGTCGAGGGCGAGGGCTCGCTGTCCCTCGATCGACTTCGTGGTGCCGTCGAGGATCGCGCGCAGCTTGGCGACGAACGAGCTCTTGTACTTGGCGAGGATGCCCGCCGGATCGGTCTGCTCGCGAAGGCGCGACTTGTCCGCGAACTGCACCGACTCACGCGGCTCCGGTAGCAGCGTATAATAGAAGGCTTTCTTGCCGTCCTCCACGACAGGCGCCACGTAGGCGCGCCCTTGGGCCAGCGGAACACCACGCGTGGCCGCCGCTTTCTCGGAGAACGCGACCAGATCCTGGTCGGCTTCGTCGGGCGTCGCGAGGCCTCCCTCGGCCCTCAGGAACGCTAGATAGTCACTCTTCTGGAATGGCAGCGTCGAGCTGTACGGGAACGTCGACGAGGTCGTGGCCGCTCCCTGCGCGCGGATCCCGAACATCGGCGCCTGGTCTGCCTTCTTCGGCTGTTGCGCGAGCTCCACGATCTTCCAGCGGGAGCCGCGCGCAAAGAGCCGCATCCGTTGCTCGACGCGCATGTCCTGCACGCGCTCGCTCCAGCCGGCGGCGGCATCAGCCAGATCGGTGGCTCCGACCACCGCATACGACTGGTGCTTCCCGGGGCCGGGCTCGGCGACCCTGGCGAGGCGCACCTGCCGACCATCGATGACGAATCCCCGGGCGGCGAGCGCCGGCCCTTGGCTGGCATCGAACGCCGACTTCAGATCTGTTCCCGCCAGGTCCCCCGTCGTTTCGACCACTCGCTGATAGGTCTCCTTGGCAAAGGGTAGCGAAGCGCGCTTGTAGATCGGCGCGAACCAGTCAGTCGAGCGCACACCGATCACGGCGGTCGCCTCGGTCTGATCGGCGAGCGCGAGCGGGCTTCCTGGCACCTGCGCGGCCTTCATTGCCTTGAAGAGCCGCTTCTCGAGGTCGGTCGTCAGAGTGTCCTCATCGGTGTCGAGCTCGTCGCGATAGAGCTTCACCGGTGCCGCGCTGAAGACTCGTGGCAGGTCGCCGTGCGAGGCGCGGGTCGCTTCGCGCTCGGCCACGCTGCCAGGATCGCTCACCATCAGCCGGCCCCGCGGCACCGCGACGAACTGCTCGGCCGCGCCTTGCTGCACGACGTGCGCGAGCTCGTGCACGACTCGACGAAACGACGGCGCCGACTCGGCGAAGGCCACGGTGCTCCCGACGCTGAATGCGCGCGCGCCCGCGGCCGCGCACGCCTCTCGGGCACGACCCCCGCGGTAGACGGCGACGGCCGTGAAGCGCCGATCGAACCACTGCTCTGCTGCAGCGCGATGCGGCAACGTGCTGCGCGGTTCGACTCGCAGCCAGTCGACGATCGTGGCGAGGCCGGCCGGCTCGGTGCTCACCAGTGGGGCTGCCGAGACCGGCGCCGAGCGGCGCACCGACGCCTGGCGCGCGACCGGCCCCGGCCGCGGCGGGGTCGGCTTCCGTGAAGGCGCCGCGACGCGCATGTCAGTCGTCCCGTTCGGTCACGACCAACGGCACGATCCAGTCGCGCTGCACGATGCGCGCGCGTTCGACCGCGTCGTCGTCGGTGAGGTCGGGGACGTGCTTCCAGATGACCAACCGCCCGACGTCCCGTCGCACCGTGGTCGCGGGCGTCGGCGCCGCCAGGACGGCGGCCAGCTCGAGCTCGCCCTCTTCGACCGTCCCGTACTCACCGTTGAAGTAGTTGCTCGCCACGACGTCGGCGTAGACGTCACGATCGATGACGTCCACCAGCGAGCCTGTCTCCCAGGCCCGGGTAAACGGCCAGCGCAACATCTCGCTCTTCGGCTCGATGGGTTTGACGTCACTTCGGCGGATGTGGACGCCGCCGCCCAGGCCACTCTCGTGCACGGCGAGCAGCCAGCCGATCCAGCGGTCGAGGAGCGCGGCGCGGTGCTGCGCGACCAGCTCGTCACCCAGGCGCATGTAGACGCGCAACGTTCCGTTGGCCGGCGCCAGCGTGATGCCGTCGTCGCCGGCGGCCGGCGCGGCGGCGAGGCGATAGCCGCCCCGGACCTCCCAGCGCGCGCTCCACCGGCCAAGGCGCTGATCGCCGGTGAGCCGCTTGAGCTCCGTACCGTCGACGCCCGCGTAGTGGTAGCCGAACCACAGGCCGGCGGTGCGCAGCCGGGCGCATAGCCCTGCGACGACGGTGC